>PPYF01188455.1_pt1 | contig 13818 bp, 7 predicted proteins | sample 1559871 | NCBI WGS metagenome assembly PPYF01 (sample SAMN08240021, study PRJNA423297) | Human gut metagenome, whole genome shotgun sequencing project. | reverse complement strand
GCGAATCTGTTGACCGCGTAGGCCGGATAAGCGTAGCGCCATCCGGCAAAATACTGGCGGGGGCGCTTCGCTTGCCCGCCCTACAGTAACCATTGAATTTGTGGCCTTATGTCCGAAACCAAAAACGAACTCGAAACGCTGCTGGAACAAGCGGCGACGGAACCTGCTCATCGCCCGGCCTTTTTCCGCACCCTGCTGGAGTCCACCGTCTGGGTTCCCGGCGCGGCTGCCGATGATCAACAGGTTGTCGACGACAGCGCGCTGGAACTTCAGCACTGGGAAAAAGATGACGGCACCTCCGTTATCCCGTTCTTCACCTCGCTGGAAGCGCTGAAGCAGGCGGTGACCACCGAGCAGGCGTTTGTCGTCATGCCGGTACGTTCGCTGTTTGAAATGACCCTCGGCGAGACGCTGTTCCTCAACGCCAAACTGCCGACCGGTAAAGAGTTTACCCCGCGTGAAATCAGCCACCTGATTGGCGAGGAGGGCAATCCGCTGAGCACCCAGACGGTGCTGGAAGGCGGTAGCGCGCTGCTGCTCTCTGAAGTGGCAGAGCCACCGGCACAGATGGTGGAGTCGCTCACCACGCTGTTTAAAACCCTGAAAACGGTCAAACGCGCATTTCTGTGCTCCATCAAAGAACACGCTGATGAACAGCCAAACCTGCTGATCGGGATTGAAGCGGAAGGGGATATCGAAGAGATTATCCACGCCGCTGGCAGCGTCGCGACCGACACCCTGCCGGGCGACGAACCGATTGATATCTGCCAGGTGGTGGAAGGCGAGCCGGGCATCAGCCACTTTATGCTGGCGCATATTACGCCGTTCTACGAAAAGCGCTGGGGCAGCTTCCTGCGCGATTTTAAGCAGAACCGGATTATCTGACCCGAGGAAAGCCGCCCCGAAGGGCGGCATCCTGGCTTACTTGCCCTGCGCGATGCTCATCGCGCTAACGGCGCTGACGGAGTGACTCCGTTCGCTGTTGGTGCGAAGAAACAAGGCGGCAGAAACAATCAGCACGATACAGAAGTATCGTCTGTTCATTGCGCGGTCCATGCGAAGACCGCATCACAGCAGCACCGCTGGCGATAATGTTGCGATAGCAAGTGCTGAGACACGCTTGCAGTACGGCCATGGGACATCCTTTCCCGAAGCCAGCGCCCGTTTGCGAGACGGCGGAAAGGGCCGCTTACGATAAAACGGTAAAAATGAAATAGTTTCTTTGGTTATTAACTTGACTTTAGTTCCGGCAAAAGAGAATATTTGCCTGCTGAGATACGCTTGCATTGCTTTAGCAATGTAGCCTGCTGGAAAGGCCGCGAACCGGACCAGCACAAAGAAACCGCTGTTACAGGCGGTTTTTTTGTGCCTGAACCCCCCTGATTACCCCGTCGCCTCCAGCAGCAATAAATCCATCAACAGCACCAGATTGGACTCAAATGACGTGATATCCGCCGCTTCGGCGGCAAAATGCGCGGCTTCGTCATACAGCGCAAAATGCAGATCCGCCAGTCCCGCCAGCGTATTGGCGGAGGCGCGGGTGAAGGCGACAACCGTCATGCCCACGTTGCGGGCGATGCGCGCCTTATCCAGCACCTGCTCGGTTTCGCCGCTGCGCGATACGGCGATAAACACCTGGTAGCGCGCGGCGTTGCTGAGAAAGATGTTACGGCTATCGCCCGGGCCGGAAATAAAGGCCGTTTTGCCGAGCACCTGAAGCTTTTTCGTCAGATACTCGGCAAAGAGATAAGAAAACCCTGCGCCATAGAGAAAGAAGCTTTCCTGCTCGCGCAGCAGGCGGGTAAACTGCTGCCGCTTGTCCGCCGTTGCCCACTGAAAAGACTGCTGGTAGTTGGCGATAAAGCGGTTGAACAATTCGGGAAATTCCGCGCAGGACTCTGTGCGTTGCGCCGCGATATGCGGCGTTTCCGCCAGCAGGCTTTTACAGTGCCAGATAAACTCGCTGTAGCCGCTAAAGCCCAGCTTTTGACACAGCCGCATAATGGTTGCCGTGGAGACAAATGTCGCCTGCGCCAGTTGACGGACGGTGATCTTGCCTACCAGCAGCGGATGCTCCGTCAAATGCGCCAGCACCCGATACTCCGCGCGGGTTAAGGACGCTCCGCGCGTCAGCAGCGTTGCCAGGCGATTATCCATTACTGCACAGGCTCTATCGGCAGGTCGGCGCGGGCACCCCATTCACTCCAGGACCCGTCGTACAGGGTTACGTCGTCGGCCTCAAGCGTGGCCAGCGCCAGTGCGACCACCGCCGCCGTCACGCCGGAACCGCAGCTCACGATAATCGGCTGATGTAAGTCGACACCCTGACGAGCAAAGATAGCTTCGAGCTGGTCAGTGGTTTTTAGCTCACCGTCCACCACCAGATCGCCCCAGGGCACGTTGCGCGCGCCGGGAATGTGCCCACGACGCAGTCCAGGACGCGGTTCATCAACCTGGGCATTGAAGCGCGGCGCCGGACGGGCGTCGACGATTTGCGCGGAGCCTTCATGGCTGGCCAACAGCACGTCGGTCAGTCGTTTGACTGCTTCGGCATGGAATGTAGACTCAAACTCGCCCTCAGCGCTTTGTACGTCTCCCTGCTCGAGCAGCAGATCGTCGCGCTGCCAGCCGGCCAGCCCCCCGGCCAGAATAGAGACCCGCTCTGCGCCAAAGGTACGCAGCATCCACCACGCGCGCGGCGCGGAGAACAGGTTGCCTTCGTCATAGATGACCAGATGTTTATCGCGGCTGACGCCCAGTTCGCGCATGGCGACGGCGAAAGCCTCCGGGCGCGGCATCATATGCGGCAGCGGCGAGGTGTGGTCGGAGAGGACCTCAATATCAAAAAAGACCGCGCCCGGCAGATGCCCGGCGCGGTATTCCGCGCGCAGATCGCGATGTTCTTGTCCCGGCGGCGCCATGCGGGCGTCGATAATCTGAACTTCCGGGTCATCAACGTGCTCAGCCAGCCAGTCGGCGGCAACAAAATACGAAGTGGTCATGGTACCCTCCATTGATGAATCATAGAGAGATTGTCGGTGTTTTTGCTCACACCGACAAGCGACCCGCGGTTTATTAGCGCGTGGCTTCACCATTTTGCCAGGCATGTTGCAGCTGCGGCCAGTAATCCCGGTTGGCGATAATCATCTCGTCAAGAATAGCGCGCGCGTGTTCCATTGTTGGCACGGTACGGTTGAGGGTAAAGGCCTGTAACGCTTTTTCATAGCTGCCCTCAAGCGTGGCTTCAACCAACAGCTGCTCTGAGGCCAGCTGCTGCATTAACAGCGTCTGGTGGAACAGCGGCACATTGCCCATCCGCACCGGCTCCGGGCCATTGGCGGTGATGTAGGCCGGGACTTCTACCATGGCATCGTCCGGCAGATTGGCGATGGCGCCCTGATTTTCAACGATCACTAAATGGCGCTGGCGTAAATCAAAGGCCAGAGACCGGGCCACTTCGACGATAAATTCCCCGTGCACGCCAACGTGGAAAGCGTCCGGCAGAATACCGGTTTGCTGATACTTCACCGCCGCCGCAAACAGCTTTTTCTCTCGCCCGTCCATCACTTCGTTGGCGCGCGTGTAGTCCGGGTTCTGATGCTCGACGATTTGGTTGGGCATCAGGTAATACTGCAGATACGGGTTCGGCAGATATTCCGGGAAGCAGTCCATAATTGGTTTGATATTACGCCAGGTTTTCACCCAGGACGGATCGGCATGCTGTGGATCGGTTTGCGCGGCGTCTTCGGTCAGCAGGCCGAATTTCGCCACGTGGCGACGTAACTCAGGCAGTTTGTCTTCGCCATCGACCCGAACCTGGGTAAACCAGCCAAAGTGGTTGAGGCCAAAGTAGTCGACGTCGAGCTTGTGGCGGTCGACGCCGAGAATCGCCCCCATATTGCGCATCGCCGCCACCGGCATATCGCAGATATTCAGCACTCGCGCCTGCGGACGCAGTCGGCGAATGCCTTCGGCCACAATCGCCGCCGGGTTGGAATAGTTGACGATCCACGCTTTCGGATCGGCATAGCGCTCAACAAGGTCAATCAGCTCGACCATCGGCAGAATGGTGCGCAGGCCGTAGGCCAGCCCTCCAGGGCCGCAGGTCTCCTGGCCGACCACGCCGTGGCGTAGCGGAATTTTTTCATCCTGCTCGCGCATTTTGTACTGCCCGACGCGCATCTGGGCAAAGACGAAGTGCGCGCCGCTAAACGCCGTTTCCGGGCAGGTGGTCACGGTAAATTTGATGTTCTGGCTATGGTCGCGAATCACCTTTTCCACCACCGGGGCGATGGTGTTTTGCCGCGCTTCATCGATATCGTAGAGGCGAATTTCCGCCAGCGGGAAGTCGCTCAGGCGCACCATCAGGCTTTTGACAATGCCCGGCGTATAGGTGCTGCCACCGCCGGCGATAGCCAGAATAAATGGGGATTTCAACATGTTATAGCCTCCTTCAGAGAAACGTCTCAACGGCTTCTCGCATTTTTTTGACGTGCAGCCCGTAGACCACCTGAACGTTATTACCTTGTTTAATAATGCCTTTCGCACCGGTCGCCTTGAGCTGCGGCTCGTTAATCCGTGCGATGTCTTTCACGGTGACGCGCAGCCGGGTGTAGCAGTTATCCACCACCTCAATGTTGTCGCGCCCGCCTAACCCCTCGATGATGCTGGTGCCCAGCCCATCGTTATTGCCCTTCGCCTGATACTCCTGCTTGCTGTAAAGCTTCGTCTGCTGGTCATCCTCTTCGCGGCCCGGCGTTTTCATGTTGAAGCGCAGGATCAGGAAGCGGAAGATGACGAAGTAGAGCGCGAACATAATCAGCCCGACCACGATGTACATCGGCCAGTTGGACTTCTCCGTCCCCAGCGGCAGGTTGTAGAGAATAAAATCGATAATGCCGTTGGCGCCGATGGCGTGGACGCCGAACAGCGAGAACAGCATCATGCCGATGCCGGTCAGTACGGCGTGCACCACGAACAGCAGCGGCGCAACGAACAGGAAGGAAAACTCAATTGGCTCGGTCACGCCGACCAGCATTGATGTCAGCGCTGCTGGGATCAGAATGGCTTTCGCCGCGGCTTTGCGTTCCGGTTTTGCGGTGACGTACATCGCCAGCGCGGCGGCAGGTAAGCCGAACATTTTGCTGATGCCGCGTGCGTCCCACACCACGGTACTGCTCAACTGTTTGACGTCAGGGCAGGCCATTTCGGCGAAGTAGATATTGCGCGCGCCCTGGTACAGGTTGCCGCAGACCTCGTGCGAACCGCCCAGTTCGGTATACAAAAATGGGGTATAGACCAGGTGGTGCAGGCCGGTTGGCACCAGAATACGTTCGAGGAAACCGTAAATCGCCACCCCGAACGGGCCGGAGCCTTTAATCGCCAGCGCCAGCGCACTGATACCGTGCTGCGCCCACGGCCAGAGTTCGCTCATCACCACGCCAAGTAAAATCGCGACCGGCAGAATGATGATGGTGACAAAACAGTGGCCGGAGTAAATCGCCATCGCCCCGGAGAACTGCACGCCGGAGTAACGGTTGTAGAGATAGCCGGTGAGCGCACCGGTGAGGATCCCGGCGAAAACGCCCATCTCCAGCACCTGCACGCCCAGCACCATGCTTTGCCCGGCGGTGCGCATCTGGTCGGCTGGGGCCAGCTCGCCCTGCCATTGCAGCGTGAAGTTCATGGCGTTGATAAACACAATAAACGTCACCAGCCCCAGCAGTGCGGCGTAGCCCTTATCGCGAGCGGCGAGGCCGATGGGAATACCGACGGCAAAGATCATCGCCAGGTTCACCAGCAGCGAAACGGCAGATTTGGCAATCAGCTGCCCTAAATGCTGGACCGCAGAGTAGCCCAGAAAAGGGATATACTCTGCAAGACTGCCGTTGCCCAGCACGTTGCCGAAGGCGATAAACAGCCCGACAATCGGCAGAATCAGGACCGGGCCGTAGAGGGATTTACCAAAATTTTGTAGGGCATTAACGGCTCTTTTCATTATTTTCTCCAACGTTGAACCGCGTAGATGAGACCTGATGACCGGCAAAAGGTAGCAGCAGAAGGGCGGGGGAATCCAGCTATCCTATTGTTTTAAAAACAAAGTACGCATAACGTTACATGTTACGTTATGAGTTGTGATCGCCGTAACACCGTGGAAGTCTGGTTACGAATGTCATCCTCCAGTACTGGTAAACGTCTACCTGGGGCATAATACTGTGTTGACGACTCAAACAGACTTCACCAGTCAGAGGTTACAGGATGAAACCCTTTCGTTTGGCTACGCTGGCACTCGCGCTGGCAATGACGTTCACGATGGCAGGTTGCGACGATAAAAATGACGACAAACCCGCCGCCCCCTCGACACCAGCCGCTACCGCACCGGCAAAACCCGATGCCGCCCAGCTTGAAAAACTCGCCCAGCAGAGCCAGGGCAAAACGCTCACCCTGCTGGATGCCTCAGAAGTGCAGCTCGACGGCGCCGCAACGCTGGTGCTCACTTTCTCCGTACCGCTTAACCCCGATCAGGATTTCAGCAAAACGGTCCACCTGGTGGACAAAAAGAACGGTAAGGTTGACGGCGCGTGGGAACTGGTGCCCAACCTCAAAGAGCTGCGGCTGCGCCATCTGGAACCGAAACGCGATCTGATTGTGACCGTCGACCCTGGGTTGGCGGCGCTGAATAAGTCGACTTTTGGTACCAGCGTCGAAAAAACGCTGACCACCCGCGATATTGCGCCGAGCGTTGGCTTTGCCAGCCGCGGATCGCTGCTGCCGGGCAAGGTGGTGGAAGGGCTGCCGGTGATGGTGCTCAACGTGCCGCACGTTGACGTGAACTTCTTCCGCGTGAAGCCGGAATCGCTGGCCGCGTTCGTCAGCCAGTGGGAGTACCGCAGCTCGCTCAGCAACTGGGAGTCAGACGAGCTGCTGAAGATGGCCGATCTGGTCTACACCGGGCGATTTGACCTTAATCCGGCGCGTAATACCCGGGAAAAACTGCTGCTGCCGCTGAAAGATATCGCGCCGCTACAGCAGTCTGGCGTCTACATTGCGGTGATGAATCCTGCGGGGCAATACAGCTACAGTAACGCCGCAACGTTGTTTACCCTGAGCGACGTCGGCGTATCGCTGCACCGCTACCACGGCCAGCTTGACGTGTTCACCCAAAGCCTGGAAAACGGCGCCGCCCAGTCGGCAGTGGAACTGACGCTGTTAAACGACAAAGGCCAGACGCTGGCACAGGCGACCAGCGACGCCAAAGGTCACGCCACGCTGCAAACCGACAAAGACGCGGCGCTGCTGCTGGCGCGTAAAGACGGGCAAACGACATTGCTGGATCTGAAGCTGCCCGCGCTGGATCTGGCCGAGTTTGATGTTGCCGGCGATCCCGGTTATCGCAAGCAGTTCTTTATGTTCGGCCCGCGCGATCTCTATCGTCCCGGCGAAACGGTGATCCTCAACGGCCTGCTGCGCGACAGCGACGGCAAGCCGCTACCCGACCAGCCGGTGAAGCTGGAAGTGGTGAAACCCGACGGCCAGGTGGTTCGCAGCGTGGTGAGCCAGCCGCAGAACGGTCTGTATCAATTGACCTGGGCGCTGGATAGTGGCGCGGCGACCGGCATGTGGCACATCCGCGCCAATACCGGCGACAACCAGCTGCGCGAGTGGGATTTCCACGTCGAAGACTTTATGCCCGAGCGCATGGCGCTGAGCCTGACGCCACAGACGACGCCGCTGGCCCCCGCTGACGACGTCAATTTCGCCGTTTCCGGCTACTATCTGTACGGCGCCCCCGCCAGCGGTAACAGTTTGCAGGGGAAACTGTTCCTGCGCCCGCTGCGCGATGCGGTTGCGGCGCTGCCGGGCTTCCAGTTCGGCGATATTGCGCAAGACAATACCTCCCGTAGCCTGGATGAAATGAGCCTGACGCTGGATGACAAAGGGCGTGGGGCAGTGACCACCGCCAGCCAGTGGCAGGAAACGCATTCGCCGTTGCAGGTGATCCTTCAGGCCAGCCTGCTGGAGTCCGGCGGTCGCCCGGTAACCCGTCGGGTCAGCCAGGCTATCTGGCCCGCCCCAGAGCTGCCGGGGATCCGCCCGCAGTTCGCCAGCAAGGCGGTTTATGACTACCGCACCGATACCACCGTCAACCAGCCGATCGTTGAAGAAAATAGCCAGGCTGCGTTTGACGTTGTTTACAGCAACGCTGCCGGTGACAAAAAAGCCGTTTCCGGCCTGCAGGTGCGGCTGATCCGCGAACGCCGCGACTACTACTGGAACTGGTCGGAAAGCGACGGCTGGCAGTCCCGCTTCGATCAAAAAGATCTGGTGGAAGGTGAAGAGACGCTGAATCTCAAAGCCGATGAGACCGGCAAGGTCAGCTTCCCGGTGGAGTGGGGGGCTTACCGTCTGGAAGTGAAAGCGCCAAATGACGCGGTCAGCAGCGTGCGCTTCTGGGCAGGCTATAGCTGGCAGGATAACAGCGACGGTAGCGGCGCGGCGCGACCGGATCGCGTGACCTTAAAACTTGATAAACCGAGCTATCAGCCGGGGGATACCATCAAGCTGCACGTCGCTGCTCCGGCGGCCGGTAAGGGCTATGCGATGGTAGAGTCCAGCGATGGCCCGCTGTGGTGGCAAGAAATTGACGTCCCGGCTCAGGGGCTGGATTTATCTATTCCGGTCGATAAAAGCTGGAATCGCCACGACCTCTATCTGAGCACGCTGGTGGTTCGTCCGGGGGATAAATCACGTTCCGCGACGCCGAAACGTGCGGTTGGCGTGTTGCATCTGCCGCTGGGCGATGAACAGCGTCGACTGAATGTGGCGCTGGAAAGCCCGCAAAAAATGCGGCCAAACCAGCCGCTGAGCGTCAAAGTGAAGGTGAATCGCAAGGAAGGTGCGGCACCGAAGCAGGTCAATGTGCTGCTGTCAGCCGTCGACAGCGGGGTGCTGAATATTACCGATTACATCACGCCGGATCCGTGGCAGGCGTTTTTCGGCCAGAAACGCTACGGCGCGGATATCTATGACATCTACGGTCAGGTCATTGAAGGTCAGGGACGCCTTGCCAGCCTGCGCTTCGGTGGCGACGGCGACGAGCTAAATCGCGGCGGCAAACCGCCGGTTAATCACGTCACCATTATCGCCCAGCAGGCCCAGCCGGTAGCCCTTGATGACAACGGGGAAGGGACCATCACTCTACCCATCGGTGACTTTAACGGTGAGCTGCGGGTGATGGCGCAGGCGTGGACGAACGAAGATTTCGGCAGCGCAGAACAAAAAGTGGTGGTCGCCGCGCCGGTGGTGGCCGAGCTGAACACGCCGCGCTTTATGGCCGGTGGTGATAACGCGCGACTGACGCTGGACGTCACCAATCTGACTGATAAACCGCAGACGCTGAACGTCCAGATTGCAACGACGGGCCTGTTGACGCTGAATAGCGGTCAACCGTCGCCAGTGACGCTGGATCCAGGCGTGCGCACCACGCTGTTTGTCCCCGTCAGCGCCAGCGAAGGTTTCGGCGACGGCGAGGTGAACATAACCGTCTCTGGCATGAACCTGCCGGGTGAAATGCTGGCCGACCTGCATAAGCAGTGGAAAATTGGCGTCCGTCCTGCCTTCCCGGCGCAAACGGTGAACAATGGCGCGGTGCTGCAACCCGGTGAAAGCTGGAGCGTGCCGGCTAACCAGAACGCGCGCTTCTCTTCGGTGACACAGCAGGGCCAGCTTCTGCTCAGCGGGAAACCCCCGCTGAACCTGGCGCGCTACATCCGCGAGCTGAAGGCCTATCCGTACGGCTGTCTGGAACAAACTGCCAGCGGCCTGTTCCCGCAGCTTTATACCAACGCCGCGCAGCTAAAAACGTTGGGCATTGTGGGTGACAGCGATGACAAACGCCGCGCGGCGGTCGATATCGGTATTTCGCGTCTCCTGCAAATGCAAAAAGAGAGCGGTGGCTTTGGGCTGTGGGATAAAGAGGGGCCGGAGGAGTACTGGCTAACCGCCTATGCCATGGACTTCCTGGTGCGCGCGGCGGAGCAGGGCTATAGCGTTCCGGCGCAGGCGATTAACAACGGCAACAACCGACTGCTGCGCTATCTTCAGGAGCCGGGGCTGATGAGCGTTCGCTACACCGACGATAATGCCGCCAGCCGCTTCGCCATTCAGTCCTATGCCGGGCTGGTGCTGGCCCGACAGCAAAAAGCGCCGCTCGGCGCGCTGCGCGAACTGTGGGAACGCCGCGACCAGGCGCGCTCCGGTCTGCCGCTGATGCAGTTAGGGATCGCGCTGAAGGCGATGGGCGACGCGCCGCGTAGCGAACAGGCATTACAGCTGGCGCTGGCCACCAAACGCTCGGACCAGACCCGCTGGTTGGCAGACTACGGTAGCGACCTGCGAGATAACGCGCTGATGCTGGCCCTGTTGGAAGAGAACAAGCTGCTGCCGGACGCGCAGAATGCGCTGCTGCAAACCCTCTCCGAGCAGGCATTTAGCGAACGTTGGCTGTCAACACAGGAGAATAATGCGCTGTTCCTCGCGGCGAGAAGCGTGCTGGACCTGCCGGGTAACTGGCAGGCGCAAACGACGCTGGACAGCCAGCCGTTGCAGGGCGATAAGGCGCTGACGCGCAACCTCGATGCCGACCAGCTTTCGGCGATGAAAGTGACCAACAGCGGCCAGCAGCCGCTGTGGCTGCGCCTCGATAGCACTGGCTACCCGGAACAAGCTCCGGCGGCCAGCAGCAACGTGCTGCACATTGAACGCCAGTTCTATGGCACCGATGGGCAACGTAAATCGCTCTCTTCGCTGCGCAGCGGTGAACTGGTGCTGGTGAAACTGGATATCAACGCCAGCCAAAACGTGCCGGACGCGCTGGTGGTGGATATGCTGCCCGCCGGGCTGGAGCTGGAAAACCAGAATCTGGCCAACAGTAGCGCTAACCTGCAGGACAACGGCAGCGAAGTGCAGGAGTGGCTGAACCAGATGCAGCAGGCGGATATTCAGCATATGGAATTCCGTGATGATCGCTTTGTGGCCGCGGTGGCCGTGAATGCCAATCAGCCGGTGACGGTGGTCTATCTGGCGCGGGCGGTGATGCCGGGGACCTATCAGGTGCCGCCAACGCAGGTAGAATCAATGTATGTGCCAGCCTGGCGTGCGGTTGGCGCGGCGGACGATATGCTGATCGTCGTACCGTAAGATGCGGATCGTCTGCTGGAAACGCCCCGTCTGGCGCTGGCTAGCCGGGGCGGTGGTCCTGTTTTGCGGCGCGATTGTGCTGGCGGATAAACAGTGGCCGCTGCCGTTGCATGAAGTGACGCCCGCGCGGGTGGTGGTGGCCGAAGACGGCAGCCCGCTGTGGCGCTTTGCCGACGCCGAGGGGATCTGGCGCTACCCGGTCACGATTGAAGAGGTGTCGCCGCGTTACCTCGACGCCCTCATTCAGTATGAGGACCGCTGGTTCTGGGAGCATCCCGGCGTCAATCCGTTTTCAATTGCCCGCGCCGCCTGGCAGGATCTCACCGCCGGGCGCGTGGTCTCGGGCGGCAGCACGCTCACCATGCAGGTAGCGCGGCTGCTGGACCCACATCCACGTACTTTCGGCGGTAAATTTCGTCAACTCTGGCGCGCTTTCCAGCTGGAGTGGCACCTCTCTAAGCGCGACATTCTTACGCTATATCTCAACCGAGCGCCGTTCGGCGGCACGTTACAGGGGATCGGCGCGGCAAGCTGGGCCTATCTCGGCAAGCCGCCCGCTGAACTGAGCTACGCTGATGCCGCGCTGCTGGCGGTCTTACCGCAGGCGCCGAGTCGGCTGCGTCCGGATCGCTGGCCGGAGCGGGCGCAGGCGGCACGCAATAAAGTGCTTGACCGTCTGCTGATGCAGGGCGTCTGGCCTGCCAACGTGGTTAACGAGGCGAAAGAAGAGCCGGTCTGGCTGTTCCCGCGTCAGATGCCGCAGCTGGCGCCGCTGTTCGCCCGCGCGATGCTGGCCCGCAGCCGGGAGGAGAAAATTGTCACTACGCTGGATGCCGGGCTACAGCGGCAGCTGGAAGATTTGGCGCTGAACTGGAAATCGCGCCTGCCGCCGCGCAGCTCGCTGGCGATGATCGTAGTGGATAATCGCGACATGAAGGTGCGCGGCTGGGTCGGTTCGGCAGATATCGCCGATGACAGCCGTTTCGGCCATGTGGATATGGTCACCGCAATTCGTTCGCCTGGCTCGGTGTTAAAGCCATTCTTGTATGCCATGGCCTTAGACAGCGCGTTGATTCATCCGGCGTCATTGCTACAGGATGTGCCGCGCCGAATTGGCGATTATCGCCCCGGTAACTTCGACAGCGGTTTCCACGGCCCGGTGAGTATGAGCGATGCGCTGGTGCGATCGCTCAACCTGCCCGCAGTACAGGTGCTGGACGCCTATGGGCCGAAACAGTTTGCCGCACGTCTGCGTAATGCGGGGTTGCCGCTGATCTTACCCGCAGGTGCGGAACCGAATTTGTCCTTGATTCTCGGCGGTGCGGGCGCTCGTCTGGCCGATATTACCGCTGCCTATAGCGCCTTCGCCCGTCACGGAAAAGTGGGGAAATTGCGGATGCTGGCAAGCGATCCGCTGCTTGAACGCCCGCTGCTGTCGCCTGGCGCGGCGTGGATTACTCGTCGTATTCTGGCGGGAGAAGCGCAGCCCGTGCCGGATGCTTCGCTACCGCAGGTGCCGTCGCTGGCGTGGAAAACCGGCACCAGCTACGGCTATCGCGATGCCTGGGCGATTGGCGTCAACGCGCGTTACAGCATCGGCATCTGGACCGGCAGACCCGACGGCACACCGGTCGCCGGGCAATTTGGTTTTGCCAGCGCCATCCCGCTGCTCAACCAGGTGAATAACTTACTGGCTTCGCGCGGCGTGGGTCAGCAGGAAGGACGCGATCCGCGACCGGCATCGGTGAGCGCGGCGGAAATCTGCTGGCCGGGCGGCCAGCCGCTGCCGGTGGGCGACGCTAACTGTCGTCGTCGGCTATCGACCTGGGTACTGGATAATAGCCTGCCGCCAACGCTGCTGTTGCCGGAGCAGGAGGGGATGCAGGGGATTCGTTTCCCGCTGTGGCTGGACGCCGCGGGCAAGCGGGTGGCGGCGGACTGCCCGGATGCTCGCCAGGTCATCCTTAACGTTTGGCCGCTTCCGCTGGAACCGTGGCTCCCCGCCGGGGAGCGCCGCGCGTCGCGACTGCCGCCGGTTTCAGCAACCTGCCCGCTGAGACAGTTGCAAAATGTCGCCCCGCTGATGCTCACCGGCGTGCGGGATGACGCGGTCATTCGCCGTCTGCCGGGCGTGCGAAGCGCACAGGTGGCGCTACAGGTCCATGGCGGAGAAGGGCGGCGCTGGTGGTTCCTTAACGGTGACCCGCAGGCGGAGGCGGACGACCGTCAGGTGTTAACGCTGGAGAAACCGGGTGCCTATCAGTTGGTGGTGATGGATGATGCGGGGCAAATGGCGGTGGCTAACTTTACGCTACAGTGACGGGCATTGTCGGGCGGCGTAATCGGGTAGGCACGATAAGCGTAGCGCCTTCGGGCCGAACGGGCGCACCATGCCGACGAGAGGATTGGTAGCAGATCTGTTGCTTAAAAGTATTTTATTTTAAAAAAATGTTACCTTCATCCATAGGCAACGGCGCAGAGGCTCATTATAATCCGCGCCAGATCATACAACGCGTATGCACGACAACAGAATAAATTTTATTAGAGGTAATCATGGCTATTGAACGTACTTTTTCCATCATCAAACCAAACGCGGTGGCAAAAAACGTTATTGGCAGC
>PPYF01525957.1_pt1 | contig 13819 bp, 13 predicted proteins | sample 1559871 | NCBI WGS metagenome assembly PPYF01 (sample SAMN08240021, study PRJNA423297) | Human gut metagenome, whole genome shotgun sequencing project. | reverse complement strand
AACTCCGGTGGGTTCGTCTAACGGTTAGGACACATGCCTCTCACGCATGTAATACGAGTTCGATTCTCGTACCCACTACTATCTAATTATTAGCCCCTTACAAGTAGTAAGGGGCTTTTTTATTACCTTATATTTATTTCAAAGTATCGTTTTTAGGCGTTATAAATGGATATTTTCAAAAGAAAAATGCAAATTGTATGCAAATTGTAGTTCTGACTACATTCCCTCTTCTAATTTATATATCTCAAAGAAAGACTCCTTATCAATCCTTAGCCGAATTCTGTCTTCCCGCTTCTGTCCTGCCAGATTCACAAACAAGTTGAAATATAGCTGGCTGAAAGAAAGGTTGGAACGATTATATTCTATGTCGAATGTCCAGGTTCTGCGGAAAGAGTCGAAATTGGCAAATGATTGCTCCCCGCCTTTACACATGAAGACTTCCGGGAAAGAGGTAGGCGGATACGGCTGAAACAAGCTCGCCAGTTGAGCATAAACAAAGTCAATCATCCATTCATCCCCTGATAAGGTTAATTCGCCTTTCAGGCGAAGCTTTACTGCATAAGCCGTGGTTACGTCCGGCGAGGTATAGACAGGAATCTGGCTTTCTTCCGGATAGTTGCCATCCTTGTAGCCGAGACTCATCGTCAATCCCGATTTACCGATTCCATTAAACCCGTTTTCTTCCTGACCAGCCAACTGATTTTTCAGATTCACCATAAATGTCAGTTTGCCGAGGGTAGGATTCCCCGGATATTGCGCTACTGTGTCCAGCACATAATCTTCAGTATTATAACTTCGGGCAACCAATTCACCCTTTCCATCTTCCAAAGCCGGACCGCCATTCTCTACATCCACATTACCTACTGGATAATAAATAGCATCATTATCCCTCGCACAGCTACAGAAACAAAGCAGTAATACTGCCAATCCTATTATCTTATTCATTATCATCTTACATCTTGATTTAGAGAACAAATATACATCTTTTTTGCACCACACTTGATTTATGTCAACCGTTTTTAGTATTTTTGCACACATCAAGACAGAAAAGACATGGATACATTATTAAGAGATACCGTAAACGCCGTCGTAAATTCACGTTTCCCCGAGATGAGTATAGAAGGAAGGCGACAGATAGAAAGCATGCTGATTCGTGAAGAATTCCCTAAAGGCGCCATCGCGCTGAATGAAGGAGAAGTTGCCCACGAAATCGTATTTGTCGGCAAAGGAATGCTCAGGCAGTACTACTATAAGAATGGAAAAGACGTCACCGAACACTTCTCCTATGAAGGCTGCATCGTCATGTGCATCGAAAGCTTTCTGAAGCAAGTACCTACACGGCTGATAGTAGAAACTCTGGAACCTTCCATCATCTACCTGTTCCCCCGGGACATGATACAGAAACTGGCAAGAGAGAACTGGGAAATCAACATGTTCTATCAGAAAATATTGGAATACTCCCTCATCGTATCACAGGTAAAAGCAGACTCCTGGCGTTTTGAATCCGCCCGCGAACGCTACAACCTCTTGCTCGAAACCCATCCCGAAATCATCAAACGGGCTCCATTGGCGCACATAGCCTCCTACCTGCTGATGACGCCCGAAACATTAAGCCGCGTACGTTCCGGCGTTTTATAAAGACATTCCCATCTGCGATAACGGAATTTCCCGTTATCGACTTTTCCTGTTATCAAAACCGCCTGTTATCGGCTTTTCCGATATTCCTTGGGAGACATGCCCGTATAATGTTTGAAATACTTCCCGAAGAAAGACTGGTTCGCAAAATTCAACCGGTCGGCAATCTCCTGTATATTCATACTTGAAGAATTCAACAGCGCTTTCGCTTCCAGAATAACAAATTCGTCAATCCACTCTCCTACTGTTTTTCCACTAATCTCTTTCACCACGCCCGATAAATGCTTGGGCGTCAGACAAAGCTGGTCCGCATAAAACTTCACACTACGCTCAGACTGATAAGACTCAACCAACGATTCATAAAAACGCTCGAAGATATACTCTTTCCTACTTTTCGTTTTAGGCGAGGCGGCAGCCACAGGAGCATGATTATTAAAGATATTGCACAGTTCGAAGAAAAAGCCCTGCATCAGTCCCATTACGGCTTCCCTGCGGTATGTCCCCTCTTTATCCCTCAACCGCTTTCTTATAAACACATGATATTCCTTAACCACTGCCTGCTCATGCGGAGTAAGATTGAAACACGGATAATCCTTCAGATAGAAAAACAATGAAAGCATACTCCCCACTTTAGGCAACGTCTCCAATACATTCTTCGACACGGCAAAGAATATACCTTTATAGTTAGGGCTGAAATACCGGTGTTCTATAATCTGATTCGGCAACGCCACCACCATCACCCCCGGTGACAGTTGAAACTCACGTAAACTGATATTAAAAGCCCCCTCACCTTCCAGGCAAAGCCCTATCGTCAACACTTCCATTTTACTGGGACCATTATACAAGGAAATAACGCTCTCCGTATCGAAGAGCGCTATATCATTATCCACAACATCAATGCTGCCGGAATCTATATGCTTAGAATGAACTACCGAAGAAATACCAATCTTCGGAACACTTTGAATATCCATACTCTCTCTTTTTTCCGACAAATATACCAGCTATAATTCAGAAATACAAGCCAAGACAGGATATTACAAGACAAAATGAACACTTTTTGCTACTTATTGACCACCCCGAATAAATACTCGGAATCACGCTTGGCAGCAGGCACCGTCCACTCTTCCGGAACGAATTTCCACTGATTCAACGCTTTCGGGTCCATCACTCCCTTCTTCTCAATGTAATTCATCAGATAGAAGCGAAGGTCCTTATCCGTAGAAAAAATGATACGGTCTTTCAACTTCTCCTGAGGAATCCCCGACCCTTTCGTCAACAACTCTCCGCCGCCGTTGCCCCGGTAAGAGTTCAGCGCTACCTTATAAATCTTATCCAACCGGAAAGGAGAACCATCCGCCATACTGACAATCGTCACCTTCTTCCCTTGCGGTTTCGTGACATCTACCGTATAAATAATACCCGAAGCCGAATCGAAGTTAAAGCTGAAATTCTGGAAAGAAGCCCTGTCCTCCGCACCCTCACGACGTTTCTCCTTGAACCAGAGTAAATGGTCGTCCGGCGACTTCATTCGGTTAGTCCACATATAATACGACATTTCCAGAAAATCCTTGATTTCTTTTCCCGACAATGTCATCACATACAACATATTCTCATACTTATATAAGTTGAACATATCGCTGACGTACACATCCCCCTTCTTTATCTCCGAGTCGAACGAAAGCGGGGCGGCAAAGGAAATCTCAGCCCCCGTAATGTCAAGCTGCAACGTATGAATCAAGTCGATAAAAGCAGAAGGGCCGAAGAAAGAAGGATGCGTAGAAATATCCTCGGTAAACGTGCCAATCTTCTTGGAGACGAACTTCTGCACCGCCTCATATTGCGGAGCGAAACGCTTCATAAAGTCCTCGCTGACACCATAATCCTTCGTAGCCGTCAGTACTCCTTGAATATCCTTGCTCACCACTTTGCCATCTTTCATTCTGACAATGACATCAACATTGGACAAAACAACCCCATTGCTTGCCGGGTCGATAACCAATACCGAATCTCCGACAACATTCACCACTTTCTTACATTCACGGGCATGGTCGTGTCCCATCAACACCATATCAAAACCCGGTACATTCTTCGCTACATTCAAAGATGCATTCTCATTATATTTTCCCGACATCTTGAACGCTTCCTGTCCCGCATGGAACAGTCCGATTACCAAGTCCGGTTTTTCCGTTTCACGGATAATCTTCATCCACTTGCGTGCCGTCTCTTCCATATCGTCGAAACGCAAGCCCTTCCACAGATTTTCAGAAAGCCATGCCGGGATAGCGGGCGTAATCATGCCAAGAACGACAATCTTCACACCGTCACGTTCCAGCACCTTATAAGGCGGAAGATGCGTCTTTCCCGTAGAAGTATCTATGATATTGGCGCCCAGCACAGGAAAGTCACAAGTACCAATCCAACGGTCGAATACCGCGCGTCCCGTTTCCACATCATGGTTACCCATGTTGCCGGCATCATATTTCATATAATTCATCATTTCCGCGCAAAGATGCGGAGACACGGTATCAATGTAATTATAATAATAAGCGGTAGGCTGCCCTTGCAGAATATCCCCGTTGTCCAACAATATCAAGTTGTCCTTATACTGCTGCCGTTCTTTCTGCACAAACGAGTAGATGCGCGCCAGACTGCCTTTCCACTCCTGGCGGGTAATAAAATTGTAAGGATAATAATTGCCGTGCACGTCGCTTGTTTGTACAATCTTCAGCTTTACTACTTTCTCCTGCGCTGCCACCGACAGCACAAGGCATAAAAGCCAGAAATAAATCAATGTAATCCGTTTCATTCTTTTTCTATTTTTAGCGGATGCGAGAATACGAAGCGAGCCCCACCGGTATAGTCGGAATCAATCCATATAGCACCCTTCCATTTATACACAATCAATTTGCAGATAGACAATCCCAGTCCTGTTCCCTGGGCATACTCGTTCAGCTTTTCAAAACGTTCGAACACAAGTCCTTGCTTCTCTTTCGGGATGCCGCATCCTGTGTCCGTCACTGAGAAGACAGCCATTTGCTTCTCCTCATCTATCGAAAAGTCCAAGGTAATCTTTCCTTTTTTCGTAAACTTATCAGCATTAGACAAGAGATTGATAATCACCTGCTGCATACGCTGCACATCCGTCACCATGCGGTAAGTCTCAAAACTCGAAGTAAACAAGAACTGGTTGTCCGACGACTGCCGCGAGAAACTGACCGAAGCGACAACCTGCCTGCATAACTGCACCACGTCGCACTCTTCCCAAGTCAAAGTCACCCGGTTGGCTTCCAGGCGCGAAAGGTCGAGAATATCATTAATCAGTCGAAGCAACAAGTCCGAGTTCGTTTTGATAATCTGATAATAAGTCTGCTGCTCCTCTTCCGTACTGCCGCCCACGGCAAGCACATCCGAGAATCCGACAATCGAATTCAACGGAGTCCGTATCTCATGACTCATATTAGCCAGGAAAGCACTTTTCAGGCGATTGGATTCTTCCGCCCTGTCCTTCGCCACGCGCAAATCCTTGTCCGACTTCAACAGTTCATCTTTCAGACGCTTGGTACGGAAATAAAAGAAAAGAGAAATGAACAGTCCCAACGTCACTATCACAAACAGCGCACACGCCGACCATATCTGATACGTATATTGCTGATAAAACGAAACCGGCTGATTGACAAGCTGCACATCAAAAGGCAACACTTTCGGATTCAGCCCCCACTCTTTCGCCTTCCGGCTATCGAGCACCGCCTTACAACCGATAATCTCCAGATGTTTCTCCACATCATCGCCCGCTTGACTATCCAGACGGATGGATTCTATAGCCATTTCTCCGCCCACCTTCCGATAATCCGGCAGCACGCCGCCGATAGCCCAATATCCCAAACTCACCGACGAAGGCGTAAAAGCCGGGATAGTAGAAGTCACTTCCATCATCGCGTACGTGGCATTCCTCATGAAATATCCCTCGTTCATATCCACCCGCCAGGTTCCCACCATAATCACCGTATTTTCCGGCAGATGCCTCAGTTCCTCGACAATAGTGTAAATCGTATGCTTGCGCCCGTCCATCAGAATCAAGTCCAAATCGGGAAATTTCTTCATCTCCTTCCGCACTAACGCCTGCATGGTCACCCCGCCGTAGGTATTGTCCGAGATAAAAGCAATATGCTCCGTCTTCGGATAAAACGCCTGAATCATGCGGATATTATCTTCTATATTATAATGGTTGATAAAGCCCGATTTCAATTCGGGGATATTCAGATGGTCATCAAAGATATCGACCGATTCGGGCATCCAGCTATCGAGGTTCGCCATCGTATCCTTCGGCAATATCACTACATTGCTGCTGACCAGGCTGCATATCACAGGCACTTTCACCTGCATCGAATCCCTCTGCGACAAATAAGCCGCCCATGCTTCCTGCCCTAGCAGAATAATCTGAGCCGGATGGTTCTCCCCCTTATATTTAGAAAGAATCTGCGTCATCATATCGCTCCACAAAGGAGACTCGGAGAAACTTTTGCAGTTCATGTTCTCGATGATAATATCTCGCTTCCCGTCCAACTTTTTATACTCTTCCATATAATCGGAAATCGTTACCGAAGTCTGGTGCGCAGCCGGATTATAAGAACAGATAATCAGAATCGGATTCTTATCTTTAGGGGCAGCAAAAGCTTCCATTGACTGTAGAAGCCAAATGAAGAAGATATAAAGATATCCGGAATATCTTGGCATAATCATGCAGTTTTGATGTGTCAATTCATTTATTTAAGCCGCAAATATAATAAAACTTGTCGGGTTTATGAGATTTATATGTATTTTTGTCGCTCATTCATTTTCAAAAAACTGTTTATGGAATTATTTCACAAAATGATTTCCGGACTGCTGGGAATACCGGAAAGACAAATAAGCAGCACACTCCGCCTTTTGGGTGAAGGTGCTACGATTCCTTTTATCAGCCGCTACCGTAAAGAAGTTACGGGCGGGCTGGATGAAGTCCAGATAGAGCAAATCAAGGAGCAACACGATAAGTTGTGCGACATAGCCAAACGGAAAGAGACGATTCTCAGCACCATCACCGAACAGGGAAAGCTGACCGCCGAGCTGGAAAAACGTATCAACGACACCTGGAACCCGACGGAACTGGAAGACATCTATCTCCCCTACAAGCCCAAACGGAAGACACGTGCCGAAGCAGCCCGCCAGAAAGGACTGGAACCGCTTGCCACTATCTTGATGTTACAAAGAGAAAACAACCTCGACGCCCGTGCCGCATCCTTCGTGAAAGGTGAAGTGAAAGACGTGGAAGACGCCCTGAAAGGAGCCCGTGACATCATCGCCGAACAAGTGAACGAAGACGAACGTGCCCGTAATGCCGTACGTAACCAATTCGCCCGCCAGGCTGAAATCAGCGCCAAAGTAGTGAAAGGCAAAGAGGAAGAAGCCGCCAAGTACCGTGATTACTTCGACTTCTCCGAACCGCTGAAACGCTGCACTTCCCACCGCCTGCTAGCCATCCGCCGGGCAGAATCGGAAGGACTGCTGAAAGTCTCCATCACCCCGGACGACGAAGCATGCATCGAACGCCTGGAACGCCAGTTCGTACGCGGCAACAACGAATGTAGCCGACAAGTGAACGAAGCCACCATCGACGCTTACAAACGCCTGCTCAAACCTTCCATCGAAACGGAATTTGCCGCCCAATCGAAAGAGAAGGCGGACGATGAAGCCATCCGCGTATTTGCCGAAAACCTTCGCCAGTTACTTCTCGCGGCTCCATTGGGGCAGAAACGGGTGCTCGCCATCGACCCCGGATTCCGTACCGGATGCAAGGTCGTCTGTCTCGACGCACAAGGAAATCTGCTGCACAACGAAAATATCTACCCGCATCCGCCGGTCAACAAAACCAGTGAGGCGGCAGCAAAACTCCGTAAGATGGTCGAAGCCTATCAGATAGAAGCTATCTCTATCGGCAACGGAACGGCAAGCCGTGAAACGGAAGACTTCATCAGCCGCCAAAGTTTCGACCGCCAGATTCCCGTATTTGTAGTCAGCGAGCAGGGAGCTTCCATCTATTCGGCTTCCAAAATTGCTCGCGACGAATTTCCCGAATATGATGTGACAGTCAGAGGAGCCGTTTCCATCGGACGCCGGCTGATGGACCCGTTGGCGGAATTAGTCAAGATAGACCCTAAATCCATCGGAGTCGGTCAGTACCAACACGACGTAGACCAGACGAAACTGAAGAAAGCGCTCGACCAGACCGTAGAAAACTGCGTGAACCTCGTCGGAGTCAACCTGAACACGGCAAGCAGCCATCTGCTGACCTATATTTCCGGCTTAGGCCCGCAACTGGCGCAAAACATCGTCAACTACCGGGCAGAGAACGGTGCCTTCGGCTCACGCAAAGAACTGATGAAAGTCCCGCGTATGGGCGCGAAAGCCTTCGAGCAATGTGCAGGATTCCTACGTATCCCCGGAGCAAAGAACCCGCTGGACAACACAGCCGTGCATCCCGAAAGCTACCACATCGTAGAGCAGATGGCAAAAGACCTAAAATGTACCGTCGACGAACTTATAGCCGGCAAGGAACTTCGCCAGAAGATTAACATCTCCGACTATATCACTCCCACCGTCGGTCTGCCTACCTTACAGGATATTCTGCAAGAGCTTGACAAACCGGGACGTGACCCGCGTAAAGCTATCAAGGTATTCGAATTTGACAAGAACGTGCGCACCATAGCCGATTTGCGCGAAGGCATGATTCTTCCGGGCATTGTCGGCAATATCACCAATTTCGGTGCTTTCGTCGATATAGGAATCAAGGAGAACGGACTCGTGCATCTCTCCCAACTAGCCGAACGTTTCATCTCCGACCCGACGGAAGTCGTATCCATCCATCAGCAAGTCATGGTGAGAGTGATGAACGTAGATACCGACCGGAAACGGATTCAACTCAGCATGATCGGGGTACCGCAAGACTGATTGCCTCTCTCTTCTCTCCCCACCAGACTATCAGAATCGTAAATACTATCATAAGTACTGTACAAATGAGCGAGCCTTCAAAACCGAAGGCTCCGCCATTCAGTACATTTTCTTCGGGCATATGCAATTTCAGCATCGTAGACATGAAATTGTTCCCGCTCACCTGGTATCCCAAAATCGGGCCTTGTATCCAGTTCCAGAAAAGATGCAGTGAAATGGGGAAACAAAGATTCCGGGTATATAAATAGGAAGCTCCCAGCAACATGCCTGCCAGCACAAGATTTATCATCGGCAGGAAATCTATCTCCGGATTAAAGATATGCAGGAATGCGAACAACGCCGCCGAGATGAACAGTGACAGGAATTTATTTAAACGGGTATGCAGCAGATGTCCCAAGATATACCCGCGCATCAGAATCTCTTCAAACAACGCGACTAACAGAAAAAACAGTAACGCTCCCAGTAAATCCAACGGCTTGAACTGAAAACCGGTCACTTCCACTTCTCCCATAACCAGAGACAATCCGAAGCCTACCAGATAGAGCAAAACAGCCAACAGAAATCCATACCACAACCCTTTGGCATGCCCCTTTACGGACAATCCCAAATCGGAGAACGGACGCCGCTCCAACCGGAGCATAATGACAGCAGCAGTAAGAACAGCCAGCAGCATACTGCCTTCGAGCAGAATATACCCCACCATCCCCGGATGACGTGCTTCCACACCAAGAACCAATGACAAGAACCCGCGAGCCAATGTACCATACAATCCCATAAATACAAAAAACACCACAATGAACAGTGGGATGCACGCCCATACGGGGAGTCTCTTTCGCTCTTTTTTCTCTATAATATCGTCTAACGCCATCTTTACAATTTGTTAATCCGGCTACAAAATTAGATATAAAACATAAAAAAACATCATGTAATCTCTATTTTTCCTATATTTGTCAGAACAAATTCGCAAAATTATGAAATTTAAACTACTATTGATAAGCTTCTTATTGGCTGCCAACTCATTAGGAGCCATAGCGCAGGTGAGTAAAACGTATTATGTAAGCAAACCGGGAACCTTGATTTCCATGATGACGGAAGACGAAGCCAACGCCGTCACCCACCTCACCCTTACCGGGAAATTGAATGCCGAAGATTTCAGACATCTACGTGATGAGTTCGATAACCTGAAAGTGCTGGATATTTCGAATGCCGAAATAAAAATGTACAGCGGGAAATCGGGAACCTATCCCAACGGCAAGTTCTACATTTATATGCCGAACTTTATCCCTGCCTATGCTTTCTCCAGCGTAGTGGACGGAGTGACCAAAGGCAAACAAACTTTAGAAAAAGTAATCCTCTCCGAAAAGACCAAGAACATCGAAGACGCCGCTTTCAAAGGCTGCGAGAATCTGAGAATATGCCAGATTCGCAAAAAGACAGCTCCCAACCTGTTGCCGGAAGCATTGGCGGACAGCGTTACCGCTATCTTCGTCCCGCTGGGCAGCAGCGACTCTTACCGCTACAAGGACAGATGGCAGAACTTTGCTTTCATCGAAGGTGAACCGGTAGAAGCTACTTTGCAGGTAGGACTTATGGGCAAACTGGAAGAAGAGATTCTGAAAGCAGGGCTTCAACCTCGCGACATCAACTTCTTGACGGTTGAAGGTAAACTGGACAATGCCGACTTCAAACTTATCCGCGATTATATGCCGAATTTGGTATCGGTCGATATTTCCAAGACAAACGCTACGGCTATCCCCGATTTTACTTTCTCACAGAAGAAGTATCTGCTGAATATGAAATTACCGCATAATCTGAAATCTATCGGGCAGCGTGTATTCAGCAACTGCGGTCGCCTTTGCGGTACGTTGGAGCTGCCGGCTAGTGTGACGGCTATCGAGTTCGGTGCGTTTATGGGATGCGATAACCTGCGTTATGTGTTGGCTACGGGAGACAAGATTACAACGCTGGGCGATAGTTTGTTTGGAGACGGTGTGCCGAGCAAGTTGGTTTATAAGAAATAAGATGAAAAGAATTGCCCTGATATAGACTCGTTATTAGTAAGTTTATATCAGGGTAAAATATAAATTCAGCTTTAAAATTGAACTTCGATATTCAATTTACCACCAAGCCCGCGTTCCACAATATCAAACAATGTTTTGAGAGTGATATTCTCCCCGTCATTTTCCACTTTCGATATAAAAGTACGTTTTTTGTCAACACGGCTTGCAAGTTCAGCTTGAGTCATATTCAACTTTTCTCTTGCATTTCGTATCTTAAAACCGATACGCAAAGCCTCAAGTTCCCGTTCAAGCCTATCCCGTTCCGGCATTCCAATTTCACCGTAATATTCATTCTTAATCTGGTCTAAAGTCTTTGTATTCATTTTAATATCTCCTTTCCTTTTTCTTCGTAATAATCAGTCATAAGTCGTTCGGCTCTTTTTATTTCTTCGGGTGGGGTCTTTTGCGTCTTTTTCTGAAAGCCACTTAACAGAACCACCAACTTATTACCATCAAAGAAACAAAAGATGCGAAATATATTATTACCTAATTGTACACGAACCTCAAATAATCCGTTAGTACCCTCAATATATTTCAAGTACGTCAAAGGTATTCGGTCTATCTGTTCGATTATATCCAATATCTTGATAATTTTATAACGAACCTTCTGAGGTTGTTTTTTGAAAAACTCATCAAAATACCCTTTATACGTTATTACTTCTCTAACTTTCATAATACAAAGGTAATTTATAAATTACATTCGAGCAAACTAAAAAAGGCTTATTTCATACAAATACAAACATTTAACATTCATGCTTCCCCCTGACATAAGTTACAAGCTCCATGTCAGGGTAAAATAGCCGATAATTATTTACTCGTCAGGCAAATATTTGCTCCTTTCTTCAGGATGATCTTCTAAATATCCTTTTATAACATCAGGTAACCATTCATACGGAGTAAGAGAATCATATAATTCTTCTTGGATGAACTTCTGGAGTTGTTTATGGTCCCCCTCCATCAATACTCCATTTAAAAGAACTCTTCGACCATAGTTCCCAATGCAGACTTTTATATCAGGTCTATTTTCGCCATTTAGAGGTTTTAATCTCACAAGTGAACTTACTCTAAGATCATAATTCGAATTAGGGTTAATCGGTTTTGAACGATTAATTATACCCACAAACCGCTCGATAATCTTTCTATCACGAATAATTATTTTATGATTTTGCTCTTCCATAAGCACAATATCTATACAATCTTTAATAGCATGATGTGTATCTATATCTCCTACAAACCAAAAGTTTACATTTTCCACTTCGTTGCTATCAATCATAAAACGATTACTTTTGCATGAAGTCATAAATAGAAACAATAAAACTAACGAACCATAATAATATATTCTTTTACAATTCTGAACTCCATGTAGGTTTCTTCCTTTTTTCATATACTTGTGTTTTTTCTTTATCAATTACATTTGAAGTAACTCCTTTCGTTATAACAATTCTTCCATTGTGGTTTCTTCTGGTAACCTGCCCGGGACGAGTTTCTCCATTAGCCTTTGAAGTTTTCTGTTCAGAGTAAAACAATGTTCAAAATTCAATATCTTTATATTTGCTTTTTATATCTCTACTAAGCATTAGTATTTGTTTTTTCATTTTAGGCAACATCATTTCCTGCCTTTTCAAGATATTATCCAGTTCATCCTCTTTCATATCATTGTAATAAAATCCTTGAACTACGTTATCTACATAAGTTTGTCGTAGGCTCTTGTCAAGTAATCCTAGATGTTGATATAAGACTCCAGGATGATTAATAAATAAAGCATAACAAGCATCAGTCATCAATTCTCCCACATATCCATCAGAATGAGTATTTCTCAATGATTCAAACAGTACATGAGTATAAAAGGATAACAGTTCTTTATTTGTTTTTATAGAGAAGTCACATGAATTTAAAACTTCAGCAATTGTATCTAAATCACAAATTGTTATATATCGGTCATAATACCGAGAAAGAATATCATTAAATGTGGTTCTGTATTCATTTACAAATTTGTTTTTTAAATCGTTGGATAAACTTTCAAATACATATAGCGAAACTTCATAATTAGAATTAATCATATCTTGAGTATCCTTCAAAGAACTCACTTGCATTTCGCCAGCACCTCTTATACTATCAATAAGAATAGTTCCTTCTTGATTGTTTTTGTTAGACTTACACGAAAGCAAACCTAATAGAATTAGAAAAAACACTGGTAATCTTTTCATTTTTTATATCAATTATAAATTCTAAATTGTATTCCTGTATTATCTTGAAGCATTTGATATAACATATCCCATACATTTACACTTTGTTCATCTCTTTCTCTAGGATAAGCATAAGGTCTAGGATGAGGACCATCATCAAGATTCCCCCAATATAAATTGACTTCCAGCCAACTCATATCAGGGGAAAGATATACTAAATACAAGACAGGTTATTCTGACACAAGTATTTTCTCAAGCCCTATTCCTGTTAGTTTCTCTTTTCGTATTTTCTTTTTTATATCTTCGCTAATATAGAATGATGTAGGAAATTTCCAAAAATCATAAAATGACGGTCTTGGAAATACACTATAATTTTGAATCTTCGAAAAAGAAAAAACAGGCTTTGTCACATATTCTTTTGTTTCATCCATAAAAACAGTCTTCTTCATATCATATACATCCATCTTTTTGTTAAAGCGGATTATGTAATACTGTCTTACCTCATCTCCATTTCTAAGATTACAACTTATCCAGTCTATTTGCTCATTACCTGTCAGACTAGCATCAATTATGTTTTTTAACTTTTCAGACACTATGGGCCAAGCCAGACTATTAGGCTGATAATCTAACCAGACTTCCTTCAACCTGCTTAAATCATCATCAATAATCAAACCATCTTTGCATTCCTTAACCCTTTTCAATTTAAAATCAAACGGCATTTGATTTTTACCTTCCAATTGAGGTATCAATTCATCGTCAAGTCGACTTCTACCTTCATAGAAAGCACTTGCCGTCTCAGCCGTATCACTCCAACGTAAACAATAATATTTTTTCATTACCAAGCTGATTTATTTAATTGATTTTGTACATCTCTTACAACTTGTTGAAGTTCCGCTTCTGTAGCAAAGGCTTTAGGATCTAATTTATAATCTTCTTTATACGGTGAAAATCTAC
>PPYF01028226.1_pt1 | contig 13819 bp, 11 predicted proteins | sample 1559871 | NCBI WGS metagenome assembly PPYF01 (sample SAMN08240021, study PRJNA423297) | Human gut metagenome, whole genome shotgun sequencing project. | reverse complement strand
TCAACCTTATCCAGAGATAGAGTAAACCAATATCAGTAAACATACCAAACCGAGTCAACCATTTTCAGGAACGGACAGGTGTGCATGACAACCAACGCGCCGCTTCTTTGATTGTCAAGAACAAGATTGAAGACCGTGACAAGGCAGTAGAGATTTATCTTACTGAGGAAGAGTTGCAGGCTCTCTATGAAATGCCTTTGACCGGGAAGAAAGAGCATGTGCGCGATGTTTTTCTCATCGGTTGCTATACCTGCCAGCGTGTGAGCGATTACAATAATCTCAACAAAGACCATTTTGAGACAACACGAAAGGGCACACGCATTATCCGGCTTGTTCAGCAGAAGACCAAGACGGAGGTAACAATCCCGGTGATGAACGAGAACCTTATTGCCATCTGTGAGAAATACGGCTACAACATCCCGAAAGCCAACGAGCAAGTCTTGAACCGCTACATCAAAGATATTTTGGAAGACTTATCCGAGAGTGTGCCGACACTGAAAGATAAAGTACCGACCAATCTGACGATGAAGCAGAAAGACGCGCTGAAAAAAGAAGGCAAAGAGCCGGAGACCGACCTTAACGGCAACGTACTCCTGCCACGCTACAAATGTGTGACGAGCCACACCGCCCGACGCACCGGAATCACCAACATGTATCTGAGCCACAAATACGACATCGTCCAGATGATGCACGTCAGCGGCCACAAGACCCAAAAGACCTTCATGGACTACATCAAGTTCTCCTCCGAGGAGATAGCCGACGAAATCGCCGCCCGAACCAAGAAAGACAGCGAGATGTGGTAAAACTTTTTGCCTATCACCAACAACGCTATTCCTAAAAATTAACATAAGTGTCGATTTTTGGGAATAGGCACGTTTAATCACCTCATCCATAGTGTTTAATTCAGAATAAATTTGTAATTTTGCATTATGTTAACGGCATCTCAAATACTTGACCTTGTAAAAGGTGGTGAAGGCTACAATGTGGACTTCAAGCGCAGTGTGCCCTCAAAGGTTAAGGAAATCTCTGACGAGGTAGTCGGATTTGCCAACGCATCCGGAGGCTATGTGCTAATTGGCGTGGATAACAACAATCAAATTATCGGTGCCGAGATTGACAACAATAAGCGTTCTGCCATTCAAGATACCATTGGCGAAATATCCCCGGCTATAAGATGCGATATGTATTCTGTTGAAGTCGAGGGGAAGAAAGTCTGGGTCATTGATGTTCCAAGCGGAAAGGACAAACCCTACATCACTGGAGGATTGATATATGTCCGTGAGGGAGCCAATTGTCAGAAACTAAGAACTGCCGAGGAAATTCGGGCTTTCTTTGCCGAATGCTCAAAGATTTTCTACGATGCTATTCCGTGCCGTTGGTTTGACATTGATGAAGACATTGAGCGACATAATTTCAAGTCTTTCCTTGAAAAGGCACATCTGTCTAAAGATTTACCTATCCGGCAATTATTCGACAATTTGGAATTGTTGACCGATGATGGACGCGTCAAGAATGCAGCAGCGTTATTCTTTGGTAAAGAGCCGGAACGTAAATTTCCTCATGCCGTCGTAAGATGCTTGCGTTTCAAAGGTCTTGACAAGGTGCATATTATCGATGACAAGACTTTTGGCGGCCCTCTCTATCAGCAGTATCTCAATGCTATTTCATGGATTGAGAGCAAGTTGGAAGTAGAATATATCATTGAGGGCGTCGGTCCCCGAAAGGAAATATGGGAAATTCCTCTTGACGCATTCAAGGAGGCCTTATGCAACGCCATTTGCCACCGCGACCTATACGAAGAGGGCGCAACTATCATGGTGGAAGTATATGATGACCGAGTGGAAATTTCCAATCCGGGCGGTCTTCTTCCATTGGTCGCCGAAAATTTCGGAGCGAAGAGCATGAGTCGCAATCCTCTCATATTTGGGCTATTCACCCGAATGCACATTGTCGAGAAAGTTGGTTCAGGCGTTCCCCGTATGCGAAGACTGATGAAAGAAGCAGGCTTGCCGGAGCCGGAATTTGAGAACAAAGGCTTCTTCACCGTGAGGTTCGTAAAGCGTCAAAAGACCCAAAATGTCATTGATGACAGATTAAATGACAGATTAAATGACAGATTAAATGAGCGTGAAAAGCAAGTGCTTCAAATGTTGTCTAAATCTCCTGGATTGAGGACCAACGAATTATCATCATTGGCAGACGTAAGTCTATCCACCATATCTCGCACCTTGAAAAATTTAATCGGTCTTGGCTTGGTAGAATACCGTGGAGCAAAGAAGACCGGAGGGTATTTTATCACAGCACTACAACTCTAATCTCATGAAAAGTAATTGGTTCACTATGGATTCTGAAAGAGAATCTCGTTTATGGCTGAATGGCGTATTTGTTTTTGACACGTCTTCTATTGGTGCTCTATATGGTCTTATCCCATCATCGCAGGATGTCATGATGGAAATTATAAATAAATTCGCTGATAGGACATGGATTCCGGCTCAAGTCATATACGAATACTTAAAGAACCGTGAAAAAATGATAATGAACCCGTGCGAAGAATATTACCAAAATCCGAAAGGAATAACCAATAGTAATTTAATCGCTGTTTTTGATGCATATCTCAAGGATTTTGAAAATGAAGATTTTCACCCGAAGATGTCAGATGGAGCATTAGATAAACTGAAAGAATTTCGAAATAGTCTTGATAATACACTTAAAGACGTAAAGAAAATAATAAAAGATGAACACGCAAAACAAAAAGAGCGAATTGCCAAAGTAAAAGAGGAGGATAAGATTCTCGATGCAATTAATAATCTGCCTCATGGAACGCCTTTTGTAATTTCAGACGTACTTGAAATTATTAAAGAAGGAGAATTGCGTTATCGAAACTCTATTCCTCCCGGTTATAAGGATAGCGAAACAAAAAAAGGGACACAGATATATGGGGATCTAATAATATGGAAAGAGGTTCTGAGTTTTGCAAAAGATGAAAAGAAGGATATTATATTCATTTGCGATGATGTAAAAGAGGACTGGTATATCTGTGATGATAAGAAGAAACAATTTACCCCAAGGCATGAGCTTCTTAAGGAGTTCATTGATATAACAGGTCAAGATTGTTGGATTTATCCATTAAGGAAATTCATTGAGAAGCTTGAAAAATACAATAAAGACAATGAAATTCTGCCCCTATTTCAAGGGATAAATGCCATAAAAGCGTCTCTTGAAAATCAGGAGAGAAGGCAAAAAATAAAAATGGCATCAAGTGATGAGTTACTTGTTACATGTGATGAGTGCGAACAAATGTTCGATGTGGACTTAAGTTCGTTAGGATGGGACTGGGAGTGCATCGAAGGAAATGAACGTTCTATGGGTGTAGAAAACCATTATACTTCCGAAGATGATATAGAGTGTCCGCATTGTGGCAACAGTATACATCTTACCTTTAACGTTTGGGAATATCCTGAGGGAGCCTATAATAATAGCGATATAGAGATTGACGGAGGTGATTTGGATTCAGATGTCGATTTCGAGGATTATATGTCTCCATTATTTGAAAAAGAGGAAGATGTATGCTTCAAATGCGGCAGGCATGGAGAGGTTGGGAATGAAGGACTGTGTAGCGAGTGTTTGGAGGAGCAAGAACGCATTGACTGATTTAGTACACTAAAAAAATTCGTTATAATCCCCCAAATCTATGGTTTTTTACCTACTTTTGGGGGATTATAAGCATGTTTAAGTTTTTGCATTGGAAAGAATGCACTGAGAAGCCCTAAAACGGAAGCAATACGTCCATTCACGGAACTTGGTTCAAACAATTCGGGAGATAGCGAAGGTGTTGTCATCTTTACGGAGTAGGGAGGTCGTTAGTATGGATATTTCAAGAAAAAAACATCATTGCCTGAACCTTTTTCAACTTACCTTCGTTAGAATTGTACTGATGGTCTTTCATTGACCGTGACATGGGTTGACGAATGTGCCCCAGCACTTCGTGACAGCGTCAGGCCCGGTTGCGACAAGAGATAAGACTAATCAGAAACGTGATGGCATTTCATGTGACCATAGCGGAGCATCAACACACAGCCTATCTCATGGGCTAATCACACACAGCTCTGCCGTGACGGTCGCCCGGCATGATTTTGTCCGTCAAAGTCCATTCGTGGGCGAAAAGACATATATCCCTTTACGAAGGGAACGATTATCAACGCACAGCCAAAGAAGCGTGCCGCCATCTGCGCATGGGAATGATGCGGAGGCATTGAGGCGAATGGTATAGCCATTGTTATGCGCCTATGTTTCCTGCCTGGATGGCCGATAACTGCATTTTCTTGTAACACACGCAAGATAATGTAGTTACAGGGCGATTTCTGCCCTAAAAAGCACTTTTGGAGCTGTGCTGATTTGGAAAAACGAAAAAAATTTCGTATCTTTATGTAACACAAGATGGCAGAGCCACCGTCCGACACATTCAACTTTTATATATCGGATTGGAATGATGCTCCTGACTGTGCTACGCTTTTTTGTGTTCAAACCTACACCTAATCGGCGCATAGTAATAAACCTGTGTTTGTTGTATAAAAAACTTACCTTTGCAGACAAAAACGAACTGCGATGGAAAAGAACCCGTATATCGAATTGGCGGAATGCCTTCTGCCCGAAGAGATGATTGAGTACTTTGAGGTTGTCAAAGTAGAGAAAACCACAGAGACACTAGACGTGACATTGGAAGAACGGGACAACGGAGTAGATGGTTATAAAGCCGGTCAGCTGCGCTCCAATGGGTTCTACCAGGAGAGCGTTGTCAGGGATTACCCGGTCAGGGGGCGCAAGATGTCGTTCCATGTCAAACGTCGCCGATGGATTGAGATTGAGACAGGCAAGAGTGTCAGCCGGCAATGGAATTTAGTGGCCGAAGGAACCCGCTTCTCGAAAGAGTTTGCGGCTTTTTTAAAAGATATGCTTGGACAGATACCCGATTACGGGCCGCTCTCTTGAGTGGTTCTTCAGTATAGATGGAGATTTGTTCGAGCGTCAGTATAAGCGTCATCTGAGCGGTTATTGGGAGTGGAAGGACACCGCGGAGGGACTTCATGCAGAGCGATGGCGCGTGTTTCCGCAAAACATCGGGCCCCATCTGAGTATAGACGAGACCTCGCTGAGCCGGGGAGAACTGTACACGATCGTGACAAACAAGGAGGCGCATGGCCGTGAGAAGTCGATTGTAGCCATCATACTGGGGACGGATGCGGATACGGTCATACATGCCTTGCGTCAGATAAAAAGCGAACTGCGCAACAAAGTCTCCGAGATAACGCTCGATCTGTCGGAGAGCATGAACCGCATCTGTCGCATGGCTTTCCCAAGAGCATCGCGGGTGATTGACCGGTTCCACGTGCAGAGGCTTGCGCTTGACGCCGTGCAGGAGATCCGCATAAAGCACCGATGGGATGCTATAAACGCCGAGACCGATGCCAGGGAGAACGCAAAGCTTGATGGACGCAAATATGTCGCAGAGAGGCTTGAAAACGGTGACACTCTCAAAGAGTTGCTTGCCAGAGGACGCTATGCGCTGTTCAAATCTCCTGAGAAATGGACTGCCACTCAGCGACAACGTGCCATGATGTTGTTCGGACTATACCCGGACCTGAAAGAAGCCTACTGGCTCTCCCAAGACCTCAGGACAATATTCAACAAGAGATCTACAAAAGACAGTGCCAGATTGAACCTCGCACGATGGTACAACCGCGTGGCAGATGCCGGCTTCAAATCATTCAACACCATAGCAGCTACATTTTATGAACACTCTGACGAGATCCTCAACTTCTACGACAACCGCTCGACAAACGCCTCTGCAGAATCCATCAACTCCAAAATCAAGGCATTCAGAGCTAAACTGCACGGCGTCAACGACACCAAATTCTTCATCTTCAGACTCTGCAAAATATACGCCTAAACACAGGTTTATTACTATGCGCCACCTAATCCCGGATGAAGTCGTCCGGAACACTATGAATATGAGAGCCTGAAAAGGACGGCAGACGCGAACCGCTAACAACACGCACTGAGGAAGCGATGACCCAATGGTTTGCAAACGAATGGAATGGCTGCTGTTAAACGGCTCAGAGAAAGACGGGTTTCCAATTATAAGGGAAGATTGCACCCGATTGTCAACACGCTGGATTTTGTGGATATAGTGGCAGCGTCAAGTTGAAATACCGGAAGCGTCTGACTGACAGATTGGAAACAAGGTCTTAGAAAGCGCGAACCGCGCGAAATTTACCCACTAAAAATGATGGCACTCGCCTTATGATGGCGTTTGCGCCCGACGTATGTTCGCCCAATCGTGGCGGATAGCCACCTTGTTGTCTTCACTCTGAAGGCGGCACAGGATAGGGAGAACTACGTCCGTTTCCGACCGAAGATGTGTCGGAAACACACTGTTTGTTGGCTTCAGCGAAAAGAGCCGACAGCACCCACTATGTCCTTTTCGGACCTTTGTCACCGCCCAATGCGCCGGGGCTGTGCCAACGTATAAAGTCGGCGAATATCTTATAGATTCAACACCACTGCCAATGAATTTATATAACCTTCTCCAAGCCTCTCTCTCCGACCCCAACTCTCCCAACATTCTCCTTACCGTCAGCCTCAGTGATCTCCATCAGCTTGTGGTTGACACCATCGACGCCACCCGCGACCGTCTTCTGCCCCTATTCATGAAGGCGGAAGAAGACCGACTTCTTACCAAAGCCGAAGTTTGTGCCAAACTCGGTATCAAGCCGACATCGGTATGGAACCTTGTGCAAAAGGGTAAACTCACCGCAATCAAGGTTGGCCGCAGCAGCCGCTACAAACTGAGCGAGGTGACCGCGATTCTTGATGCTAAAAACGATTGAGCCAATGAAAGAAAATGACACTCACACCACCGCCGAACTGCCCGAAGACCGCTTTGAGCGCATCGGCACGACCTACTACAAGCTCGTCCGACAGCCCAATGCCGCCGGACAGCTTGTGGAACGCAGCATACCGTGGACTATCGAGGCTATCCGTCAGGACTATGGCAAGGACTTCCTCGCCAACATTCCGAAGTATGATGGATTCTGCTGTGTCCCTGCCCATATTGACTATCAGCCCGTAATCGGCAATTTCAAGAACAAGTATTCGCCGCTGACACATCTGCTGGAAGAAGGCGCGTGGCCTCACATCGAGGCACTCGTGCGCCATATATTCGGCGACCAATACGAACTCGGTCTTGACTACCTGCAAATCCTATACACCATACCGTTGCAGAAATTGCCGATACTCCTGCTGGTATCCGAGGAACGCAACACCGGTAAATCAACATTCCTCAACTTCCTCAAACTTGTGTTCGAGGCAAATCTCACGTTCAACACCAACGAGAACTTCCGCAGTCAGTTCAACGATGATTGGAACGGCAAACTGATAATCGTGGTTGACGAGGTGCTGCTAAACAAGCGCGAGGACTCGGAGCGTCTGAAAAACCTCAGCACCACCTACAACTACAAGATGGAAGCCAAAGGACGCGACCGCGAGGAAGTGAGTTTCTTCGCCAAGTTCGTGCTATGCTCCAACAACGAGTATCTGCCCGTAGTCATCGACCCCGGCGAAACCCGCTATTGGGTGAGGAAGATACCGAAGTTGGCATCTGACGACACCTGTTTCTTGGAGAAGATCCGCGATGAAATCCCGGCATTTCTCCATGCCATGACCAATCGCCAGCTGTCAACCACCGAGGAAAGCCGGATGTGGTTTGACCCTAAACTGATTGACACCGAGGCGTTGCAGAAGATAATCCGTGCCAACCGCAATCGTGTCGAGGTAGAACTCGCTGAACTGCTAATAGACATAATGGACAGCCGGAAGATTGATGCCGTTGACTTCTGCCTCAACGACATTCTCAACCTCTTCGACTATCAGAGGGTAAAAGCCGACCGCTCGGCACTGAGAAAAGTGGTGCAGGATTGTTGGAAGTTGCGACCAGCCCAGAACTCGCTATGCTACACCACCTATCAGATGGGAGTGTTCCTCAACGAACCGGCATACGTCGAGAGCAAGAAGGTCGGACGCTTCTACACCGTCACACGGCAGATGTTAGAGAACTTATAATTTTTTCTCGTTGGATTTGATAGATTGATGATTTGATGAATGAAGCGACAATAGAGTAGTAATCAGCGACTTTTCTTCTCATCGCCCTTTCATCAGATATTCAACAAAAAGAAAAGGCAACAAAAGAATAACGCAACGAGAGAAAAACATCTTCTCTCATCGCCCGATATGTTTCTTTTCGTTGCTAAAACTTATGATGAAACACCGATGAAAGAATAAATGTCTACAAATCAGAGCTATATTCTCATCTTTCATCAATCCATCAAATTCAACACTCACCCCGGTTGCTGCAATTTTCTCAGCGACCATAAACCCAATAAATGTATGGCAAGAACAATCACACCCAAAATAGATGCCCGACTTTTTACGGCTCAAATGAACGCCAAAGAAAAGGCAAGATGTAATATCCGTCAATATATCCCGATTGGAGCTGTAAAAGGCAACTTTTGGGATGATGCACCAGCTCCCGGAATGTACTACGACACCGACATCAATATGTGGTGTCCGGAATCGTTCAAATTGGAGAAAATGGAAATTATCGAGGAGGACACACAGCGTATCATAGACACGACTCCCGATGAAGAAAGGGAAGGATATTCTGTCAACGGCAAGAAACTTGTCCCATACGTGTCTGTTGTCACTGAACGGATGAATGCCAGAAAAAATATTGACGAAAATCCGGCGAGAGAGGTACAACAGGTACACTGCGACACTGGTACACCTATTGCATCAAACCAAGTGCCGATAAAGGAAGAGAAAGCCACGGCCATTCCCAAGTCTGCCCGTACAACATCAAGGCCAAGAATGGTTGATATGGCTCCTATTGTTGAACCCATATCCATTCCGGAACCGATTGTTCCCATTGAAGTGTCAAAGCCGACAGTTGAGCCACAGCCCGAAGCCGTGGAACAATCGAAGAAGACGCGACGAAGCGCACGGATGGACGAAGCCGACTTCGACATCTTGGCGAGCCAGTTCATCTACCCGACAGACCTCGCAGAGAAAAAGCCGCTGTTTTTCCCGACCGACATACGTGAGTCACTCAAATTGGTTGCCCGGCTCATACCCGGCGGCAAAGTGTCACCCTCCCATATCGCAATCCACATCATCAGGGCATGGCTCGATGAGAATCGCGATTTGCTCAACCGTATGCTGTCAAGTCAGAAATTAAGCATCTAAATGAGAAGTCCGCAGTCCAAGCGGTACTGCACCCCGGAATGTCAATGGAGGGGGTTAGCGAGGTTAGTTTTCGGTGACACCGAAAACGGTCGCGTCAACGCTCCGACCTCGCACCCTACCATTGCACCCGGTGCAACGGTACACCAGTGTACCAACCGTGATTTACCCCCTCCAATTATCCACCCTTTAATCCCATACGCCCTATGAAACCGAAGACCACCGCCAAGTCAAATCTGAAGTGCGGAAACCGCAACGGTCGCCCGGCTCTTCCCGAAAATGAGAAGCAGTCAATAATCAGACACACCAAATTCAACAAGGAGCAGGATGCCGTGCTGATGGAAAACTTTCATCGCAGTGGGCTCTCTTGCGTGAGCGAATATATCCGGGCCGTGTCACTCAATCCGAAGATTGTTCCACGGCTGACAGAGGAAGAACTGCAGATAGCCCGTGTTCTATCCGGCTTCAGCAACAACTTCAACCAGTTTGTGAGGCTCTGCCATATCCACGGACTCGAAGCGATGGCAGATGAGGCTGAGTTTTACCTCGGTAAATTCCGATGCCTCTTTGGAAAATTCAATAACGATTAAGCCCTTAATTTTTATGATTGCATACATCATTAACGGCAAGAGTTTCGGCAACTGCGTCGATTATGTGACGCGCCGGGCACTTGAAGAGAAGCTTGGCAAAGAAGCTGAACATAAGCAGAGAGCCTATGAGAAAAAGTATGAGTCCAATAACGGCGAAGGCATAGTTGACCACCTTTCCAAAGACTGGGAACTGATAGGTGCATCTTCCGATATTCGGCTCTATGAAGGCCGCAAGGCAATCGCTGATGACATAGCACGGCCTACGAGGACAAGGAAGCCTATCAAAGACCCGGTGGGTCATATCTCACTCGACTTCCACCCGAGGGACGCACACAAAATGACCAACGAAAGAATGGCCGACATTGCTTGCGATTATATGAAGCGAATGGGATTGGAAAACACTCCCTATATCATCGTCCGGCACTTCGATAAGGCTCATCCGCATTGCCACCTTGTGTTCAGCCGCGTTGATTACGACGGCAAGATTCTCACACAGACCACCAATTTCAAGAAGAACGAGCGTGTCTGCAAAGCCCTCAACCTCAAACACCGGCTCATGCAAGGCAGAAGCAAACTTGATACCGATGTCAGCAAACTGCGCGGAAAGGAGAAGGTAAGATACAAACTGACCCGTGATCTTGCCCGACTGTTTGTCTCGCCCGATGTAAAAGATTGGAATTCTTTTCTCATAGTCCTTCTGCGGAACGGCATTACTATAAAAGAGAAAGTCGGTAAAAGCGGTAGGATGAATCTTTATTACTGCGTGGGCAAGCAGTCGTTTTGGTCTATGAAACTTGACCCATTTCTCACTCGGGAGAATCTTGAAAGAGTTTTTAGGGAGAGAATTGAACGGCGACTCAAGGAGTCTGAATCCGTTATTAAGCGAGCAGAACGCCATGCGGTCGAAGAACCAAAGCTCGAGAAAAAAGCAACTTCGCAGCCGAGAGTATCTGCCCAATCGCAGAGCCCCATTCAATCGCACAAGCCGATTGTCATACCACCATTGCCTTTTGAATTCTTGTGGGATGTACCTAAGAGTGATGAGGCGGCATACCGCAGAGGCGAGACGGTTTACACATTTGCCCGCAAACCGGCTGATAGGTATAAGGCACACTATTGGATATGGTACGACTTCAAGACCGGAAAGCCGCAATGCAGCTTCGACCCGCCCAAGAGCCGAGACATTCCTCTGGCATTCCTGCAACAGGTGGTATCATCCAGCAAGACATCTTCACCTCAGTCTGAATCGTCAGGCTTCCGAATGTCGCATGTTTCATTGAGCAATGCTCCCAATGATGAAGTTTGCATCGCCCATGGGGAACCAGTCTCGGGTGACTTCAAGCAATTCCTTGAAAACCATCCCGACATGGACTTCTACGATGCCAAACGTAAGTTTAAGGAGGAACAGAAAGCGAAAGCGAGGGTCAGACAAGGCCCAAAATTACACTAAGAAATAAAGAGGGGGTGTCAAATCTCATGGCACGCCCTCTTGTATGCAAATATTGTTAGGGTCTGACAATATTTTGATTTATCAAAATAAAATACTAATTTTGTAATCAAATTAAGAGAATTATAAAATGTGATATTAGACTTTAGTCTCTAAATATTTATCGTAAACGCCACTATTACAGATAGGTGGCGAGGTTTTCACATTCTTATAATTCAACAAAATGAGTATTTGTGTAAATAACCTGACTTACCAATTACCTAATCAGGACACTCTATTCTCTAATATCAATTTTTCAATAGGCGATGGTCAAAAATATGCCATTATTGGCAATAATGGAACAGGTAAGTCAACCCTATTGAATGTAATCGCCGGAAATTTGCGTCAATCCGAGGGCAAAATCCAGTGTGGTGACACATTTCTTATACCTCAGCATTTCGGACAATTCGATGGCATGACTGTTGCCGAGTGTTTACATATTGCTGAGAAATATCATGCTTTGCAAAGAATTTTATCTGGAGACGCCTCTGAGTCGAACTTTGAAATTTTGAAAGATGATTGGACTCTGGAGGAACGCATTGCTTCCGCGTTCCAGAAATGGAAAATATCACATATCTCAGTTGAAACCAAAATGTCCAACCTAAGTGGTGGGGAGAAAACAAAGGTCTTTCTATCGGGCATTGACATACATACTCCGTCAGTTGTATTGATGGACGAGCCGACAAATCATCTTGATAAAGAATCACGAGATAACCTCTACCGATTTATATCCGAGGTAAAGTTTACGTGTCTGGTTGTCAGCCACGATAGAACACTTCTCAATCAATTTGATTCATTGTTGCACATGAGCAGACAAGGCATGCGTTATTATCCTATGAAATATGATGAATTTCGTCAGATTTACGAGCGCGAATGTGAATCTGTTGCAAGGGATATAGTCGCAAAACAACATGACTTATCCAAAGCAAAGCGTATGGTTCGTGAAACAGTGGAGCGTCAGCAGAAACATTCATCGCGCGGTTCAAAACTCAGCGACTCCAAAGGCCTTCCGCGGATTGCGAAAGGTAATCTCAAGAATAATTCGGAGAATACTATGGCTAAGCTCAAAAAGGCTCAGAATGATAAGCTGCAAACCATTAACCGCGAATTGGATGAGTTGAGATGTATTGTACCCGATGAATCGCAAATTAAAATTGACTTTTCATCGCCAAACCTTCACACTGGAAAAATTCTTATTGAGCTGAAAGCCGTGAATTTCAACTATCCGGCTTGTAAATTTCTATGGCAAGAAAACCTGACCCTAACCATCCTGAGCGGCGACCGCATAAGAATAACAGGAAAGAACGGCCAGGGAAAAACCACATTGTTAAGACTGATAACAGGAGAAATCAATCCGACGCTCGGAGCCGTCTCATTGGCTGATAATCTAAGTTATGTTTATCTCGACCAAGAGTATAGTCTTATTGACAGCAATCTTTCAGTATTCGAGCAGCTCGCATCTGAAACCACCACATTGAAAGACCATGAACTAAAAATCAGGCTGCATAGGTTTCTGTTTCCACAGCAAACTTGGGACAAGAAATGCTCTGCCCTGAGTGGCGGAGAAAAGATGCGTCTTGCCATTTGTTCTCTCATGGTTCGTGAAGCTGTGCCGGATATGATTATACTTGATGAACCCACAAATAATATCGACATTGCCAGCATGGAGATATTAGCGCAAACCTTGAGTTCGTATCAAGGTACAATAGTAGTGATCAGCCATGATGAAACTTTCATCGAAGACATTGGGGTAACTACGACATTCGACCTGAATTTTCAGTAATATCTAATCATGGATTTACCCGCGCAAGAGATTCTGCTCAGATTCAAAACATTCAATCGAGGTCTGAATCCAAAAATTATGAAATGTGGAATGCCTATCCTTTGGCTGAATAGTTACGTGGTGACCTGACTGATCTTCGGTTGAGGTCACCACATTTTTATCGCGTGATTATAGTTAAACTCTGTTAAAGTTTTGGGTTGCGAGGCTGTGGTGTGGGATTGAATGATGGTGAATGACGATGAACTATATGCTAATTTGTGTTGATAATCAACACTTTACATATCTACCGAAATAGATATGCGCACACCGCGACACGCATAACCAACAATATTTCAGTAATTTACAGTGGGCGTGGTGACTTTTGTGGTGACTCGGAGGGGTAAGGGTGAAAGAAAGACCGCTAACTCATTGAGAATTAGCGGTCTTTTGTGGTGCCTCCAGCTCCACTAAGTGTTCCGGACACCTTCCGGACTACACAAGACAAAATTAAGACAAACCGCAGAATATCAATCGATTCTGCGGTTTTTTTGCTGCAATCAAGTTGCAGCGAGCTAAAGGTTCGTGCCTAAAAATGACGATTCAGAACCGTCATCGGACAGAAAAAAAGACCGCCACGGACGGCTATTCGTTACTATGTTCTACATGGAATATCCGAGCAGCCCCAGA
>PPYF01613338.1_pt1 | contig 13820 bp, 15 predicted proteins | sample 1559871 | NCBI WGS metagenome assembly PPYF01 (sample SAMN08240021, study PRJNA423297) | Human gut metagenome, whole genome shotgun sequencing project. | reverse complement strand
CTTCACTCCTCTCCAGGCGCGGCCCCGGCAGCGCCATCGTCCGGTCAGGGCAGGTACGGCAGTCTGTTATTTTGTTCGCTTCACAGGTAGAATGCTGCCCGTTTACCTTTTTTGCGCCACCCCGGCGCCCATCAACACTAAGGTCTGGTCATGACGTCTACAGCTATCCCATCTTCCCGCGCTGTCACATCCTCTCCCGTTGTGGTTGCGCTCGACTATGATAATCGCGATAAAGCGCTGGCATTTGTCGACCGCATCGACCCGCGCGACTGCCGCCTGAAGGTGGGCAAAGAGATGTTCACCCTGCTGGGCCCGCAGTTTGTCCGCGATCTGCATCAGCGTGGGTTTGAGGTGTTCCTGGACCTTAAGTTTCACGATATTCCCAACACCACCGCCCGCGCGGTGGCCGCAGCGGCTGAGCTGGGCGTATGGATGGTGAATGTCCATGCTTCCGGCGGCGCGCGAATGATGACCGCCGCGCGCGAAGCGCTGCTGCCGTTTGGCAAAGATGCGCCGCTGCTGATCGCTGTCACGGTGCTCACCAGCATGGAGTCCAGCGATCTACAGGATCTGGGCATTACCTTATCTCCGGCTGACTACGCGGCGAAGCTGGCGGCGCTGACCCAACGCTGCGGCCTTGATGGGGTGGTGTGTTCAGCCCAGGAGGCGGTGCGCTTTAAGCATGAGCTGGGGCAGGCGTTTAAGCTGGTGACCCCGGGGATTCGTCCGCAGGGCAGCGACGCTGGCGATCAGCGGCGAATTATGACTCCTGAGCAGGCTCAGGAAGCTGGGGTAGACTATATGGTGATTGGTCGCCCGGTTACTCAGTCGGCGGATCCAGCCGCGACGCTGCGGGCGATCAACGATTCTCTGCGCAAGGGGGCATAATGAGCGATTCCAACAGCCGTCTGGTCTACTCCACCGAAACCGGGCGTATCGACGAGGCGAAACCGGCGCCGTTGCGCCCGAAAGGCGACGGCATTGTGCGGATCCAGCGCCAGACCAGCGGCCGCAAGGGCAAAGGCGTCTGTCTGATTAGCGGGATTGATGCCGATGATGCTGCGCTAACCGCTCTGGCGGCAGAGTTGAAAAAAAAGTGCGGCTGCGGCGGCGCGGTGAAAGATGGCGTGATCGAGATCCAGGGCGATAAGCGGGATTTACTCAAGTCGCTGCTTGAGGCGAAAGGGATGAAGGTCAAGTTAGCCGGTGGCTGATCGCTATTTTCCCTCTGCTCCAATGGTCTGGTTGAAATAACAAGGCCGCGGTAAATGCCGCGGCCTTGAATGATTTAACGTGCGTAAGTCAATTCGTGTGAATTATTCTTTTATTTCGTCAGATAATTAAATTATTTGCCGACCTGGTGACCAATAATACCACCGACTGCTGCGCCACCCAGGGTACCGAGCGCGCTACCGTCAGTTAATACCGCACCACCGATAGCGCCGGCGCCAGCGCCGATAGCCGTGTTACGATCGCGTTTAGACATGTTAGAGCAAGCGCTCAGAGACATTGCTACAGTGACAGCCAGAACGACAGCAGCCATTTTTTTGCTCGTTGAAGTCATCATTTTTTTTCTCCTGAATAATCTATTCATGGATTACAGCGCTCCTTTAAGCATAGCCTGATAAAGCAGCTTTAGGGCAATTCCATGAAGTTAAGGTGCGCAGGTGTCACGAAAATCACGCAGGTGATAGTCACTTCCTGTTATATCGCTAATAATAATTTTACTTTTTTTAAAATTTATCGTCAGGTAAAAAGTCTTAATTAGCGGCTCGGAATACTCTCAGAGCGATAAAGCGCCCCTTCCGGCGCTTTGGCAGGAGATGGGGCGGCGGAGGATCAGATGTAGGGCACGATATCGACGGTCAGGCCGCTGCGGAGCAATTGTTCGCGACAGGCGTCCGGTAAGCGATCGTCGGTAATAACGCGATTAAAGCGGCCGGCGGGACCGAGCGGATAGGGATGTACCGCGCTGAATTTTGAACTGTCGCTAAGAATAATTGCCTCACAATGCTTCTCCAGCACGGCGTTCACCACGTCCGCACGCATCATATCGCGGCCGGTAAAGCCGGTTTCCGCCTGCCAACCGTCGATCCCGATGAAGGCTTTGCTGAAATGCACCTGCTGGATGAACTGACGGGTTAGCGGACCGACCATACTCTCACTGCGTTTCTGATAAATTCCGCCCAGCAGGATCACCTCTCCTGGGGTCTCTTTCAGCAGATGGGCGATATAGCTGCTGACGGTAATGATGGTGATATCGCCGCGCTCGGCCAGCGTACGCGCCAGCAGGGCATTGCTGCTGCCGTTTTCGATAAATACCGTTTCACCGGTATTCACTAGCGCCGCAGCCCGGCTGGCCAGCTCACGCTTAATGGCGAAATGGGTCATCATGCGGGTTTCGACATCTTCGCTGTCCAGCGGTACGGCATAGCCATGAGTACGGCGCAAATAGCTCTGCTTTTCCAGCAAATTCAAATCCTGACGAATAGTAACCTCAGAGACACCGGTCATCTTCGCCAGATCGGCGACGCTCATGCGGCCTTTATCGATGACCACTTGCAAAATACTTTGTTGTCGGGCGTTCATAGCAACATCACTGTTAGGGGGCTATATGGCGAGCAACCGGTCCATATGGCCGGCTGCGGCATGGCTGATATTCAGATTTCCCAGGGCGCCTTGGGTTGGTTTTGTTGTTCAGCATCGTCCGCCGCCAGCGCCAGCAGCTCCGCTTTGAGGATCTCCAGATTATGGATCGCAGAATGGTAATCACCGGCAACCAGAATATCCAGCACGGTATCGATACGTTGAGCGAGCAGGTGGGCATTCACATCTGACATGGCATTATCCTGGTAACAAAAACGAATGAAATCAATGATGCTAAAAATGAATGAAAAAGAGAAGCGAAAAAAACGCACAACCTTAATCGGTGCGACGGAAATGGCTGGATAGAGAGGAAAGAAGCAGCGGTTCCCGCAGGAACCGCTGTGAAGGGGCGTCAGACCGCCGGACGCGCAATAATGCTGCGGGTTTCCATGCGAACTTCAGCGATAGTGACATCGAAAACGTCAGTCACTTTATAGACTACTTCACCTTTGATCTGCACGGTACCGTTCTCCTGGCTGCACACCAGTTCGTCGCGCACGGCGTGGAGGAACGGGGCCGGAATAAAGGCGACCGCGCCATTGTCCACCAGACGCACGCGCATCCCGCCGCGGCTGACGTCGATGATCTCCGCCGCGAAGCGGGTATCGGTCCCGGCTTTATCGTTGAGGAAACGGGCGTACAGCCAGTCGGCGACGTCGCGCTCGGCCATCCGGTTGAGACGACGGCGCTCCGCCATCTGCACGGTGGCTTCATCCTGGGGACGCGCAATGGTCTCGCCTTTAATGATGGCTTTCAGCAGACGGTGGTTGATCATGTCGCCATACTTACGGATCGGCGAGGTCCAGGTGGCATAGGCTTCAAGCCCAAGACCAAAGTGCGGGCCCGGCTCGGTGCTGATTTCCGCAAACGACTGGAAGCGGCGAATGCGGCTGTCGAGGAAACCGGTCGGCTGAGCGTCCAGTTCCCGGCGCAGCTTGCAGAACCCTTCCAGGGTGAGCACTTCCGTCGGGTCGACGTGCACATCATGGGTTTTCAGCAGGGCGGCCAACTGCTCGGTATTCGCCGGGTCGAAACCGGTATGAACGTTATAAACGCCGAAGCCGAGCTTGTCGCGCAGAACGCGGGCGGCACAGATGTTGGCGGCGATCATCGACTCTTCGACAATGCGGTTGGCAATGCGACGCGGTTCCGCGACGATATCCAGCACTTCGCCTTTTTCGCCGAGAACAAAACGGTAGTCCGGACGGTCTTTGAACACCAGCGCATGGGTCTGACGCCATTCGCTACGACGCTGGCACACGTCCTTCAGCAGCGTAATTTGCTGCGCGATCGCCTCGCTGTCCGGCTGCCAGCTGCCGCGGCCTTCCAGCCAGTCAGAGACGTCGTCATAGGCCAGCTTGGCTTTCGATTCGATGGTGGCGGCAAAGAACTCGATATTGTCTTCGATGGTGCCATCGGCCGCCAGGGTCATCCGGCAGGCCAGCACCGGGCGCACTTCGTTAGCGCGCAGGGAGCAGAGATCGTCTGACAGCTCGCGCGGCAGCATTGGAATGTTGAAGCCCGGCAGATAGTTGGTAAAGGCGCGCACTTTTGCGGCGTTATCCAGCTTGCTGCCTTCGGCAATCCAGGCGGTCGGGTCGGCAATGGCGACCGTCAGCAGCAGTTTGCCATCAGCAGTGGACTCGGCATACAACGCATCGTCCATATCTTCGGTGCTGGCGCTGTCAATGGTGACGAAGTCGAGGGTGGTTAGGTCGCGGCGCGTCAGCCCCTCGTCGAGCATCTCGGTGGCGACGCCGTCCGGTGCCTCTTTCTCAAGATTATGGCGCGCCAGGGTTACCCACCATGGGACGAAGTGGTCGTCGCTAAAAGTGATGAACTGGGTCAACTCCGCGTAAAATCCGCGGTCGCCTTTTAATGGATGACGGCGCATCTCGGCGACGGCCCAGTCACCCTGTTTAAAATCGTGCTCAACGCCGCGGGCGGCGCGGCAGGGAATGGCGTCTTTCAGCAGCGGATGGTCAGGAACGATAGCGAGGCGATCGTCTTTCTTCTGGACTTTACCGACAAAACGAGTCAGGAAGGGCTCAACCAGCGATTCCGGCTCGGCGCTTTCGCGTTCTTTTTCAGAATGGATCACCGCGACGATACGGTCGCCATGCATCACTTTTTTCATCTGCGGCGGCGGAATGAAGTAGCTCTTCTGAGCGTCCACTTCGAGGAAGCCAAAGCCCTTTTCCGTGCCCTTAACGACCCCTTCCGCGCGCGGCGTCTGGGAATGCAGTTGCTGTTTAAGCTGCGCTAGCAGCGGGTTATCCTGAAACATAATTAGGTATTTTCGTGGCTAAAAGAGCGGCTGACATTTTTACGCGAATATGCCTGCCGCAGCAAGCGCTGTTTCAGCGTCAAAACAGGTGGGGCTGCCATTGGTGCGCGCCGTGAGTAAGGCGACCTGCGGGCCAAAGGTATCATCCGTGCTGAGCTGGCGGATCAAGATCTCCAGAGGCGCGAATAACTGTGGGTCGCAGGCCAGCAGCGGCGCCAGCTCGCCCAGACCGGGCAGCGACTGCCAGCCGGCGATGCGCCGCTGACGCTCATCATCGGCATACTGCAGGTCGGGATCCGCAATGTCTGCCTGCCATGCTCCCGGCGGCGGGGCGAACAGCTCCGCGGGTGCCTCCTCTTGCTGGGGCATACCGGGGATCCAGCGCACCGGAAAGCCCTGGGCCGCCTGCAGGACGGCAATCGCCCGCGCCTGGAAGCCGACGAATCCGATAATCTGGTTGAACAGAATAATGTCCCGACTGGTTAAGCCCACTTCGTCCAGCTGGCTACGGGAGAGAGCGTTAATAACCGAGGGCGAACCGGCAAGCTGACGAGCATATTGCGTGATTTGCGCCAGACGACGGTTGCTCTCGCGCGAGGAGTCGGGGCCTGGCAGGGGAGCAAGGCGGGCGGCGTAGTGGTTACACAGCCGCTGGACGCCGTAGACCTGGGCGACGGTGAGCGCGGTGCTGAGTCGATCGTAAGCGGTAAAGGTCTGCAGGCGACTCACCGCCACCTGGTCGGGAAACAGCAGTTCGGCCAGCTGGCGTGCGGGGTGTAGCCAGTCAGCGTGGGCACGTAGCCAGGCGGCCGGCAGCGTCAGGTCCAGCAAAAAGCGGTCTTCAACATGGGCGGCTTCAGGGACGAGCGGCAGGACATCCACCGGGCAGATTGTTGACTGGGTTTCGTGATACCAGTGATTTTTGCCATTCACGCGGCGTGGCTCCATGGGCTTTCCTTGTTCGGTATGTGGCGAACCGCCGTTCCGCGGATCGTTTATGCAGAACTATCCTGGCGTAACCCGGAAGCAGGAGAAAATATTGATACGTGCTAACAAATAGCCGATTGGAATAACAGGTGGGGCGTAAGGCGTGGGGGAGGGAAGAACCCTCCTCACCGGGGCGAGGAGGGGAAGGAACTTATTTCAGTTCCAGCTCGTTCATGGCGGCGATATTGAACCCGCCGTCAACGTGAACGACTTCACCGGAGATCCCCGCAGACAGGTTGGAGCACAGGAAGGCTGCGCTGTTACCCACATCTTCAATGGTGACGGTGCGACGGATCGGGGTGACCGCTTCGCAGTGCGCCAGCATTTTACGGAAATCTTTAATACCGGACGCGGCCAGCGTACGGATAGGACCGGCAGAGATGGCATTGACGCGAACGCCTTCCGGACCCATGGCGTTAGCCATATAGCGGACGTTAGCTTCCAGAGAGGCTTTGGCCAGACCCATCACGTTATAGTTCGGGATCGCGCGCTCTGCGCCCAGGTAGGAGAGCGTCAGCAGAGCCGAACCCGGGTTCAGCATGCCGCGGCAGGCTTTGGCCATTGCCACGAAGCTGTAAGCGCTGATGTCGTGCGCGATTTTAAAGCCGTCGCGAGTGACAACGTCAACGTAGTCGCCGTCTAACTGGTCAGCCGGGGCAAAACCGATTGAGTGGACGAAACCATCGAATTTTGGCCAGACTTTTTCCAGCTCGGTGAACAGCGCGGTGATGCTCTCATCTTCAGCAACGTCGCACGGCAGCACAATGTCAGAACCCAGCGCGGCAGCAAACTCTTCTACGCGACCTTTCAGTTTCTCATTCTGATAGGTGAATGCCAGTTCCGCGCCTTCGCGGTGCATTGCCTGCGCGATGCCGTAGGCGATGGACAGTTTGCTGGCGACGCCAGTGATCAAAATGCGCTTACCGGAAAGAAAACCCATAGCTTTAATCCTTATCGTTATTGCTTATTTTTACTTTAACAATCATAACGTTAACATTGTTATTTCAAAATAACTCAAATTTAGCCGGGAATTATATCCCACTGACGACCCCTTGTGTCACGATATTTTTCAGCCGGTCCGCGCCGCGCGGGGCAAAAGTACATCGCGATAGCTGCAGTATATCATCTCTCCTGACGATTATTTGAGCGCGATCTCCGCCAGCAGCAGGCGTCCATTGCTGCCCACGGGACGCAGATTCCGCGGGGATCCACCGCGCCAGCAGAGGCCGCTGCCGGCCGCGCAGCGTCGCCCGGCCAGATCCCACTCGCCTTGTAGAACATAAGCGACCCCCTCGCTGGCAGGGCATTGCAGGTCGCTAACGACCTGAACTGTCGCCGACGCGCGCCCGCGCTGAGTCATGATATTGAAGTCCAGCCCTGGCGCAACGATCCCGACGCTGGACAGCGCCCATTCGCCGGGGAAAGCCCACGGCTGCCAGAGCGCCAGCGGTTGGTCGATATTCTCGCCACACAGCCGTAGCGGCTGCCCCGCCAGCAGAGTAATGACTCGGTCGACGCCAGGAAAGGGGGAGAAAGGGCCATCCGCCTGCAGGGTGGCAATACTCGCTCGCCAGAGAAAAGGGGCATCTGGAGCGGGTACGCAGATGATTTCGCGCGTCTCTCCGCCGCCGTTTTTCCACGGCGTGACGGGGAGCGTCGAAAGTTGAAAAGGGACCATCATGGGCAGCATACCTTAGTTAATCGCTTCCGGCGTCAACAATAAGCACCGCCTTGAGCTAGTTTAGTAACTTTCTGCAATACAAATATTTTACATATTCGTCACAAAATGAGAGTGCATGCAAGGCGGTGAGTTGTCAATGCTTGTATATACAAGAACGATTGAGTGAGGTGATATTAATAACTTGAGTGAGGAACCTATGTCTTCGTTTTCGTCTACAGACGGGCAGTCAAAGAGCAATTATGCTGGAATGAGTGAAAGGCGGTCGATTGATTACATCCCGGAAAGCGAACGGCATGGACACCCTTTTAGCCAGTTCACCCTTTGGTTTGGCGGCAATCTGCAAATTACGGCGATTGTCACTGGCGCTTTAGCCGTTGTGCTGGGCGGCGATGTAGTGTGGTCTCTGGTCGGGCTGCTGGTCGGTCAGATGCTGGGGGCGGCGGTGATGTCTCTGCATGCGCTGCAGGGACCGCGACTGGGACTTCCGCAAATGATCCTTAGCCGCGCCCAGTTTGGGGTTTTTGGCGCGGTGGTGCCGCTGGTGCTGGTTTGCGTCATGTATATCGGTTTTTCTGCCAGCGGCACCGTATTGGCCGGGCAGGCAATGGCCAAACTACTGAATATCAGCCACGTAGCCGGGATGCTGATATTCAGTGCGATTATTATCGTTATCGCCGTCCTCGGTTATAAGGTGATCCACAAGCTGGGCAAACTGGCGAGTATCGTCGGAATTCTCGCCTTCGTTTATATGTTCATCACGCTGCTACTTTCAGCCGATCTCAGTGCGCTCGCGCACAATAACCATTTTTCGCTGCCGACGTTTTTATTAGCCGTATCGCTCTCCTCATCGTGGCAGATCGCTTTTTGCCCCTATGTATCCGACTATTCGCGCTACCTGCCACGCGATGTTTCCGCCACGAAAACGTGGTGCTCAGTGTTTTTCGGCACCGTATTGGGTACCCAAACGTCGATGACGCTCGGGGTTCTGACAGCGGCCATTGCCGGCAGCGCGTTCCCTGGTCACGAGGTGAGCTATCTGGTGGGATTAGGTAAGAGTCAGGCGATGGCCATGGTTATCTATTTCGCCATCTGTTTTGGTAAAATTACCTTCACTACCCTCAATGCGTACGGCAGCTTTATGTCGCTGACCACCATTGTTTCCGCCTTCCGCCGGCAAACCGTGCTGTCGCAAAAGTGTCGCATTGCATTCGTGGTGCTGATGGTGACGGCTTCCTGCATTATCGCGTTGCTTAGCGAACCCGCTTTCTTAAAGCATTTCACGCATTTTCTTCTGTTTCTGCTGGCGTTCTTCGTGCTGCGCCGCTTTGACCGCCGGTCGCTGCCGGCGCAGAGTCTTTTCCCTTCTACCTGAATGACAAGGGCGGCGTGAGGGCCGCCCCTGCCGTTGCCTGCCAGCTATTTCCCGTCTTTGCGCCAGGCGTCGGCGGTGAGGGCTTCCCCGAAGTGGCCGGCGATCAGGCGCCGGGTCAGGTCGTGCAGCGGCGAGGCCAGCACATCGGCAGTGCTGCCGCGCTCGACCACTTCGCCGTTATGCATCACCAGCACCTGATCGCTGATGTGTTTCATCATTCCCAGGTGCTGAGTGACATAGATATAGGAGATGCCCTGTTTCTCCTGCAGCTCCAGCATCATCTTCTGGCTGCGGTAGGAGTAATCCCCAAAAGTCAGCGGATGATCGTCAATCAGCAGTTCGCCGCTGGTGGGTTCCACCATGCCCGCCAGCATCTTCGCGAGGGTCGATTTCCCGGAGCCGTTCTCGCCGATAATCGCCAGCGTCTGCCGTTCGCGCAGGGTAAAACTCAGCGGTTTAACCGCCTCAACCGTCTGACGGTGAAACCAGCCGGTGCGGTAGCGAAAGGTCTTACTGAGTTGGCGAACTTCCAGCAATGTTTCGACCATTTCACTCTTTCTCCATGTTCAACGGGAAATGACAGGCGTACAGATGGTTGCGCGCCCCGGTAAGACGCGGCGTTTCGATACACTCCCGCTGGGCGTACGGGCAGCGCGGCCCCAGCCGACAGCCGATAGGCAACTGCTCCAGTAGCGGGATCGCTCCAGGCAGGGTGTTGAGGCGACTTTTATGCGGCATGGCGCTACCGAAATCCGGGATCGCGCGGATTAACGCCTGGGTGTAGGGGTGATGTGGGAGGGTGATGAGCTCTTCGCTGGGCCCGCTCTCCACCGTCTGCCCGCAGTACATGACGTTGATTTTATCCGCCCATTTGCTGAGCATTTGCAGGTCATGGCTGATCAGCAAGATGGTGGTGTTGTTGTTCTGGTTGAGCCGCGTCAGCAGGCGAATAATCTGCGCCTGGGTGGTCGGCTCCATGGCGTTGGTCGGCTCGTCGGCAATCAGCAGACGCGGCTGGTTGGCCAGGGCGATGGCGATCATCACCTTCTGGCACTCGCCCTCGGTCAGCTGATAGGGGAAGCTGCGCATGGCATCTTTATGATCTTTAATGCCGACGCGGTGCAACAGCTCGATGGCCCGGCGCTTGCGCCAGCCCAGCCGTTGCCACCAGCGGCCCTTGTAGGTCCAGCCGGGGATACTCTGAATCAGCTGCTGGCCGATGCGCTCAGAGGGATCGAGGCACGACTGGGGCTCCTGAAAAATCATCGACACGTTATGGCCGATCAGCTTCCGGCGCTCGCGGTTCGACAGTCGCAGCAGGTCAATGTCATCGAAGCGCATGCGGTCGGCCGTGACCCGCCAGTTGTCTTTGGTCACGCCGCAGATAGCTTTGGCAATAAGGCTTTTCCCGGAGCCGGATTCCCCCACCAGGCCGCGGATTTCGCCTTCGGTCAGCGTCAGGCTGACGCGATCGACGGCTTTTACCCAGCCTTCGCTGGTTTTAAATTCAATGGTTAAGTGACGAATATCGAGTAACGGCATTATTCTACCCCGGCAATGATCGCCCGGCGAATACCGTCGCCCAGCAGGTTGACCAGCAGTACGCTGAGCATAATCGCCGCCCCGGGGAGCATCACGGTCCACGGCGCCACATAGATAAGCTCCAGCGCATCGCCCAGCATGGCTCCCCATTCCGGCGAAGGCAGCTGGGCGCCGAGATCAAGAAAGCCCAGCGCGGCAATATCCAGAATGGCCATCGACAGGGCGCGAGTGATCTCGGTCACCAGGCCGGAGGCGATATTGGGCAGGATGGCGAACAGCAGAATATTCAGCGTCGAGGCGCCATCGAGGCGGGCGGCGATGATGTACTCTTTCTCCAGCTCATCGTGGACCATGCTGTAGACGGAGCGCACCATGCGCGGCAGCAGCGCCAGCCAGACGGCGAACATCGCATGGCTCAGATGCGGCCCGGCAAAGGCGACGACGATAATCGCCAGCAGCAGCGAGGGGATGGAGAGCAGGGTGTCGAGGATATGGTTCATCACCGCCGAGCGCAGGCCGTGGGTCGATCCGGCAATCACACCCAGCACCAGACCAAACAGCGTGGCGCCGAGGGTGACGACAAAAGCGCCGCCGACGGTGGGCGCCGCGCCGCTCAGCAGCCGGCTCAGCACATCGCGGCCGAGGTCATCGGTTCCCAGAAAGAAGGAGACTTCGCCATAGCGCGACCACGACGGCGGCAACAGCTGGTAGCCGAGGAACTGCTGGTCGATGCCGTAGGGGGCGAACCAGCCGCCGAAGACGCAGAGCAGCAGCAGGCCCGCGCAGCCGTACAGACCGATCATCGCCGTGGTGTCGCCATAGAACTTACGCCATACGGTGCGCAGCGCGCCGGGCGGACGCTTTTCCAGATAAACGCTATCGTAGGGCATATGAATCCGTTTTAAGTTTGTTAGTCATGCTTTAAGTCTTTTCAAAAATCCCGCTAATACCAACGCTTTGCCAGCATTGAGTGCTTTAATTTTGTGTGTTCTGCATTGATTTGAAGGTTATCAATTTAACCAAAATGTGTACACTGATGTGTATATTGTCTTCCGGAGTGTACACATTGCTTACCGACACAAAATTAAGAAAAGCTCTTGGCAAAAAGAGAGACCAGATCGAGGTCATATCGGACGCTCATGGTCTGAATGTCCGGTTGTCTACTTCCGGCAGTATAACATTCTTTTACCGCTACAGATGGAACGGGAAAGCCGCTCAGCTAACGATTGGCGATTATCCCACCACCTCCTTATCTCAAGCTCGCGAACGTAGACAGCAGTTCAGGGCCTGGTTGACAGAAGGACTCGATCCGAGACGGCAAACAGTTCTGGAGAAACAGAAAAAAGTCGAAGCGCTCACCGTTAAAGAGGCTTTCGATTACTGGGAAAAGTATTACTGCATCCCTGAAGGTCTTGTGAAAATCAAGGTTAACCGGCGGGACTTCAATAACCATATAGCGCCTGTGCTGGGGAACATGATTGTTGATCAGACCACTAAAGCGCACTGGCTTAACCTTTTTGATGGTATGGGGCGAAGAGTTGTCACTGGTCAGATGCTTGGGCTGATGCAGCGTACGTTCCGTTTTTGCTCCAATCGAGGGGTAATTAATGTGAACCCAATTGAGAGCCTTAGGCGCTCTGACGTAGGTCTCACAGCATCCGTAAAAGATCGCAGATTGAGTGATGAGGAAATCAAAACAGTTTGGAACATCCTTCCTGAATTGAAATACAGACAACAGCTGATAATGAAGTTTCTCATCATGACTGGCTGCCGGAGTACGGAGATCAGGACAGCAAGATGGGAGTGGTTCGATTTCCATGAGCAAACGTGGACCATTCCGGCAAGCGATTATAAAACCGGGAAATCGGTCAGAAGGGCACTTCCCGAGGCAGTAGTAAGAATGATGTTAGCAGAGAAGGAAACGTCAGTTTCAAAACACGTTGTGACACTGTCACGCTACAGGGGGCCAGAAGATGACAGACCGCCACTACAACCAAACGTCGCTCTGTTTTCTGCTCAGATTATAGCTAAAACAGGCATGAAGCCCTGGTCTCTCCATGACCTCAGACGAACAGTGGCGACACGCCTTTCTGAATTAGGTGCGCCGCCACATGTTGTGGAAAAACTGCTTGGCCATCATATGGCAGGTGTCATGGCACGTTATAACCTGCATGATTATCTGGATGATCAGCGTCACTGGCTTGCTGTTTGGCAGGATCACCTTGAGAAGCTGGTTGGTCAGCCTCTGGTTTGATTCCCACGTTATCTTCCCAGGCCAACAAGTCTGAAAGTCTCCACCTTTTAGGGCTGCCATTTATTTTAGGCTGCGGGAATGGCTGAGCAAAGTAAGAGGGCATCCGGGATGGGGTGCTCCAGAAATAAAGTGTGCTGCGCGATATTTTGTATCTGGACAGAACGTCATCGGTTATCAAAATTTCATCTGATTTATGAGATGTATTAGTCATAAAAACCCCTTAGTTACATTGTCCAGGCAGATGGTGTAGCCGGCGCGCGCAGCTCATGGCTGTGGCCACATAGCTACTTTTTCTGTTAACAACTTCTACAGTGATCTTTGAGCCTTGAACCACCACCGTATAAGTTCTTTTCGTTTTCTGTCGCCCGTAGGCTCCATAAAGCTCAACGTGTTTTGCCAGTGCCGCATCGCACGCTTGGCGGCCCAGCGGTGATTGTTTGCTTCGGTTAATCAGTCGCATATTCACCTCACACAAAGACATCTACCGGATCGCCAGCTGCGCGCGCGTTGTCGTTCGTTTCACGGCGGAGGCCGAGAACATAGCCAACGGGATCCCAACTGGACAGAATTGCATTGAGCTCTTTATGGCTGTGCCAGGTTGTCAGGCGTTTTTTAAGCTCGCTGGCGCAGGCGCGCACGTTCGCCCGGGTGGGGCCGGCCATCTTCATGCATAAGCACAAAGTCAGAAGCAGATCCGAATATTCGTCGGCGGCTGCACGCAATGCTGCCGGGTCGATGCTGGCTTCCAGCTCGGGTAATCGATGTTTAAGACTCATGCTGTCAGCTCCTCAATTCGTTTGAACTTAATAACCCAAACCCATGGATTGGAATTCCATGATTCATCGCCGTAGATTGATTTCCAAAGGGTTACGAATGAGCCGCGGGCGCTCAGTTGATGTTGAGTCCAGCCTGGCTGATAGTGCTTCCAGAAGCCCCCTCGTAGCTTCGCCACGCCTTCTGCCTGAGCATCATGCTCGTTGATAGCGTTTAGCCGCTCAACCCGCACGTCGGTGATTTCCAGCAGAATGCGGCTGGCCCAGCGCGGCATGTG
>PPYF01130274.1_pt1 | contig 13824 bp, 9 predicted proteins | sample 1559871 | NCBI WGS metagenome assembly PPYF01 (sample SAMN08240021, study PRJNA423297) | Human gut metagenome, whole genome shotgun sequencing project. | reverse complement strand
GTGAAACTATATCAGTGGCAGACAAATGTATTTGAGACCAAACAGAACGGCCCGATAGCGGAAGCTACCATAGCGGTAACAGAAGGAAATAGTCTATATGAGTTTTCTTTTGGTCAAGTCTTCCGAGAAGGGGAGTATTTGGTAGAGATTTCCGTTCCGGAGTCTGTAAATTGGTATGCCGATGTGCTTTTCAATCAAGCAGCGGGACCAACTGAGGACGTAAGTGACAAGGTACAGTATTATCGTGGCATGAATGGGGTTGATACAAAGTATGTGTTTGGATTATTCGGCAGTGAACTTTCTTTCGGAATGATTTCTGAACAAAGTAATGCGCCGGCAGGCCGTGCCTTTTTCGCCGGCGGCGACAAAAACAATGATTTTGGCAGTCCTTTTACAGATGCAATTGGCGCTGGCAAGTGGGGGGTACAGTTCAACACAACAGGGAAGTTTGTTTCTGCCGGCATGTATATTTATTCACCAAATGAAAATAGTGAGGTGAATGCAAAACTATACAAATGGGCATACAACTATGAAATTACAGTGGCGGCTGTTCCCGTGGAAGACATCACTTTGCAATGCTTTGCTGATGGATGGCAATAGGATATATTACTATTTCGTCTGCCACAGGGGAATTGATTCCTATTTCTGCCTCAGCAGAGAATCCGGAAATGGGAGAGAGTGGTTCTTCTGCGCTCTTTACCATGCTATCTCTAACTGCTTGCACCTTCATATTTTTTCGGAAAAAGTCGTATAACATATAATTGAGGGGGATTTGATATGAAAAAAAGGAAACATATAAACATTATTATTTTGTTGACGGTGCTGACGTTATTGTTCGGGATACTACCGTCTGTTGCCACAGAAAGTGAAAAAAAGATTTTATACAGCGAAGACTTTGAGTCTTATGAAAATGACAGACAGATAGCATTGAGATTTTCTTCTGTTTGGAGTAGTGAAGATAACAATACCTGGGGAGATAGAGAGAGTGGATTCGCTTTGGTGAACGAAAACGGCGGAAAAGCCCTGAAGATGTCCTGGGTGGGTGGTCGCCTTCTTGCAACGAAAAACTTACTGATACCGAAAAGTTACGAGGTTTCATTTCAGGTAAAAGGCGGTACAAACGATCATGGCGGCGGATTTTTCTTTCTTCATACGGTTGGAGGCGGTTATGTCATAAAAAAAGTATTTGACAGAGACACCAAAGAAATACGTCCTGCCGTGGCGACAGACAACCCGATAATCGGCATTTATGAGGAAGATGGGGATAACAGCGATGGTTTTTCTTATGGTGTCGGTTATGCAGGAATGTATCTAAATCTTCATGGAGACAAACTATATATTGTGGTAAAAACACAGGAAGAATTGAGTGAAACACATACAAAAGGGATCGGCAATATGCGATATGCCGCGTCTCTTCCTAAGGGTAAAAGTTTTGATAACGAATACATTACTATCAGAATCGTAGAAGAAGCGCAAACCATTTCTGTCTATGCGGAGGAAACGCTAATGGGAACAGTTGTATATGACGGCTTAGAGGGAGAGTATTACCGGCACGCGGAGATTCAGGATACGACGGGGAAAAAAGTAAAGTCTACGGAAACCGCGATGATTGCGGAGAACAATGTGTTGAGTTTTGCAACACGTGAAGCAAATCTATATCTTGATAACATCCAGGTGAGTACCTCCAATAAAGAAGTGCTCAAAACAATCAATATTTACAATGAATCTGAGCCGGAAAAATGGCAAGAACGTATGCTGCACTTCGAAGACACATCGTTTGCCTTCCGGGTAACGACACCTACCGGTGATTCTTTGAAATCAGTAAACTTCATTCAAATGCCCACAAATGGCGGCGACAAAACATCCTTTCGTTTTTCCGTATTTCGCTGGAATACCAGTTATGATTCCACAATTGCTGGGGACCCGGTGTATGATACGGTCATTTTCGATCATAAGGATAATATGGATCGCATTATCACTTTCCCGGAACCCTTGGGATCCGGAACCTATCTTTGTGTGATCTGGGAAGGAAACAAAGCGATTATCGACAGTGGAGAAACGTCTGAAGGAACTCCCGGTGTCTGGTCCCATATGCCTCCAGATGAACGGAGTATTTTGATCTTCGAGAACGGGGAAGAAGTGGAGTACGGTCTTTGGGTGAGTTGTGTGTTGATAGAAGGAGGAGATCCGAATGCTACACCGGAGTCTACGTCGACACCACCTGCTTCCCAAACACCCTCTCCAGCTCCTATTAAAACGGCAGCACCAACCGTTACGCCTTCTGCGGAAAAGAAGGGCAACACGGGGATGCTGATAGGAATCGTGGTCGGAGCAGTGGTGGTGGTAGGATCGGCGGTTGCGTTGATATTGATTTTGAAACGGAAGAAAAAATAAGATACAAAAGTAATTCTAATGAAAAACCGCGGCAGGAAACATTTTCAGGTTTGAATACTGCGGTTTTTCTTTTGCAGACAGGAGGATCGAACGTAATGAAGAAGAAACGAATTATTCCATTAACGGCAATTAGTCTTTTGCTGTTTGGCGGATTGTGTTCCTTTTCCGCAATGGGGGAGGAAAAGGGGGAGGAAAAAGTGAAACCGGATACTTGGACAGCAGTGGACGGTCTGGGGAGAACGGTCAGCGACTATTCCGAAACAGGCGGAAAACGGAAAGGAAAGTATGTGGGAATGTTCTACTGGACTTGGCATACAAACGAAAGAGCCGAAGCTTCTATTCGTAATAATATAAATATATCGGAACTATTATGCAGGTATCCAGAGGCAGAAATCCGGAACAATGTTAACCATGAAGCTTGGGAAAATACCCGTTACGGAACAAGCTATTTCTGGGACGAACCGATATTTGGTTATTATCGCAATAATGATGCCTATGTTATTCGGAAGCATGCTGAGCTATTGGCTGACGCAGGAGTAGATGTCATCATATTCGACTGTACAAATGGGACAAATACGTTCAAGTCTGCCTATGAGATGCTTTTTGAAGTATTTGCACAAGCCCGCAGGGAAGGGGTGAATACGCCGCAGGTGGCATTTATGCTGAATTTTGCTTCCCTCGGTGAGGCGCAAGCAAAAAATACCGTAACGGAATTAAAGCAATTGTATGCAAATGTCTATAAGAAAGAACGGTACAAAGATTTGTGGTTTCTGTGGGATGGGAAGCCGCTGGTCATGGCGTCAAAAGATGTCCTATCTTTGTCAAACCCAACGGAAGCAGAGCTTTCAGACTTTTTTACCTTTCGCGATAACGAACCGTCGTACTTTGCTCAAGATACGACGATAGAACAAGAAAAATGGGGGTGGTGCTCCGTTTATCCTCAAACAAAGTATGGAGTTCGGTCAGATGGGTCAGTTGAGCAAATGACGGTGAGTGTGGCGCAGAACGCCACTGAAAATCACATTGCGGCAATGAATCATATAGGAGGTGGTGTACTGGGAAGAGGTTATGCAAAGGGTGATTACTCCTATTCCTATACGTATCAAAATAAAACAATTACGATTAATAAAGAGACGGAGAATGCATATTATTATGGCTTGAATTTTCAGCAGCAGTGGGATTATGCTCTGGCGGTTGATCCGGATTTTTTGTTCATCACGGGATGGAACGAGTGGCTTGTTGATCGGTTTGAGGAATGGATGGGGACGCCAAATGCATTTCCTGATAATTATAACGACGAGTTTAGCCGTGATATTGAGCCAAGCAGAGGAATCTTAAAGGATCATTTCTATTATCAATTGGTAAGCAATATTCGAAAGTACAAGGGTGTAGAGCCGATGACAATCGGCACGAAAAAAGCCAATGTAAGAAAAACCATCGATATCCATAGCGCGGAGGATCAATGGGCGGATGTGGCATTGGAATTCCATCATTATATGGGGAACACCAAAGATCGGGAGGCCAAAGGTTGGGGGAATTTATGGTATGAAAACAAGACCATGCGGAACGATATTCTACAAAGTAAGGTAGCCTATGACGATAATTATATCTACTTTATGGTGGAAACGAAAGAGGCACTTACCGACTCATCTGATCCTGCCTGGATGCGACTGCTGATTGATACGGACCCTACGGGAATGACAGAGAATTGGGAGGGTTTTGAATATATTATCAATCGTGTTTCTCCGAACGGTCAGAAAACAGTGATCGAGAAGTCCACGGGAGGTTGGAACTTCCAGAAGACGGGAACTGCTTCCTTTTCCATCAATGGAAATCGGCTGCAGCTTGCAGTTCCCCGAAAGGCGCTGGGAATGCAAACTGGAGAAGTACTGCATTCGTTCGGATTTAAATGGGCAGATAATACCAGAGCGGGCGGAGCATCTGAGGACAGCGGGGACATTCTGGATTTTTACCAATATGGAGATGTGGCACCTGGGGGAAGATTTCGGTTTGCATTTCACACGGAGTATGGACCTGCTTCTTATATTCCAGAATCTCTCAAACCAGTGCCCTGGTATGCTTGGACGGGTATTGGAGCAGTGGTGGCAGGCGTTGTGACGGCGCTGACAGCTACCTTGTTACGAAAGAAAAAGAAAAGGAAAAAATAACCCTAAAATTAGGAAATGCAGTTCGTTTCATCAAAAAAGCCTGCCAACAAAAGTCAAGTGAACTGGACGCGCGAAAATAGACATGGAAGAAAAAGGACCTCCTGCTGTAGGATAGAAACTACAATAGGAGGTTTTGTCATGGCAGGAAAAAGGGATTTTTGGGTATGTCAATAAAGCCCTTTTTGGGTGGTTTTACAGGTTCCTGTCTGCCAGCCATTCCTCCAAGTAGATCTCCATCTGGGAATGAATCTGTCCCCAGTCCTGCCGTTGACCGGTCCATTTGTTCATGATATCTATCATGGCAAGATATCGCATTTTAAGCAGGCTGTCATCGCTCGGGAATATGGTTTTGGATTTGCTCACTCTCCGAAGCCGACGGTTAAATCCTTCCATGGCATTTGTGGTGTAGATGAGGCGTCTGACTGCCTCGGGATACTTGAAGTAACTGGACAGGGTTGCCACGTTATCACGGAAGGTTCCAGTTCACTCAGTGCGGTTTCTTCCGTTGGCGCAGCGTATACAAGCTTTAAATCCGCCATCAGTTTTTTGCTATCCTTGTAAGAAACAAACTTTGTAGAGTTGCGGATTTGATGGATGATGCACTGTTGTATTTCCGTTTGCGGGTACACTGCCTCTATTGCCTGCGAAGAGCCGCTGAGCCCGTCTACGCAGGCTATCAGGATATCTTCCACGCCTCTGTTTTTGAATCCGTTCCTGTTCATCCCAAGAGCGATATGAACAGCGCGCTTTACAATACGTCCCTCGCTGCGAACGTGGTAATGGATGGCGTCCATGAAGACAACTGCATAGACCTCTTCCCAAGGGCTTCCTGCCATTCTTTTACAATTGGCAGTATCTTGTCCGTAATCCGGTTGACAGCGCTGTTGGAGATGTCCATGTCATAAAGCTTTTTCATATGGGCTTCTTATCCTACGATGGGATACCGCTGGAATGCTAAGTAAGGGCCGTCCGAATTTTTTCAGTACGGCAAACTGCTGTTTTGGTCAAACGTACGTTATACTATCGCTCGACATTTTACTCATAGTATGCTACAATAATTTCCAATTAGCGCGGGTTCTGCCAAGCGCTGCAAATGAAATTTTGAACAAAGAGAGGAAGCTTATGGAACATACGAAAGAAAAAAAAGGGTTCATCGCGGCGGTCGTGTTGTTTGTCAAAGGCATCGTGGTGGGAGTTGCCAATATCATTCCGGGTGTCAGCGGCGGTACCATCGCCGTTATTGTTGGCATCTTTGATCGGCTGATCGAAGCGGTCAACACACTGTTCCGCCATTTCAAGCAGAATATGAAATTTTTGATTCCGGTAGCGTTGGGCGCCGGCGCGGGGATTATCGGGCTGAGCCGGGTCATGGAATATTGTCTGGGCAATCATTTTGTTCCTACCAACTTCTTTTTTGTTGGTTTGGTGGCCGGCAGCATTCCACTGATTTACAAAAAAGCCACGGTAAAAAGCCGTTTTCGCGGAAGCTATGTACTGCCCTTTTTGCTGGGCGCCGCCAGTGTGATTCTCTTGGCCGTGGTGCAGACCTATGTGCTGGGAGGAGAAAACGCCGAGGGGGATGCGGTAGTTAGCCGGATGACGGTAGGATTGTTTTTCCAATATCTGTTGGGCGGAGCGATTTCTTCCATCGCCATGGTGGTACCGGGGATCAGCGGCTCGCTGGTGATGGTTTTGATCAACTTATACGATAAAGTGATTGGCGCCATCAATGGTGTGACCCAATTCAGCGACAAGGACCTGTTTCTCCAATCTTTTTTGGCTATTATTCCCATCGGATTGGGGATCTTGCTGGGAATCATTACCGTCGCAAAGCTCATTGAGTTTTTGTTGAAGAAATATTACAGCGCCACATATTTTGCCATCTTCGGTTTGATGGTGGGATCGTTTGCGGCGCTGCTGATCAACATGAAGCTATATGAAGTACATTATTCGGTAGTGTTGGTTTTCGTTTCGCTCATTACCGTGACGGTAGGCTTTTTTACCTCCTACTTTTTGGGGCGGGAGTAGGTTATCTATCCCTGTGCCAGCGCAACCGCCATCAATTTTTTGTTGGCCGCATAGATTTCGTCAAATTGGGATAACGGCAGAGGACTGACGCCAATACCGGCTTCGATGGTGTATCCGGGCAGGTTGTAGGTTTGGATAAACCAATCCTTGTATCCGGCATAGCCGGACGCAGCAGGCGTCAGCTCCAATTCATAACCGCTGGCCTCGGCCAGCTTTTTCCCGATTTCTAAGGAGTTAGGGGGTAAATAATCCAAAAATTTCCAATAGATGACGTTCCCCTGGGTATGATAGGATAGCGTAAGCTTAAAAGAATTGCTGACGGTATAGTCTGCCATTGCCCGGCTTTCTGGCTCTGACAGAGGCTCCGGCCCCACAAAATCCCGCGGGGCGGGTGAGCGGAAGCCCTGCTCGTACTTGATTTCCTTGGCATTTTCCCATCCCGCCGGATAATTGAGATTTAGGTCTACGCCAACGATATTGGCTTTCCAGCCGGAAGGGAAGGGAATGGCGGGATAATCGGCGGCAATCGCTTGCGCGCCTCGGTAGGCTCCGGATTCTTCCGGAAAGGCGCCGGTTACCAGATCCACTCCGTCCGGATTGACCAACGGGATAAGATGAAGGGTAGTTTTCCGGTAGAGATCGGCTGCTGGATAATCTCCGATGCTTTTTCCCAGTACCGTGGCCTGCGCGTACTCTTCTAAAAAGCTCAATACCACCGGGGTGGTGATCCATTCGTTGGCATGATGAGATGCGTTGAACAACATCGTGCTCCTGCCCGTTCCGATCCGGAGAACCGATAGGGGACGGCCCAATACGCTTTGCCCGATGCTGCCGGAGGAGACGAAAGGGTAACGGGCGGTAATGCCGCGGATGTACAGAGCCAATAGTTCCGAGGTGATGCTGATTTCGCCGGAGACCACCGGAAAAGAAAAGGGAATCACAAGAGACTGGCCGATGACGATATTGGCTGCGTTAGTATCGGGATTGGCGGCCATCAGCAGTTCCACCGGAATGCCATATCGTTTTGCAAGCTGATAGAAGGTATCGCCTCTCTGGGCTTTCCTCACAACGTATCCCAACAAATAGGGAGTCAGCGCGTTCCAGGTATCCGGACCTACTATGCCGTCGGACAATAAGCCTTCCCGCCTCTGAAATTGGCGTACCGCCTGATCCGTACGGCTTCCAAAGATGCCATCCGGCGCTCCGGGATCCAAGCCAGCCCGCCGCAGCGCAAGCTGCGCCATTTCTACCTGTGGTCCGACAGATCCTTGCCGTATCAAATCCATTTTTTCCCCACCAATCGTATTTGAAAACTCTCCGTACATAGTATGCAGAAAAGACGAACCGGGTTCCTGCTGCCGCATTCCGCCATGCCGGCAGCGCAGCAGGAATCAAACGGCAAATTGGCTGTTGTACAAAGAAGCGTACAATCCGTCCGCAGCCAGCAAGGTTTCATGCGTGCCTTTTTCCACAATGTCGCCGTCTTTCATGACAAGAATCCAATCCGCGTGACGGATGGTAGAGAGCCGATGGGCGATCACAAAGGATGTACGGTCCTTCATCATGGTTTGAAACGCCTGCTGAATGTGCTGTTCGGTTCGGGTATCCACGGAACTGGTTGCCTCGTCGAGGATCAGCATAGGCGGGTCGATCAGCATGGCTCTGGCAATCGTCAGGAGCTGCTGCTGTCCCTGGGACAGATCGCCGCCGTCCCCAGAGAGGATGGTGTCGTATCCCTGTGGAAGACGTTTGATAAAGTTGTGGGCGTGAGCCTGTTTGGCGGCGGCAACCACCTCTTCCCGGCTGGCACCCGGTTTCCCGTACGCGATGTTGTCCAGGACGCTTCCGGTAAAAAGCCAGGTGTCCTGCAATACCATGGCAAAAGAAGTCCGCAGACTGTCGCGGGTTACATCCCGGATGGCCGTGCCATCAATCTCAATGGAACCGCTGTCTGTCTCGTAGAATCGCATCAGCAGGTTCACCAGCGTGGTTTTCCCCGCGCCGGTCGGACCCACGATGGCGGTGATGCTGCCCGGTGCGATTTCCTGCGTTAAATTTTGGATCAAGGGTTTGGATGGCACATAGGAAAAGCTCACGTTACGGAACGCGACGCTGCCGTTTGGCGCATCCAGCCGCGGCATCCCGGCGAGTTCTGCGGACTCTTCCGTTTCATCCAGAATCACGAAGATCCGTTCCGCCGAAGCCAGAGCCGCCTGAATTTGCGTGGTAACGCTGGTGATCTCGTTGATGGGTTTGGCAAATTGGGTAGCATAGGCCAGAAAGGACGCCACTTTACCAATTGTCATCTCCCCGGCGAGTCCGCCGGAACGAAGGCCCTTTGCCGCGAAATACACGCCGGCTACTCCTACGCCGATATAGGCCAGATGATTGACAAAACGGGTGGTAGGATTGACCAAAGAGGAGTAGAACTGAGCTTTTTGCCCAACCTGATAAAGTTCTGCGTTGATTTCCGCAAACTGTTTTTGCGTGCTCCGTTCCAATCCGTAAGATTTGATTACCTTTTGGCTGCTGATGATTTCCTCCGCATAGGCGTTTAACGCGCCCACTTGTTTTTGCTGGGCACGGAACATCCGGGAAGAACGTGCGGTGACAAAACGGGCGATGAGGACGGAGAGAGGCGTGATGATTACCACGATTAGGGCGATATAAGGACTGAGAAGAAACATCACGACCAAAGTCCCCAATACCGTGATGATTCCGGTAAAAAATTGTGTTAGACTTTGCTGAAGGCCTTCCGCTATGTTATCGATATCGTTGGTAAGCCGGCTCATAATGTCGCCGTGCTTATGCGTATCATAATATTGCAAGGGCAGGTGATTTAGCTTAGTGAAGGCCGTTCCCCGCAGATCGCGCACCGTGTGGTTTGCCACCAGATTAGCACAGAACGGCACCAGCCACTGCAGAAAACAGCTTCCTAGATAAACGGCTCCCAGCATCCCCAGCTTCCGCAGCAGAGCGGAAAAATCTACCCTTCCCGGGCCGGCCAGGAGGTCCACTGCGTCTCCCAAAAAAATCGGCGCAAGGAGAGTGAACCCACTGCTTAGAAGGGCAAACAGAATAGTAAGAAATAAGAGAAATCGTTGTCTGGAAAGAAACTGCCAAAGACGCTTCAGCATACCGGAGCCTCCTGTTCTTTGCTCTGCGAATCGCAGATTTCCCGATATACCGGAGAGGTCTCATAAAGCTGGCTATGGGTTCCCCATCCGACACATTTTCCGTCGTCCAGTACCAATATGTGATCGGCGTGCCTGACGGTGCTGGCGCGCTGCGCCACCAGGATGACCGTCATACCTTCTGTAAACGTCTTAAGGTCCCGTCGGAGCGCCGCTTCCGTTCCATAATCCAGCGCACTGGAGCTATCATCCAGAATTAAAAGCGCCGGCCGGCGTACCAGTGCTCTGGCGATGCTAAGCCGCTGCTTCTGTCCGCCGGAAAAATTATTTCCGCCTCGTTCCACCCGGGTATCGTATCCTTGAGGAAGACGCCGGATAAACTCCGCGGCTTGGGCCGCTGCTGCTGCTTCTTCCACCTCTTCCAGGGAGGCATCCGGCTTGCCCTGACGGATGTTGTCTCCAACGGTGCCGCTGAACAAAACCGCCTTCTGCATGACGCAGGAAATGTTCTGCCGTAATTTCTCCAAGGAAATGGTACGGATATCCTGTCCCTTCCAGAGAATGGCTCCGTCCGACACATCATAAAAACGTGGAATCAGATTGACCAGCGTGGACTTTCCGCTTCCCGTACCGCCGATGATGCCCAGTGTTTCTCCGGTGTTCAGGGAAAAAGAAATACCGTCCAGCGCAGCATCTCCGTCCGGATGATAACGGAATGTTACCTGATCAAAGGTGAGGAGAGGTGCTTCGGTATCTTCAGATTGCGTATTGGCAGCCGGTTCCGGAAGGGAAGAGACGGTATCGAATACTTCTCGGATCCGTCCGGCGGAAGCCCAGGCGCGAGTGAAAAGAATTACAAGGTTTGCGGTGACGAGAAGCGCAGCTACCATATACGAAATATAGTTGGTAAAAGCAATGATTTCTCCCTGCGTCATTTGTTCTGTCTGTATCTGTTTCCCTCCGAACCATAGGATAGCCAGCACCGCAAAATTCATGATAATGGTGGTGATGGGGCTGAGCAGGGCGGAAATCCGCCCAACGGTCACCGAACGGCGGCAGAAATCATCGTTGGCTTCCTCAAATCGTTTTTCTTCACCGTCCCGGCGGGCAAACGCACGGATGACGCGTACGCCGGATAGGTTTTCCCGCAGAATCCCAGCAATGGAATCCAGTCGTTTTTGCACCCGTTGATAGAGCGGCACGGTACGGGACATGATGAGATAAATGGTCACGATAAACAGCGGAAACACAAGACAGATGATCAGGGACAGCTTCCAATTGAGAAACATGGCCATCATCAGGCTGCCGATGCAAATGAACGGAGCACGGATGACCAGGCGGATCAGCATTGCCACCGACTGCTGCAAGACGTTTACATCGTTGGTGATACGGTTCACCAACGATGTGGTTCCCAGCCGGTCCAATTCTGCATGAGACAAGGTGCCGATGTGCTGAAACAACGCGTCGCGCAGCGCCGTTCCATATCCCTGAGAAGCGATCGAGGCAGAATATTGGCAAATCAATGCGCTGCACAAACCCACCGCCGCGATTCCCAGCATTAGAATCCCCATTTTTACAATGTATCCTAAGTCATTGGCGGCAAATCCCTTATCTATCACATACACCATCAGCGTGGGAATCAGCAGCTCCAGAATGGCCTCCAACAATTTAAAAAGCGGCCCGATGATCAGCTGCTTTTTGTAATCCTTTAAATAAGAGAACAGTTTCGTCATGTTGCCTCATCCTCGTAACGGATGTCAAATCCTTCCTGAGCGGACAGCTGGTTCAGCAGTGCCAGCGCCTGGTCGAAATCCTCTCCGTCGGGCGCTGCGGCTTGCGCCTCGGAGGCATTCTCGTTTTTAACGGCATCCGGCTGGGAAACGGACAGCTCTTCTACTTCGGATTGCAAGACCATCTGAATGTGAAGAGTTTTCCCAAACGCCCCGGAAGCAGCCTCTTCCAATAGGGGAATGCAATCGTTTTTGACAATCATATCCCGCATCATTTTATTCTGGAACGCAAGCAGAAGCTCGTTGGGGGCAAGTAAGAAGCCCTTGCAGCTGGTGTTTAAGATCGCTGCGTTGGCCGGCTTCTTTCGCGACACGGCGGAGAGAAAGTCTTTCCAGTCCAATTCATCCGCCGGCACGGCGCCTCTCGGCTGTTCGGAACCGTTCCCCGGCGTACCGGATTCCATGCGTTCCGATTCGTTTCCTGTTTCCTGATTCGGAACGAGAGCTTCTTTATTCGCTGAAACGGAACCGTTTTCTGTTGACCTGCCAACAGACGGGCCTTTCCGGGTGGCTGCTTTGATTCTGGAAGCCACCAGATCGGATACTCGTTCCTCCAAATACCGGAGACGGGCCTGCCAATCCACATCGGCTTCATTCCAATGCCGGTCGCAAAGCTGCAGCATCCCGGCTTCAAATATTATTTTACGCTGGACAGCCCATTTCAGATTGTTATCTAAGCGGGACAGCTCCCGGATGAGCAGAGGCAGCTCTTTGGTATCGGTCAGCTTTGCCAGCTCCCGCAGCCGTTCCAGTTCTTCTCCGCTTTCATATAGCATGTTTCCCGGATTTCGAACGGTTTGCAGTACTAAGATGCTGCGCAGCATGGTCATGAGCTCGGCAATAAAGTTAGAGGGATCCCGGCCTTCTGCAAACAGCTTGTCCGTGTGCTGTAGGACGGCGGCCCCATCGCTGATTAAGAGGTCTCGGACAAATTGTTCGATACTTTCCCGGTCCAGAGACCCGGACGCTTCCCTGGCAGCCTGAATGGTTAAGTTGGTTCCGCAAGCGGCGATGGTCTGATCCAGCAGACTGATGGCGTCCCGAAGCGCCCCGTCCGCTTTTTGTGCCAGAAACTGAAGCGCCGGTTTTTCGTAGTCCATGTCCAAGCTCTGACAGATTTCTTCCAGCCGGCTGACAATTCCCTCTCGGGAGATTCGTTTGAAATCGTAACGCTGGCAGCGGGAGAGAATGGTAATGGGCAGTTTGTGCGGTTCTGTGGTAGCTAAAATGAAGACAACGCCGGCAGGAGGTTCTTCCAGCGTCTTCAGCAGGGCGTTAAATGCGCCGGTGGAAAGCATGTGTACCTCATCTATGATATAGACCCGGTATTTGGCACGGGCGGCGGAATAGGCCGATTCTTCGATAATTGCCCGGATGTTGTCCACCCCGTTGTTGGATGCTGCGTCAATTTCCGATACATCCAGCAGCTGCTGTGTGAGGATGCCTTGACAGATTTCGCATTCGTTGCAGGGGTTGCCGTCCGCTGGATGAAGGCAGTTGATTGCCCTGGCAAATATTTTGGCAAGTGTGGTCTTTCCGGTGCCTCTTGTTCCACAGAATAAGTAAGCGTGGGCAATACGCTGAGTAATTACGGTATTCTTGAGAATGCTGACGACGCCATCCTGTTCCACCACTTCGTCAAAGGTGATAGGCCGCCATTTCCGATATAGTGCCACGTATGCCATATGCTCATCTCCTGTCAGAAAATAACCAACCCTCAAGGGTGTGACCGGGAGGACTCACGGCACACGAAAGGGTTCGCTTACCGCTGCTTCCTTCCGGACCTGACGGGGTTCACGAATTTCCGTTGCGTGAGGCCCGGTCACACCCTTGAGGGCTGGTTGCATGGATCAAACATTCACAACTATTATACAACAGCGAATAGAAATTTGCAAACGGTTTCTATACTCTGTATTCTACTGCACAATTGTACTACACGCAGTAGGTTTTGTGTTGTGTAGTACGTAGAAGTTGTGTATTTGTATTGTTTAATATGTTGCTATAACTTAATTGTACTACACGCAGTAAATTTTGTGTTGTGTAGTACGTGGCGCATGTATTGTTTGCTAAGAGCGTATTGCGTTTCTAGTAAAAATTGTGTAAAAAAAGCGCTGCAGCTTAATTTTCCGCAGCGCAAAATAGACGAACTAACTTTTTTAAATTTTTTACATTGTTAGAAAGCAGTTTAGCAGCTTGTGGATACGCTCTCTCTCCCTCCTCTTATTTTGTATGTGGTAGGTTGTAAAAAGCTGCTCCCCCTCTAAAACATTATTTTCTGCGTACTTCTCCCTCTTCTTCTCCCAATATGCC
>PPYF01622372.1_pt1 | contig 13827 bp, 10 predicted proteins | sample 1559871 | NCBI WGS metagenome assembly PPYF01 (sample SAMN08240021, study PRJNA423297) | Human gut metagenome, whole genome shotgun sequencing project. | reverse complement strand
GTGCAAAGTTACTACAAAAAAGTGAAATGCGGAAGAATATGGTAATGGATTTGATTTACAGGGGTTTCATTAACGCTGCCAATTATTCTGAGAGCCATTACAATCCACGCCGAAGCCAAATCAAGACGGAGCTACGTTACTTGTTCGTAACCACGCCCAATAGGTGACGAAATGGACACGAATAACGAAACAAGGCCTTAAGGATTAGTGAGTTACTGACAACTCACGCAAAAAATCCGGTAACAAAAAAAGATTGCGCCGTTCTTCCGCGATTTGCGTATCAGAGGAGGGCTCTTCACCAACTAATTTTGAACAAAAAAAATTAAGGACGATGAAGAGTACATTTTCAGTTATTTACTACCTCAAACGTCAGGTAGTGAAAAAAGACGGGACGGTTCCCGTCATGGGACGCATCACGGTGGACGGCAGCCAGACGCAATTCAGTTGCAAACTGACCATCGATCCCAAGTTGTGGGACACCAAAGGGGGACGTGTCACGGGCAGAAGCACGGCGGCACTCGAAACGAACCGCATGCTTGACAAGATGCGGGTGCGCATCAACAAGCACTATCAGGAAATCATGGAGCGTGACAACTTCGTCACGGCAGAGAAGGTGAAGAACGCCTTTCTCGGACTGGAACACCGCTATCACACGCTGATGCAGGTGTTCCAGCAACACAACGAGGACTATGCCAAGCAGGTGGAAGCAGGCATGAAAGCCAAAGGCACACTCTTGAAGTACAAGACCGTTTACAAGCACCTGCAAGAGTTTCTCAACATCCGTTACCACGTGAAGGACATCGCGTTGAAAGAGCTTACCCCCGCTTTCATTTCCGACTTCGAGATGTTTCTGCGCACGGACAAACACTGCTGCACCAATACCGTGTGGCTGTATGTATGCCCACTTCGGACGATGGTGTTCATCGCCATCAACAACGAATGGCTCACACGCGACCCGTTCAGGGAGTATGAAATCAAGAAGGAGGAAACGACACGCAGTTTCCTGACCAAAGACGAAATCCGCCTGCTGATGGAAGGTAAACTGAAGAACGCCAAACAGGAACTATACCGCGACCTCTACCTGTTCTGCGCCTTCACGGGCTTGTCATTCGCCGATATGCGCAATTTGACGGAAGAGAACATCCGCACCTACTTCGATGAACACGAGTGGATAAACATCAACCGCCAGAAGACGGGCGTGGTGTCTAACATCCGCCTGCTTGACATTGCGAAACAAATCATCGACAAATACCGCGGGCTGTGCGAAAACGGCAGGATTTTCCCTGTTCCCCACTACAACACGTGCCTCGCCGGGATCCGTGCCGTCGCCAAGCGTTGCGGCATCACCAAGCATATCACGTGGCATCAGAGCCGCCATACGGCAGCCACGACGGTGTTCCTCTCCAACGGTGTACCCATCGAAACAGTCAGTTCCATGCTGGGACACAAGAGTATAAAGACAACGCAGATATACGCGAAGATAACCAAAGAGAAGCTCAACCAAGACATGGAGAACCTTGCCGCAAGATTGAACCAAATCGAGGAATTTGCAGGATGTACCATCTAAAACAGAGACGCCATGAAACGTGACATAATCATTATAGAGGACAAGACGGTCAGCGTAACCGGTAACGAGGTATGGATGACCGCCGGGGAAATCGCCGAAGAGTTCCATGCCACCGTCCCGGCAGTGAACGCCGCCATCAAAGCCGTCCGCAAGTCGGACGTGCTGAACGACTACGAGGTATGCCGCTACATACAGCTTGAAAACGGCCTGTACGCGGATGTTTACTCGCTTGAAATCATCATTCCAGTAGCCTTCCGGCTGAACACCTACTATACACACGTGTTCCGCATGTGGCTGGTGGAGAAGGCACTCTCAAAGGAAAAGAGGCAGGCATACGTGATGTTCATACAGAACGGGAAAACCGGATATTGCTGAACACGCATACAGACAACGAAAAAGGAAACGGACAACACCATCGGGTGCTGTCCGTTTCCTTTTTTTTCATGCAACCGCCTTATTCCAGCGGCTTGAGGTAATTCGCCTCCAACAGTTCACGCAGTCCAGATTCGGGATAAAGCACCTTACCTGCCAGAAGGATAAAGGGCAGCATCCTGTTGTTGCGATACTCCTGCAAGGTGCGGCGGCTTACCCGGAGCATTTCCGCCACCTCCCTGTCCGTCAGGTAATGTTCCCCGTCCAGTGGCGGACGGTAACTTTCCAAAAATGCGGAGAGCCATTTGGAGCCTTTGAGCATATTCTGTATCGCGGTGGCAACCGGCTCGTCCTCCATTGAGAAAACCTCGTTGTTCTCGTTCATCATAACATCGGATTAAGTGGTTAATAAAAACAGAGTCATTTTCCATCGGGATAGATCGTGCCGATAAGCGGAATAAGCCGCCTGACCTCCTCCGGCCTGTAATAGAACCTGCGGTTCATCTGCGAGTAGCCGATAAGCCGCCTGTCACGCAATGACTGCAACGTGCGCGGGCTGATTCTCAACTGCCCGCAGACCTCCTCGCCCGTGAGCCACCTTTCCAGCCGCCCGCCGTCGCTTTTGCGCCTGAGGGCGGCGACTTTCTCCGAGAGGGCGTTGAATGACGCCAGCATCATCTCGAAGGTCTTTTTCTCGATAGATACGATTTCCATATACCAAAACATTTAATGATTTACCGCAAAGGTAACGCAGCCGCCTTGAATGCGTGCCGTTTTCCGCTATACGGCAGCTTGTTGCGCCGGTTGTCCGGGTTACGGAGTCACTTTCAAAGAAAATCTTACGTGAGTCACGTAATGAGTTGTTAAAGCCCCTTTTGTTTATTGCCGAATTTTGCCGCAGAGAAACAAAAGAAAGGACAAAATATGAAAGTGATAACGATTGAAAGTTCCGCCTTCACCGCCCTGACGGAACAGATAGCCGAGATAGCGGTCTATGTGCGTGCCGTTTCCGGTGAGAGGAAGGGAGAGTCTTCCGACATGCTGCTCACCACCCGCGAGGCGGCGCACCTGCTGAACGTGAGTACCCGTACCCTCCAACGTATGCGCAGCGAACAGCGCATCGGCTATATCGTGCTGCGCGGCAAATGCCGCTACCGCCGGTCGGAAATAGACCGCCTGCTCGCAGACTGCACCGTGGCAGAAGATGCAGCGACACTGACGGAACTGAAACGCAACCACACGCTGCGCACGGGCGGCGGCAAACCCAAAGGAAGGAGGACATAAGATATGGAACTGCTTACACGAAACAATTTTGAGGACTGGATGCAGAAGCTGATGGAACGGCTCGACCGTCAGGACGAGCTGCTGCTCTCCCTGCGACCGTCCGGCAAAGCCCCAAACCCGATGGAAAGTATCAGGATGTTCGACAACCAAGACCTCTGCATGCTGCTCCAGATAAGCAAGCGTACCCTGCAGCGCTACCGCAGCATCGGTGCATTGCCGTACAAGACGCTCGGCAAAAAGACCTATTACAGCGAGGAGGACGTACTGACATTCCTCTCCGAACACGTAAAGGATTTCCGCAAGGAAGATATAGCCTTCTACAAGGCGCGTATCCATAATTTCTTTAATAAATAACCCATTAAAACATTTTTCAAATGGCAAAGAAAACAACAGAAAAAGACGTGCTGATAGTCCGCGACGAGAAGACGGGCGAGATTAGCGTGGTAGCCGGGCTTAACGCCGACGGCTCACCCAAGCGTACCCCCGCAAAGGCGGAGAACGCGCAGAGTTTCCTGCAATTCGACAGGCACGGAGACGTGCTGGACAACTTCTTTAAAAACTTCTTCCGGCAGTGCAAGGAACCCAGCCGCTTCGGTTTCTACCGTGTCGCGGCGGACCAAGCCGACAAGCTGCTGGAAGTTATCAAGGACTTGCTGAAAGACCCCGAGGGCAACAAGGAGATGCTTGCGCCCCACAAGGTGGACACCTCCGGCTACGAAAAGAAAGTACAGGAGGAGCAGTCCGCCGAAAAGCAGGAACAACCGGGACAGAAACAAGATGACGAACCTAAAAAACAGGAAGAAATGGAACAGAAAAACGAACAGAATCAGGAAAACCCGCAGCAGGCGCAGAGCAACCGGGGCTACCAACCCATCGACGAGAGCAAGATCAACTGGAAGGAGTTGGAGGAGAAATGGGGCGTGAAGCGCGACGACCTTGAAAAGTCGGGCAACCTTGACAGGATGCTCAACTACGGCAAGTCCGACTTGGTGAGGGTGTCGCCCAATTTCGGCGGAGAAGCTTTCGAGCTGGATGCCCGCCTCTCCTTCAAGAAGGACGGCGAGGGCAACGTCAGCCTTGTGCCGCACTTCATCCGCAAGGAGCAGAAACTCGACGAGTACAAGGAACACAAGTTCTCCGACGACGACCGGAAGAACCTGCGCGAAACGGGCAACCTCGGCAGGGTTGTGGACCTCGTGGACAGGGAAACGGGCGAGATCATCCCCTCGTTCGTCAGCATCGACCGCAAGACGAACGAAATCACGGATGTCCCGGCAAACAAGGTGCGCATACCGGAGCGCATCGGCAAGACGGAAATCACCAAGCAGGAGCAGGACATGCTGCGTGCCGGGCTGCCTGTGCGCGACAAACTCATCGAACGCAAGGACGGCAGGAAGTTCGTCACCACCCTGCAAGTGAACGTGGAGCAGCGCGGCGTGGAGTTCGTGCCGGGAACCGGCAGGTCGCCACGTGCCGCACAAGCACAGGAAGCCAAGAACAACCCCGCACAGGGACAGGCGCAGGGTACGGAAAATACAGCCAACACGAACAAGGAGCAACGCCGCAACACGTGGACGAACGCCGACGGCAGCATCCGCCCCATCAGCAAATGGAGCGGCGTGGACTTCACCGAGCAGCAGAAAGCCGACTACGTGGCTGGCAAAGCCGTGAAACTGGAGAACGTGACCGACAAGCAGGGCTTCCACGCCACGATGTACATCAGGTTCAACCCGGAGAAGGGACGCCCGTACCGCTACGACACCAACCCCGACAACGCGCAGAAGATCGCGCCTTCCAACGAGAGCCGCACGCAGGTGGCGGTGAACAGCGAGGGCAAGACCAACGAGGCTACCAAGAACCTGAAGGAGCCGTTGCGGAAGGGACAGACCGCCCCGAAGGACACCGCACAGCAACAGCAGCAGGAGAAGCCGCAAAAGAAAAACAATAAGGGCATGAAGATGTAATCCGGTGTCCGCCACTAAATCCGAAGTAACATTTGTAAAATTCAAAACGACAGAAAAATATGAAGACAATCATTGCAGAAAAGCCGTCTGTGGCACGTGAGATCGCCCGTATCGTGGGCGCGACAAAGAGAGAGGAAGGATATTTCGAGGGAGGCGGCTACGCCGTGACATGGGCATTCGGGCACCTCGTCCAGCTTGCCATGCCCGACGGTTACGGCATACGCGGCTTTGTCCGTGACAACCTGCCCGTCATCCCCGACTCCTTCACGCTCATACCCCGTCAGGTAAAGGCTGAGAAGGGCTACAAACCCGACAGCGGCGTAGTGGCACAAATAAAAACCATAACCCGCCTGTTCAATGACAGTGAGCAAATCATCGTGGCGACCGATGCCGGTCGCGAGGGCGAACTTATCTTCCGATACCTCTACCATTACATAGGATGCGCCACCCCTTTCGTGCGCCTCTGGATAAGCTCGCTTACCGACAAGGCCATCCGCGATGGACTGCGCAACCTCGAAGCGGGGAGCAAGTATGACAACCTCTACCTCGCCGCCAAAGCGCGGAGCGAATCCGACTGGCTCGTGGGCATCAATGGCACGCAGGCTCTCTCCATCGCCGCCGGACACGGCACGTATTCCGTCGGGCGGGTGCAGACACCCACGTTGGCGATGGTGTGCGCACGCTATTGGGAGAACCGCCGCTTTACCCCCGAAGCCTTCTGGCAGCTCCATATCGCAACGGACGGCTGCGATGAAGGAACGGTGAAGTTTTCCTCTTCCGAAAAATGGAAAGAGAAAGAGTCCGCGACGGAACTGTATAATAAGGTGAAGTCGGCAGGCACAGCCACCGTCACGAAAGCCGAACGCAAGGAGAAGACGGAGGAAACACCGCTCCTGTACGACCTGACCACGCTCCAGAAGGAAGCCAACGCCAAGCATGGCTTCACGGCGGAACAGACGCTTGAAATCGCGCAGAAGCTCTACGAGAAGAAGCTCATCACCTATCCGCGAACCGGAAGCCGCTACATTCCCGAAGACGTGTTCGCGGAAATCCCCAAGCTGCTTGCCTTCATCGGCAGCCTGCCCGAATGGAATGGCAAGTTGCAGCCGAAAGCCGTGCCGACACGCCGCAGCCTGGACGGCGGCAAGGTGACAGACCACCATGCCCTGCTCGTCACGGGCGAGAAGCCGCTGTTCCTCTCCAAAGAGGACAGCACCGTCTATCACATGATAGCCGGGCGCATGCTTGAGGCTTTCTCCGAAAAATGCGTCAAGGACACTGCCACCGTCACGGCAGAGTGTGCCGGAGTGGAGTTCGTGGCAAAAGGCAGCATCATCAGGCAAGCCGGATGGCGTGCCGTCTATGGCAAGGAGAATGGAGAAGAGAACAACAGCCAAGAGGAAACCGCCGCCATTCCCTGTTGGCAGGAAGGCGACACGCTGGCACTGAAAGCCGCCTCCATCACGGAGGGAAAGACCAAACCCAAGCCGCTGCATACCGAAGCCACCCTGCTGTCCGCGATGGAAACGGCTGGCAAGGAGATAGAGGACGACGCATTGCGGCAGGCTATGAAGGATTGCGGCATCGGCACGCCCGCCACCCGTGCGTCCATCATCGAAACGCTTTTCAAGCGCGGCTATATGGAACGCTGCAAGAAGTCGCTTGTCCCCACCGAAAAAGGGCTTGCCCTCTACTCGGTCGTGAAGGCGATGCGTATTGCCGATGTCGCCATGACGGGCGAATGGGAAAAGGAATTGGCACGCATCGAGCGTGGGGAACTGCCCGCCGATGACTTCCGCAGGAAGATTGAGGCATATACACGGGAAATTACCTCCGAACTGCTGTCGTGCGACAAGCTGTTCGCCCGCAGGGATTCCGGCTGCAAGTGTCCCAAGTGCGGAGCGGGGACGATGCAGTTTTACGGCAAGGTCGTCCGCTGCGACAACGCGGAGTGCGGTCTGCCCGTGTTCCGCCTGAAAGCAAACCGCACCCTCTCTGATGATGTTCTTCGATACCGGATTACACTCATACTTTGGATTTAGTGGTGGCACTCGGAGGGATACCGGGTGCCTTTTTCTTCTCGTTTTCCAACGATTATCCCTATCATCATTATCAATCCACTAAATTCCAAAGAAATGAACAACAAGAAGAAAAACGAGGGTCGGACCGACTTTTCCTATTACGGTCTGTACCTGCTGGACTACCTCACCACGAACAAGTTCGAACAGGCAGCCGATGAAGCCTTCATCCGAGAAAGAACCGACCGTGCCGCCGAAGCGTATGAACGGGCAAGGCTCGAAGGCTATCCTGCCGACGGGGCGCAGGAACTGGCGATGAAGGTGCTGACGGAGGGCCTTCGCTACTCCAGGCACGCCATCCTGCGCGAAGTCGTGGAGAACGAATTTGCGGGTGAAGTACCGGGAGAAAAATGTGAAGCCTTTACCCAGAAGCTGCTACCGCTTGTCGGAAACGTATTCTCCATCTATGACCTCTCGGACGACAATTTCGCCCTGTCGCCCGAATATGACCTGCTCTACACGGAGCTGACGGGAGCCGTCATCCTCTATATCGAAGAGTATGGCGTTTAACCGCAAACAGAGGCTGCGGGACAACATCGAGGCGATACGGACGGCATTCCTCCTTGACAGGGAACAGCGCACACCCACCGCACGCGAACGGCTCTTGTTAGAGCGTTATTGCGGTTTCGGGGGACTGAAGAGCATACTCAACCCTGCAAGGGAACTGACGGATGCCGTCCACTGGGCGAAGTCCGACCTCGAACTGTTTGCCCCTACCGTGGAACTGCACAGGTTGCTGCGGGAGAACACAAAAGACGAGACGGAGTACAAACGGTATATGGATGCCATGAAGCAGTCCGTGCTGACCGCCTTCTATACCCCGCCGGAGATAACCGGGACCATCGCGGACGTGCTGCATGAACACGGCATCCGTCCCGACCGGGTGCTGGAGCCGTCGGCAGGTGTCGGTGCATTCGTGGACGCCGTGCTGGAGAACAGACCGGACGCGGACATCATGGCTTTTGAGAAAGACCTGATGACGGGCAAGATACTGAAGCACCTGCATCCCGGACAGAAAGTAAGGGTACAGGGCTTCGAGAAGATAGAAAAGCCGTTCATGAACCATTTTGATTTGGCTGTCTCCAATATACCGTTTGGCGATGTGGCGGTGTTCGACCCGGAATTTTCGGGCAGCAAGGATCCTGCAAGGCACTCGGCGGCACGGACGATACACAATTACTTTTTCCTGAAAAGCCTTGACGCGGTGCGTGAAGGCGGAATCGTGGCGTTCATCACCTCGCAGGGGGTACTGGATGCCCCGACCAACGCGCCCATACGCGAGTATATGATGAACCATACCAATCTGGTGGGCGTAGCCCGCCTGCCGAACAACCTCTTTACGGATAACGCGGGAACGGAGGTGGGCAGCGACCTGATTATCCTGCAAAAGAACAGCGGAAAGAATGGTGAACTGTATTACAACGAAAAACTCTTCGTGCAGACCGAACAGACCCCTATCGGCACTTCCGTAAATGGGTATGTATGGAGCATCGGCTCGCTTTCACACACGGATTTGATCAGAAGTACCGACCCGTACGGGAAACCAGCCTATAAACTCCTGCACCGTGGGGACATCGCACAACTGGCGGAAGACTTGCGGGAGCATCTGAAAATAGAACTGCAACAACTTGACAGGAAACTGTATGAGAAACACAGCCTGCATCCGACAAAGGAGGAAAGCACGGCTGCGGAAGTGCAACCTGCTCCGAAAACAGAAAAGGTATCACCTTCTGTAATAGCCCCCGTTTCTGTAATTGAGCCTGTCAAGGGAGTGGAGAAGCCGCAGGCACAGCCCATAGAGGAAAAGCCGGAGATTGAGCCGCGCCAACCCAACCATTCGTCAGCCGTGCAGCTTACCCTGCTCGACCTTTGGGGTATGCCCATAGAGGAACCGGCAAAAAAGAAAAAGGCAGCGAAAAAGGAAAGCAAGCCGAAGCCCATGCCGTCCACGCCTAAACCGCAGGTCAAAGTTACTCCACCCGTTGAAGCCGCCAAGCCGGTAAACGGTAATAAGGAAGAAAAGCCGGAAAATGCCGAAAAGCCAAACGACCCGGACGACATTTACGCCACTCTGGATTGGGAAACCAATCCTCCCATCAACGGCTTCTATGAGACAATGATGAGTCTGACAGCGGAACGGCGCAAGGCCCTACGGCTTGAGGCAGAACGGCACAGGCAGGAACAACTGAAAAAGATGGGTATCAAAGACACGTTGAACCCTGCTTTTGCGCCTTCTTCGGACAATATGGATAAAAAGCCGGAACAAACGGAAGAAATAAAGCAACCTGAAACACCGGCAGAAGTTGTGCCTACTTCCGAAACGGTTGCCACTTCCCTGTTCCCGGAATTTGAAACGGAAAAGCCGAAAAAAGAAGCCCTCGACCTTACGCCGCGTCCCTATCACCGCACGCCGGAAATGCACCTGCGTGAAGGGTCGCTGGTGGCAAACAGGGCACGCGACATCGGTTATCTGAAGGACATTACTCCCTACGGTGCAACCTTCCAGCCGCTTGGACTAACCAGTTATCAGAAAGAGAAAGCGTTGCTGTATGTATCGCTCCGTGACGCATACGAGCGGTTGTACCGCTATGAATCGAACAGACGTGAGGAAAATGTACCTTGGCGTGAACACCTGAACACCTGTTACGACGAGTTTGTCATGCGTTATGGCAACCTCAACGCCAAACAGAACGTGAAACTGGTGATGATGGACGCCGGAGGGCGCGACATCCTTTCGCTGGAACGTGCGGAGGACGGCAAGTTCGTCAAAGCGGACATCTTCGACCGTCCCGTTTCCTTCTCGGTGGAGAACCATGCCAACGTCGGTTCTCCGGAAGAAGCCTTGTCTGCATCGCTCAACAAGTATGGTACGGTCAATCTCAACTATATGCGGGGGATAACAGACAGTACGGAAGAGGAGCTTCTCAATGCCCTCAAGGGGCGTATCTTCTACAATCCGCTCGTAACCGGTTACGAGATTAAAGACCGCTTCATCGCGGGAAACGTGATAGAGAAGGCGGAGCGTATAGAGGCATGGATGGAAAATAATCTGGAAAGCGAAAGATTGCCGGAAGTGAAACAGGCTTTGGAGGCTTTGAAGGAAGCCGAGCCGCAGCGTATCGCCTTTGAAGACCTCGACTTCAACTTCGGTGAACGCTGGATTCCCACGGGCGTGTATGCCGCCTACATGAGCCATCTTTTCGACACGGACGTGAAAATCGCCTATTCCGCCAGCATGGACGAGTTTTCCGTGGCGTGCGGCTACCGCACCATGAAGATCACGGACGAGTTTCTGGTAAAGGGCTATTACCGGAACTATGACGGTATGCACCTGTTGAAACACGCTTTGCACAACACCTGTCCCGACATGATGAAAAGTATTGGCAAAGATGAGAACGGCAACGACATCAAGGTGCGTGACAGCGAGGGCATACAGCTCGCCAACGCCAAGATTGACGAAATCCGCAACGGGTTCTCGGAATGGTTGGAAGAGCAGTCGCCGCAGTTCAAGGAACGGCTCGTGACAATGTATAACCGCAAGTTCAACTGTTTCGTGCGCCCGAAGTATGACGGTTCGCACCAGACGTTTCCCGACCTCAATCTGAAAGGATTGGCAAGCCGGGGTATTCAAAGCGTTTATCCGTCGCAGAAGGATTGCGTCTGGATGATAAAACAGAATGGCGGCGGAATATGCGACCATGAAGTCGGAACAGGTAAAACACTGATAATGTGTATTGCAGCGCATGAAATGAAGCGTCTGAACTTGGCGCACAAGCCGATGATTATTGGTCTGAAAGCCAATGTCGCGGAGATTGCCGCCACTTATCAAGCTGCCTATCCGAATGCCCGCATCCTCTACGCTTCGGAAAAGGATTTCTCGACCGCCAACCGTGTGCGTTTCTTCAACAACATCAAAAACAATGACTATGATTGCGTCATCATGTCGCATGACCAGTTCGGCAAGATACCGCAGTCACCGGAGTTGCAGCAACGCATCCTGCAAGCGGAGCTTGACACGGTGGAGGAAAACCTCGAAGTCTTACGGCAGCAAGGCAAGAACGTGTCGCGGGCGATGCTGAAAGGATTGGAGAAGCGCAAGCACAACCTTGTGGCGAAGTTAGAGAAAGTGGAACACGCCATCAAGTCGCGCACAGATGACGTGGTGGACTTCAAACAGATGGGCATCGACCACATCTTCATTGACGAGAGTCACCAGTTCAAGAACTTGACTTTCAACACCCGTCATGACCGTGTGGCGGGATTGGGAAACTCGGAAGGAAGCCAGAAGGCCCTGAATATGCTCTTTGCCATCCGTACCATACAGGAACGCACGGGCAAGGACTTGGGGGCTACGTTCCTTTCGGGCACGACCATTTCCAACAGTCTGACGGAACTGTACCTGCTCTTCAAATACCTGCGCCCCAACGAACTGGAACGGCAGGACATCCGCTGTTTCGATGCTTGGGCTGCCATCTTCGCCAAAAAGACGACCGATTTTGAGTTCAACGTAACGAACAATATCGTTCAGAAGGAGCGTTTTCGCTATTTCATCAAGGTGCCGGAGCTTGCCGCCTTCTACAACGAGATTACCGACTACCGCACGGCGGAGGATGTAGGTGTGGACAGACCAAACAAGAATGAGATACTGCACCACATACCGCCCACACCGGAGCAGGAGGACTTCATACAGAAGCTGATGCAGTTTGCCAAAACCGGCGATGCCACTCTGCTTGGCAGGTTACCCCTGTCGGAAACGGAGGAAAAGGCGAAGATGCTCATCGCCACCGACTACGCGAGAAAGATGGCACTTGATATGCGCATGATAGACCCGAACTACGAGGACCATCCCGACAACAAGGCAAGCCATTGTGCCAAGATGATTGCAGAGTATTACCACAAGTACGAGACGCACAAGGGTACGCAGTTCGTGTTCTCCGACTTGGGGACATACCAGCCGGGGGAAGGATGGAACGTGTACAGCGAGATAAAACGCAAGTTGGTGGAGGATTACGGCATACCGGCAAGTGAGGTGCGCTTCATTCAGGAGTGTAAGACGGATAAGGCTCGTAAGGCGGTGATAGATGCCATGAACGCAGGGACAGTGCGAGTGCTGTTCGGCTCCACAAGTATGCTCGGAACGGGCGTGAATGCGCAGAAAAGATGCGTCGCCATCCATCACCTTGATACACCGTGGCGACCGTCCGACCTGCAACAGCGTGACGGACGGGGTGTTAGAGCCGGGAACGAGATTGCCAAGCATTTTGCCGAGAACAACGTGGATATCATCATCTACGCGGTGGAAAAGTCGCTGGACAGCTACAAGTTCAATCTGCTGCACTGCAAGCAGACGTTCATATCGCAGCTCAAAAGTGGAGCGATGGGCGCACGTACCATCGACGAGGGAGCAATGGACGAAAAATCGGGTATGAACTTCTCGGAGTATATGGCGTTGCTCTCCGGCAATACCGACCTTTTGGATAAGGCGAAATTAGAGAAGCGTATCGCCTCGCTCGAAGGGGAACGCAAGTCGTGGGGCAAGGGCAAGCGCGATTCGGAGTTCAAGCTGGAATCCAAGACGGGAGAACTGCGCAACAACACGGCTTTCATCGAAGCCATGACGGAAGACTGGAACCGTTTTCTTTCCGTTGTGCAGACTGATAAGGAAGGCAGCCGCCTTAATCTTGTCAAGGTGGACGGCGTGGATTCAACGGATGAGAAGGTCATCGGTAAGCGTTTGCAGGAAATCGCCAAGAACGCCATGACTGGTGGACTGTACAAGGCTGTCGGGGAACTTTACGGCTTTCCGATAAAGGTGGTCAGCGAGAGGACACTCAAAGAAGGTCTGGAGTTCACTGACAACCGCTTCGTGGTGGAGGGTAACTACAAGTACACCTACAACAACGGGCATCTGGCGATGGCAGACCCGATTGCTGCCGCACGAAACTTTCTGAACGCATTGGAGAGGATTCCGACCATCATCGACCAGTACAAGTCTAAGAACGAAGTGCTGGAAAAGGAGATTCCGCAGTTGCAGGAGATAGCGGGCAAGGTGTGGAAGAAGGAGGACGAGCTGAAACAGCTGAAGTCCGAACTCGCCGCACTGGACCGCAAGATACAGCTTGAGCTGGCTCCGGCTCAGGAAAACACAGAAGAGAACCGGCAAGGCAACGAGAAAAAACAGACGGAACAACAGCCGGAAAGCCCGCACGTGGACTTTGTACGCAGTCATTTAATTATAGGGAGACCCGGTTTATCGGAATCCAAAGGTGTAAAACTTTAATATCGAAGTCTTGACAGAAAAAGCCAGTGGTTGAATTTTTCACCACTGGCTTTAATTCTAATAATTTTTCAATCTAATATGACCGAATCTATAACGTTAAATCATAGATTATGTGTCTATTTGTGAAGAAAAAGACGTAACTTTGTATCAAAATCAAATAAGCATAACAATGGAGCCATCTATATACAGTTTTTCACTTTATACCGCACTGCCGTTGATGTTATTCTTCGGCTTTTATTTTTTGTTTGCAAAGACTCCTGAAAAGAAAATTTTCAAGAATTA
>PPYF01621552.1_pt1 | contig 13831 bp, 10 predicted proteins | sample 1559871 | NCBI WGS metagenome assembly PPYF01 (sample SAMN08240021, study PRJNA423297) | Human gut metagenome, whole genome shotgun sequencing project. | reverse complement strand
AATACCAGAGTGGCCAAATGGGGCAGACTGTAAATCTGCTGGCTTACGCCTTCGGTGGTTCGAATCCATCTTTGCCCACGCTCATTGAAAGTCTTGAAAAGGCTAAATAATGAAACTGCGGAAATAGCTCAGTCGATAGAGCACTAGCCTTCCAAGCTGGGGGTCGCGGGTTTGAGTCCCGTTTTCCGCTCTAATTTTTTGCTGTTATAGCTCAGCGGTAGAGCACTTCCTTGGTAAGGAAGAGGTCCCGAGTTCAAGTCTCGGTAACAGCTCGGATGAGCATTAGATTATTCATTAATTAAATAAAAAGGAAAAAGCTATGGCTAAAGAGAAGTTTGAGCGTACCAAACCTCATGTAAACATTGGTACTATCGGTCACGTAGACCACGGAAAGACTACTTTGACTGCTGCTATTACTACAGTATTGGCAAAGAAAGGTTTGTCAGAAGTAAAATCGTTCGATCAGATCGATAACGCTCCCGAGGAAAAAGAGCGTGGTATTACTATCAATACTTCACACGTTGAGTATGAAACTGCAAACCGTCACTATGCACACGTTGACTGCCCGGGACACGCCGACTATGTAAAGAACATGGTAACTGGTGCTGCGCAGATGGATGGTGCTATCATCGTAGTTGCTGCAACTGATGGTCCGATGCCTCAAACTCGTGAGCACATCTTGTTGGCTCGTCAGGTAAACGTTCCGCGTTTGGTCGTATTCTTGAACAAGTGCGATATGGTTGACGACGAAGAAATGTTGGAGCTCGTTGAGATGGAAATGCGTGAGCTGTTGGCAGCTTATGACTTCGAAGAAGATACTCCGATTATCCGTGGTTCTGCTTTGGGTGCCTTGAATGGTGTACCTGAATGGGAAGATAAGGTAATGGAACTTATGGACGCTTGTGATACTTGGATTCAGGAGCCTGTTCGTGACGTTGAAAAGCCTTTCTTGATGCCGGTTGAGGACGTATTCTCTATTACTGGTCGTGGTACTGTAGCAACTGGTCGTATCGAGACTGGTGTTGTGAAAGTAGGTGATGAAGTTCAGATCCTCGGTTTGGGCGAAGACAAGAAGTCTGTGATTACCGGTGTAGAAATGTTCCGTAAGTTGTTGGACGAAGGTGAAGCTGGTGATAACGTTGGTTTGTTGCTTCGTGGTATCGATAAAACAGAAATCAAGCGTGGTATGGTAATTACTCATCCGGGTTCTATTACTCCTCACTCTGGATTCAAGGCTTCTATCTACGTTTTGAAGAAAGAAGAAGGTGGACGTCACACTCCGTTCGGAAACAAATACCGTCCTCAGTTCTATCTGCGTACTATGGACTGTACAGGTGAAATTCACTTGCCGGAAGGAACTGAAATGGTAATGCCGGGTGATAATGTAGAAATTACAGTACACTTGATTTATCCGGTAGCCTTGAACGTAGGTTTGCGTTTCGCTATCCGCGAAGGTGGACGTACGGTAGGTTCTGGTCAGATTACTGAAGTTTTTGACTAATTTAAGGTCATCATAGGCTCTCTCTTAGGGGAGAGCCACTTACGGGAGTAGCTCAGTTGGTAGAGCACCGGTCTCCAAAACCGGGTGTCGGGAGTTCGAGCCTCTCCTCCCGTGCTAATAATAAAGAATATGTTTAAGAAGATCTTTAAATATTGTAAGGAATCTTATGATGAGCTTGTCCATAAAACTACTTGGCCGACTCGTTCAGAACTTACTAACAGTGCAGTCGTAGTATTATCTGCTTCCCTACTCATTGCACTGGTTGTTTTCGCTATGGACTTCGTGTTCCAAAGCGCAATGGAAGTTATTTATCCTAATTAAGTAGAGAGATGGCTGATACTGAAATGAAATGGTACGTTATGCGTGCCGTGAGTGGAAAGGAAAGCAAGGTGAAGGAGTACATTGATGCCGAAATTAAAAAAGGTGACTTTGGAAAATTCGTCTCTCAGGTGTTGATACCGACAGAAAAAGTAGTTCAGGTTCGTAATGGTAAACGTATCGTTAAGGAGCGTAATCATTTACCGGGCTATGTGTTGGTAGAAGCAGCTTTAGTGGGTGAGATACCTGTATTGTTGCGTAATACGCCGAACGTATTGGGTTTTTTGGGTGAATCTAATAGTAACCCTACTCCGTTGCGTCAGTCTGAGGTTAATCGTCTTTTAGGTGCTGTTGACGAAATGCAAGATGTACCGGAAGAAGTGTTGATACCTTATGCTGAAGGGGAAACGGTTAAGGTAACAGAAGGACCTTTTAGTGGTTTTTCTGCCGTAATCGAGGAAGTAAATAACGAAAAGAAGAAGCTGAAAGTAATGGTCAAGATCTTCGGCCGTAAAACGCCGTTGGAATTAGGTTTTATGCAAGTAGAGAAAGAATGATGCGTTTTGTTACGCGTATTGTTCTTGAATATCAAATTCAATAAATAACAAAAAAATGGCTAAAGAAGTTGCTGGATTAATCAAATTACAGATTAAAGGAGGCGCTGCAAATCCATCACCCCCAGTAGGTCCTGCTTTGGGTTCCAAGGGTATCAATATCATGGATTTCTGTAAAGCATTCAACGCCAGAACGCAGGAGAAAGCCGGCAAGGTGCTCCCGGTGGTAATCACCTATTATACTGATAAGTCATACGACTTTATCGTAAAGACTCCTCCCGTAGCAGTACAGTTGATGGAGATTGCGAAGTTAAAAGGTGGTTCTGCAGAGCCGAACCGTAAAAAGGTTGCTGAAATCTCTTGGGAGCAAGTGCGTACGATCGCTCAGGATAAAATGCCTGATTTGAATTGCTTTACAATAGAAGCTGCGATGAAATTGGTTGCAGGAACAGCAAGAAGTATGGGTATCACTGTAAAAGGAGACTTCCCGGGTTAATAATTAAAATCTTCAATTAAAATGAGTAAACTGACAAAAAATCAGAAGTTGGTCGCTGACAAGATTGAAGCAGGGAAAGCATACTCTTTGAAAGAAGCTTCTCAGTTGGTTAAGGATATTACGACAACCAAGTTTGATGCTTCCGTAGACATTGATGTACGTTTAGGTGTGGATCCCCGTAAAGCCAATCAGATGGTGAGAGGTGTTGTGTCTCTGCCAAATGGTACGGGTAAAGTTACGCGGGTTCTTTGCTTGTGTACTCCGGATGCTGAAGCTGCTGCTAAGGAAGCAGGCGCTGACTATGTAGGTCTTGATGAATATATCGAGAAGATAAAAGGCGGTTGGACTGACGTGGATGTCATTATCACTATGCCTTCAATAATGGGAAAAATCGGTGCCCTCGGTCGTGTACTCGGTCCTCGTGGATTGATGCCTAACCCGAAGAGTGGTACTGTAACTATGGATGTGGCCAAGGCTGTAAGAGAAGTGAAACAAGGTAAGATAGACTTTAAAGTAGATAAATCAGGTATTGTACACACTTCTATAGGTAAGGTTTCTTTTACTGCTGAGCAAATTGCACAGAATGCGAAGGAGTTTATTTCAACTATCAATAAGTTGAAACCTACAGCCGCTAAGGGTACCTATATTAAGAGTATTTATCTTTCAAGTACGATGAGCCGCGGTATCAAGATTGACCCGAAGGCTGTTGAGGAAATTTAAAAAGTAATTGAATCATGAGAAAGGAAGATAAAGGTAATATTATAGCCCAGCTTGGCGAAGTCTTGAATGAGTATGCTCATTTCTATCTGGTTGATGTGACGGGATTGAATGCTGCGACAACCAGTGCGATGAGAAGAAAATGTTTTCAGTCTGAAATTAAAATGGTAGTTGTGAAGAACACATTACTTCACAAAGCTTTGGAAGCAGCTGAGACAGATTATACTCCTTTGTACGATTGCTTAAAGGGTACGACTGCTGTGTTGTTTGCAAACACGGCAAATGCCCCTGCAAAGTTGTTGAAAGATTTTGCTAAGGATGGAATGCCCGCATTGAAGGCGGCTTATGCTGAAGAAGGTTTCTATGTAGGTGCAGACCAACTCGAAGCTCTTACGGCTATCAAGAGCAAGGATGAAGTTATTGCTGAGATTGTGGCTTTGTTGCAGTCACCAGCGAAGAACGTACTTTCTGCTCTTCAATCAGGTGGAAACACTATTCATGGAGTTCTCAAAACTCTCGGTGAAAGACCCGAATAAATTAAATTAGTATCAAACAAATAAAAAATAGAATAAAAATGGCAGATTTGAAAGCTATTGCTGAAGAATTGGTAAATTTGACAGTTAAGGAAGTTAATGAATTGGCAACTATCCTGAAGGATGAGTACGGAATTGAACCTGCTGCTGCAGCTGTTGCTGTTGCTGCTGGTCCTGCTGCTGGTGGCGCTGAAGCTGCTGCTGCTGCAAAAGATTCTTTCGATGTAGTATTGAAGAGTGCAGGTGCAGCTAAGTTGCAGGTAGTTAAGGCTGTGAAAGAAGCTTGCGGCCTTGGCTTGAAAGAAGCAAAAGAAATGGTTGACGGTGCTCCCAGCGTATTGAAGGAAGGAATGCCGAAAGCTGATGCTGAAGCTTTGAAGAAGACTCTCGAAGAAGCTGGTGCTGAAATCGAGTTGAAGTAATTAAAAGCCTGTATTAGCAGGTTTGTCGGTAAAGAATCCTCTGGTAGAGGGTTCTTTACCTTTTTGTGTCTAAAACTATCAACAAGTTCAACTAATAATAATATAGATGTCTTCTAATCTTGTAAATCAGAGAGTTAACTTTGCAACAGTTAAGAGTCCGATGCCTTATCCGGATTTTCTTGATGTGCAATTGAAGTCGTTTAAGGACTTCCTGCAGTTGGATACTCCTCCTGAGAAACGTAAAAACGACGGCTTATATAAAGTCTTCTCAGAGAATTTCCCAATTGCCGATACGCGTAATAACTTCGTTTTGGAGTTCCTTGATTATTATATTGATCCCCCGCGCTATACAATTGAAGAGTGTTTAGAGCGTGGGCTCACCTATAGTGTGCCGCTCAAGGCCAAATTGAAGTTGTATTGTACCGACCCGGATCACGAAGACTTTGATACGGTTATTCAGGATGTGTTCTTAGGTCCTATTCCTTATATGACCGATAATGGAACTTTTATTATTAACGGAGCTGAACGAGTTGTAGTTTCCCAATTACATCGTTCTCCGGGTGTTTTCTTCGGTTCAAGTATTCATGCGAATGGGACGCAACTATATTCGGCACGTATCATTCCATTCAAAGGTTCATGGATTGAATTTGCTACAGACATCAATAATGTCATGTATGCGTATATCGACCGTAAGAAGAAATTGCCTGTTACGACTTTGTTGCGTGCCATAGGTTTCGAGGACGATAAGGATATTCTGGAGATTTTCAATTTGGCGGAAGAAGTCAAAGCGACGAAAACCAATTTAAAGAAATACATTGGTAAGAAGTTAGCTGCACGTGTGCTGAAGAGTTGGATTGAGGATTTCGTGGATGAAGACACCGGTGAGGTGGTTTCAATAGAGCGTAATGAAGTCATCTTAGACCGTGAAGCTATATTGGACGAAGACAATATTTGCATTATTTTGGATAGCGGTGTTCAAAGTGTGTTGTTGCATAAGGAAGAGATAAATACGTCTGATTATTCTATCATCTTCAATACGCTTCAGAAGGACCCGAGTAATTCTGAAAAGGAAGCTGTATTATACATTTACCGTCAGTTGCGTAACGCCGACCCCGCAGATGATGCCAGTGCACGTGAGGTCATCAATAACTTGTTCTTTTCAGAGAAACGTTATGATTTGGGTGAAGTGGGACGCTACCGTATCAATAGAAAGCTGAATCTTTCTACGGATATGGATGTCCGTGTATTGACGAAAGAAGATATTATCGAGATTATCAAGTATCTGATAGAGTTGATAAACTCAAAGGCACTTGTCGATGACATCGACCATTTGAGCAACCGTCGTGTAAGGACTGTAGGCGAACAATTAAGCAATCAGTTTGCTATTGGTTTGGCTCGCATGAGTCGTACGATTCGGGAACGTATGAATGTACGTGACAACGAAGTCTTTACTCCGACGGACTTGATTAATGCGAAGACCATTTCTTCCGTGATTAATTCTTTCTTCGGAACCAATGCCCTTTCGCAATTCATGGACCAGACCAACCCTCTGGCAGAGGTAACGCACAAACGTCGTTTGTCAGCCCTCGGTCCTGGCGGTTTGTCTCGTGAACGTGCCGGTTTCGAGGTGCGTGACGTACACTATACACACTATGGCCGTTTGTGTCCTATCGAATCTCCTGAAGGACCGAACATCGGTTTGATTTCTTCTTTGTGTGTATATGCCAAGATTAACGACCTCGGTTTCATCGAAACCCCCTACCGTAAGGTGCAAGACGGAGTGGTTGATTTATCATTGGAAACCGGTATTGAATATTTGACAGCAGAAGAGGAAGAAGGCAAGATTATCGGACAGGGTAATGCGCCGTTGAATGATGACGGTACGTTTATCCGTAAGAAAGTAAAGTGTCGTCAGGATGACGATTATCCGGTTGTTCCCCCTTCTGATGTGAATCTGATGGACGTGGCTCCGCAGCAGATTGCTTCTATTGCCGCATCTTTGATTCCGTTCTTGGAGCATGACGACGCGCACCGTGCGTTGATGGGTTCAAACATGATGCGCCAGGCCGTGCCTTTGTTGCGTAGCGAATCTCCGATTGTAGGTACCGGTATAGAAAAACAGGTATGTGAGGATTCCCGTACGATGATTACGGCTGAGGGTGATGGCGTGATTGAATATGTGGACGCTACGACCATTCGTATTTTGTACGACCGTACGGAAGAAGAAGAGTTCGTAAGTTTCGAGCCTGCGTTGAAAGAATACCGCATCCCGAAGTTCCGTCGTACAAACCAGAATATGACGATTGATCTTCGTCCTATCTGCGATAAAGGCCAACGCGTAAAAGCCGGGGACATTTTGACGGAAGGTTATTCTACCCAGCAAGGAGAACTGGCTTTGGGTAAGAACCTTTTGGTGGCTTACATGCCATGGAAAGGCTATAACTATGAGGATGCCATTGTACTGAACGAGCGCGTGGTACGCGAAGATATTTTGACCTCAATCCATGTGGAAGAGTTCTCATTGGAAGTGCGTGAAACGAAACGTGGAGTGGAAGAGTTGACGGCTGATATTCCGAATGTAAGCGAAGAAGCTACTAAAGATTTGGATGAGAATGGTATTGTCCGCGTCGGTGCCCGCATTCAGCCGGGTGATATTATGATCGGTAAGATTACTCCGAAGGGTGAGAGCGATCCTTCGCCCGAAGAGAAGCTGCTGCGTGCCATTTTCGGTGATAAAGCCGGTGATGTGAAGGATGCTTCTTTGAAAGCTTCTCCGTCATTGAATGGTGTGGTGATAGATAAGAAGTTGTTCTCCCGTGCCATCAAGACACGTGCTGCCAAGGCTGCGGACAAACTGATTCTTCCGAAAATAGACGAGGAATTCAACAGTAAGGTTGAAGATTTGAAGGCCATCTTGATAGACAAATTGTTGGAGCTGACGAAAGACAAGGTTTCACAAGGCGTGAAAGATTATATGGGTAGCGATGTGATTGCTTCGGGACGTAAGTTTGCGGCTTCCGCTTTGGAAGGACTCGATTTTACGACGATACAGTTAAGTGGCTGGACGGACGACGAGCATCTGAACGGTTTGATATCTCAACTGATTATAAATTTCCTGAAGAAATACAAGTTGCTTGATGCCGAACTGAAACGTAAGAAGTTTGCGATTACGATTGGTGATGAATTGCCTTCAGGTATCATTCAGATGGCTAAGGTTTATATCGCCAAGAAACGTAAGATTGGTGTCGGCGACAAGATGGCCGGACGCCACGGAAACAAGGGTATCGTATCAAAAATCGTACGTCAGGAAGACATGCCGTTCTTGGCTGACGGAACGCCGGTCGATATCGTTTTGAATCCGTTGGGTGTGCCTTCTCGTATGAACATCGGTCAGATTTTCGAGACTGTTTTAGGGGCTGCCGGAAAAGAACTTGGAGTGAAGTTTGCTACTCCGATTTTCGATGGTGCTACGTTGGATGACTTGTGTGAATGGACGGATAAGGCCGGTTTGCCGCGTTATTGCTCTACGCAGTTGTATGACGGCGAGACCGGTGAGAAGTTCGACCAGTTGGCCACTGTCGGTATTGCTTATATGCTGAAGTTAGGTCACATGGTAGAAGACAAGATGCACGCCCGTTCCATCGGTCCGTATTCATTGATTACCCAACAGCCGCTCGGAGGTAAGGCGCAGTTCGGTGGTCAGCGTTTCGGAGAAATGGAAGTCTGGGCCATCGAGGCGTTCGGTGCATCTCATGTGCTACAGGAAATTTTGACTATCAAGTCGGACGATGTGGTAGGCCGTTCGAAAGCATACGAAGCGATTGTCAAGGGCGAGCCGATGCCAACTCCGGGTATTCCGGAATCACTGAATGTGTTGCTCCACGAGCTGAGAGGCTTGGGGTTGAGCATTACGCTTGAATAACAGTTGAACTCTTTTATTAATAACAGAATATGGCTTTTAGAAAAGAATCTAAAATAAAGAGTAACTTTACGAAGATAACCATCGGATTGGCTTCGCCCGAAGAAATCCTGGAAAATTCGTATGGTGAGGTTTTGAAACCCGAAACCATTAACTATCGTACCTATAAACCCGAACGTGACGGTTTGTTCTGCGAGCGTATTTTTGGTCCGACGAAGGATTATGAATGCCATTGCGGAAAGTATAAACGGATTCGTTATAAAGGTATTGTCTGCGACCGTTGTGGCGTGGAAGTAACAGAAAAGAAGGTACGTCGCGAACGTTCAGGACACATTGCGTTGGTGGTGCCTGTGGCTCATATCTGGTATTTTCGTTCGTTACCGAACAAAATCGGTTATCTGTTGGGAATACCGACAAAGAAGCTGGATGCAGTCATTTACTACGAACGTTATATAGTCATTCAGCCGGGCGTGCTGGCCGAAGAAGGAATCGCAGCCAATGACTTGTTGACCGAAGATGAATATTTGGATTATCTGGAGAAACTTCCCAAAGAGAACCAGTATTTGGATGATTCGGATCCTAATAAGTTCATAGCCAAGATGGGTGCAGAGGCCATTTATGACCTTTTGCTCCGTTTGGATTTGGATAAATTGTCATACGAATTGCGTGACAGAGCCAATGCCGATACGGCCCAGCAGCGTAAGACCGAAGCCCTGAAGCGGTTGCAGGTGGTTGAGTCTTTCCGTGCCAGTCGGGGACGCAATAAGCCCGAATGGATGATTATGAAAATCCTTCCGGTGATTCCGCCCGAACTGCGTCCGTTGGTTCCGTTGGATGGCGGCCGTTTTGCCACTTCCGACTTGAACGACTTGTATCGTCGTGTCATTATCCGTAACAACCGTCTGAAGCGACTGATTGAAATCAAAGCTCCCGAGGTGATTTTGCGTAATGAGAAACGTATGTTGCAAGAGGCCGTGGACAGCTTGTTCGACAACTCCCGCAAGTCCAGTGCGGTAAAGACGGATGCCAACCGTCCTTTGAAGTCCCTTTCCGATTCGTTGAAAGGTAAGCAAGGCCGTTTCCGTCAGAACCTGTTGGGTAAGCGTGTGGACTATTCAGCTCGTTCGGTTATCGTTGTAGGACCGGAGTTGAAGATGGGAGAATGCGGTTTGCCTAAATTGATGGCCGCAGAACTTTATAAGCCGTTCATCATTCGTAAGCTCATAGAACGCGGTATCGTAAAGACCGTGAAGTCTGCCAAGAAGATTGTAGACCGCAAGGAGCCTGTGATTTGGGATATTTTGGAATACGTGATGAAAGGACACCCGGTGTTGTTGAACCGTGCTCCGACATTGCACCGCTTGGGTATCCAGGCTTTCCAACCCAAGATGATAGAAGGTAAGGCTATCCAGTTGCATCCGTTGGCTTGTACGGCGTTCAATGCCGACTTCGACGGTGACCAGATGGCTGTGCATTTGCCTTTGAGCAACGAAGCGATTCTGGAAGCGCAGATTCTGATGTTGCAGTCTCACAATATCCTGAATCCGGCAAACGGCGCGCCGATTACGGTGCCTTCTCAGGATATGGTGTTGGGCTTGTATTATATTACCAAGCTCCGTCCAGGTTCTAAGGGCGAAGGTTTGACATTCTATGGTCCCGAAGAGGCTATCATTGCCTACAATGAGAAGCGTGTAGACATTCATGCGCCTATTAAAGTTGTGGTAAAGGACCTGAATGCGAATGGCGAGCTGGAAAAGAAGATGGTGGAAACGTCTGTAGGCCGTGTGATTGTCAACGAAATCATACCGGAAGAAGTTGGTTATTTCAACGACATCATTTCCAAAAAGACTTTGCGCGGCATCATCACCGACGTGATCAAGACGGTAGGTGTGGCTCGTGCCTGCGAATTCCTGGACGGTATCAAGAATCTGGGTTATCGTATGGCATACGTGGGCGGTTTGTCTTTCAACTTGGGTGATATTATCATTCCGGAAGAAAAAGAGGAACTGGTTCGTCGCGGAAACGAAGAAGTGGAACGCATTGCCAATGATTATGGTATGGGTTTCATCACGGACAACGAACGTTATAACCAGGTCATCGATACTTGGACACACGTCAACAATGACCTTTCCAAGGTCTTGATGAAGACCATGAAAGAAGCCGACCAGGGTTTCAATGCCGTATATATGATGTTGGATTCCGGAGCCCGTGGTTCTGCCGGACAGATCAGCCAGCTTTCCGGTATGCGTGGTTTGATGGCCAAGCCCCAGAAAGCCGGAGCCGAAGGCGCCCAGATTATCGAAAACCCGATTCTTTCCAACTTCAAGGAAGGCATGAGCGTGTTGGAGTACTTCATTTCTACCCACGGTGCCCGTAAGGGTTTGGCCGATACGGCCTTGAAGACAGCCGATGCCGGTTACTTGACGCGTCGTCTTGTAGACGTATCCCACGACGTGATTATCACGGAAGAGGATTGCGGTACGTTGCGCGGTCTGGTATGTACGGCTTTGAAGAACGGCGATGAAGTCATTTCTTCACTTTACGAACGTATTCTCGGACGTGTGTCCGTGCATGATATTATCAATCCTACGACGGGTAAGTTGATTGTTTCCGCCGGGGAGGAAATCACGGAAGACAAGGCACAGGAAATCGAGGACTCTCCGATCGAGAGCGTGGAAATCCGTTCCGTATTGACTTGCGAGAGCCGTAAGGGAGTCTGCATGAAGTGCTATGGCCGCAACTTGGCTACGAGCCGGATGGTACAGAAAGGCGAGGCGGTCGGTGTGATTGCCGCCCAGTCCATCGGTGAGCCGGGTACACAGTTGACGTTGCGTACGTTCCATGCCGGTGGTGTGGCTTCGAATGCGGCAGCCAATGCATCTATCGTCGCGAAGTACGATTCGAAGGTAGAGTTCGAAGAGTTGCGTACGGTAGATATTACCGATGAGACCGGAAATGCAGCCAAGATGGTGGTAGGACGTTTGGCCGAGGTCCGCTTCGTCGACGTGAATACCGATATTGTCCTCTTCACGCAAAATGTGCCTTACGGTTCTACTTTGTATGTGAACGAAGGAGATAAAGTAGAGAAAGGCAAGCTGATAGCCAAGTGGGATCCGTTTAACGCGGTTATCGTGACGGAAACTCCGGGTAAGATTCAGTTTGAAGACGTGGTAGAAGGTGTGACTTATCGTGTGGAAGCCGACGAGACGACAGGTCTGCGCGAGATGATTATCATAGAGTCAAAAGACAGGACGAAGGTTCCTTCGGCTCATATCTTGGACGAGAACGGAGAGCTGATTCGTACGTATAACTTCCCCATCGGCGGACACTTGGCTATTGAGGACAAGCAGATTGTCAAAGCCGGAGACGTATTGGTGAAGATTCCGCGTGCCGTAGGCAAGGCCGGCGACATCACGGGAGGTCTTCCGCGTGTGACCGAGTTGTTCGAAGCGCGTAATCCGTCTAATCCCGCTGTGGTTTCGGAAATCGATGGTGAGATCGCGATGGGTAAGCTGAAACGCGGTAACCGTGAGATTATCGTCACTTCCAAGTTGGGTGAAGTGAAGAAGTATCTCGTACCGTTGTCCAAGCAGATTCTGGTACAAGAGAATGACTATGTACGTGCCGGAACTCCATTGTCAGATGGCGCCACTACGCCAGCCGACATTTTGGCCATTAAAGGTCCTACGGCAGTGCAGGAGTATATTGTGAACGAGATACAGGACGTGTACCGTCTGCAGGGTGTGAAGATTAACGACAAGCACTTTGAGGTGATTGTCCGTCAGATGATGCGTAAGGTGCAGATTGACGAACCGGGCGACACTCGATTCTTGGAGCAGCAGATTGTGGACAAACTCGATTTCGCGGAAGAGAACGACCGCATTTGGGGCAAGAAAGTCGTGGTGGATGCCGGTGACTCGGAAACGATGCAAAAAGGCATGATTGTGACGGCCCGTAAGTTGCGTGACGAGAATTCTACGTTGAAACGTAAGGATTTGAAGTTGGTGCAGGTACGTGACGCCATGCCGGCCACCTCAATCCAGATTCTGCAAGGTATTACCCGTGCGGCACTACAGACTTCGAGCTTCATGTCGGCAGCTTCCTTCCAGGAAACGACGAAGGTGCTGAATGACGCGGCCATCAATGGAAAGACCGATAAACTCGAAGGTATGAAGGAGAACGTCATCTGTGGTCATCTGATACCGGCAGGTACGGGACTTCGTGAGTTCGGCAAGATTGTCGTAGGCTGCAAGGAGGAGTACGACCGCCTGATGGCCAATCGTAAGTCTATCCTTGATTTGGATGAGTAAAATAGACTGCTTTTAGCCAGTAGTAAGAAAAAGCCGTTCCGGAATTTCCGGAGCGGCTTTTTCTTGTTCTCGATGGCATATTCCATTTGCAATCTCGTAACTTCCAAGCAGCGGATATATGCCTGTATGATGTGCTCTTTTTTCCTATGTATCGAATGTTTTATCGAATGTAACAGGTTGCATGTTTGTTATTGTGAGGTTCAATTCTTTTGCACAATTTTACAGTATTAAATAAACGAGAGTATGGAAAAGAAGAATTTGTTAGTAAGAATTTTTGTTCCGGTCGTTGTGGCCGGGATGGTGTTTGTGGGGTTGCCCGCATGTTTCCAAGATGATGGTTATCCTGAAGGGTTTGTGTTGAATGACGAAGCAGGTGTGGCGACTATGGCGAAAAGAAGCATGCCGCAAGGAGGGGAAAGTATTAAACCTATAGAACCTGAGAAACCGTCATATAAATATGGTGAGGCTACTGTAACTTTTAAATGTACTAATGCTTTGCCTTCAGAATATATAGATGGTTATACCGTCTTGACGATGACGGTTCATTATTCCTATAAGATGGAAAATGGTGAACCTACTTCTGTTGAGTATGTATATTCTGCTGAGGACAATCCTGAATTTTCGATTGATGATATAGATTTGGTGGAGAATCCAGATACTGGATATTATACTTTGGTATGCAGTGGCACTTATAGTTTTATAGATTCAAATGGTTATTTATACACTTGGGGGTATTCAGGTGAATCAGAGTCGGATATTTCACTCTGATGAGATAGTATAATGTCTTGCGTTAAATAAAGCCATGTCGAAGTTCCTTTTGTTTGGCCTTGTTTTTACCCTCCTACGATGCATCCCTGTTGTGGGACGAACAGTGGGTACTCTGTCGGATTTGGACAGCCTCCTCGGGTGCATGTCTCGCGTGGTGGCCGCGACACGTCACGTGGTCCAAGAGAAGGTTTACCTCCATTTCGACAACACGGGTTACTTCATGGGCGAGAAGATGTGGTTCACGGCCTATGTGGTGCGTGCTGACGGGCACCGTCCCGGCGTTCGTAGCCGCG
>PPYF01115322.1_pt1 | contig 13832 bp, 15 predicted proteins | sample 1559871 | NCBI WGS metagenome assembly PPYF01 (sample SAMN08240021, study PRJNA423297) | Human gut metagenome, whole genome shotgun sequencing project. | reverse complement strand
CCTGACCGCCGCAGTGGAGGTCGATGGTCTTGCCCAGATGGGTGCGGCTCATGGCGCTGCACTCGATGTGCCAGCCCGGGCGGCCCATGCCGTAAGGGCTTTCCCATGCAGGCTCGCCGGGCTTTGCAGCTTTCCAGACCGCAAAGTCGGCGGGGTCTTCCTTCAGGTCGTCTTCCATCTGGCTGCGCAGCTCACGGTTGCCGCTCTCGAGGTCGTCCAGCTTGAGGTGGCTCAGCTTGCCGTACTCGGGGTCGCTCTTGACCCGGAAATAGACGTCGCCGTTCTTGGCAACGTAGGCGTGGCCGCTCTCGATGAGGTCCTTCACGAAGACGATGAGCGGGCGGGCGTTGCCGATGTGGATATAGTTGTAGACGGTGGGGCCGCAGACGTAGATGCGGTACTCGCCGGGCACCTGCGGCACGAACTCTTCCTTCTGGCGGGTCAGGGTGTTGAAGATCTGCATAGCTGAAATACTCCTTCTTGTGGGACAGGCCGGAGCCGCGATGCCCTTTTGCCTGAAAAAGCAAAAGCCTCCAACGCTGCGCCAAAAGGCACAGCATCGAAGGCGGTTCTTTTTCAAGATCGCGGTTCCACTCCGGTTTGTCGCTCAGGGCCGGTAACGGCGGCCATCCGCACTGCGATACTCAAATTTCCCGCAGCGTGCTGTCCGGGCGCACTTCACACAGCGGTCTGCAAACAGGCTCCCAGCCAACGGCCCGTTTTCTCTGCCCAGACGATGCGGCGCTACTCTGCCCGGATAAACGCATTTATCCTTTTACAGCTTTATTATAATAGCCGCCGGGGCGTAAGTCAAGCGTTTGACTCCCTCTCCCGGCTGTGCTACACTGGGCAAAAACACAGACCGGAGGTTTTTTGTCATGCAGCTCCTCACCGAACGCCTTTTTCTCATTCCCCTGCGTCCGGACGGGATGCGCGCCCTTCTGGCCCGCACCACCGACCCGGAGCTTGTCCAGCCCTACACCGATATGCTGGATCTCTCCCTCGCCCACCCCGACCAGTGGGTCTGGTACACCGCATGGGGTCTCTATCAGAATGACTCCGGCGACTGGGTGGGCGACCTCTGCTTCAAGGGACTGCCCGAAAATGGCCATCCCGAGATCGGCTACGGCCTCCTGCCGGAGTACGAGCATCAGGGCTACGCCACCGAGGCCGTTCGCGCCGCCTGCCGCTGGGCCTTCGGCCAGCCCGGCGTCACCGCCGTCGAGGCCGAGACCGACCCCGGCAACACCGCCTCGCAGGCCGTCCTCCGCCGGGTGGGCTTCGTGCCCACGGGAACGATGGGCGAGGAAGGGCCGAGGTTTATTCTGCGCAAAAAGACCTGACCGCGCTGCAAAATCAACGCTTTCCCCTTTACATCTCCCCGAACTTGTGCCATAATTTACTTTATTAAAGGGAAGCTGTCCCCGGCGCGGCATTTCGGCGGCGCAGGACAGCAGAGAGGGGTAAACTGCCATGAGCAAGATCATCATTCCGGCAAACTACACGCCCGCGCTGAACCTGTACGACACCCAGCGCGCCATCGGCACGGTGAAGCGGCTGTTCGCCGACACCCTGTGCGCCACGCTGAACCTCTACCGCGTGTCGGCGCCGCTCTTCGTCGAGGCCTCCACCGGCCTGAACGACGACCTGAACGGCGTCGAGCGGAAAGTCACCTTCGACACCAAGGATAGCGGCATCGAGGTGCAGGTGGTCCAGTCGCTGGCCAAGTGGAAGCGCAAAGCCCTGAAGGACTACGGCTTCCGGGTCGGCAAAGGCCTCTACTGCGACATGAACGCCATCCGCCGCGACGAGGACATGGACAACCTCCACTCCATTTATGTGGACCAGTGGGACTGGGAGAAGGTCATCCGCGAGGAGGACCGGAACGAGACGTACCTGAAGAACGTCGTGCGCTCCATCGTGTCGGCGGTCTGCGCCACCGAGATGAACCTGCACGCCATGTTCCCCCAGCTGCAGGACCTGCCGCTCCACACCCCCAACGTCACCTTCATCACCTCACAGGAGCTGGAGGACAAGTACCCCGACCTGACCCCGAAGGAGAGGGAGAACGCCTTTGTCAAGGAGAACGGCACCACCTTCCTGATGAAGATCGGTGCCCCTCTCAAGAGCGGCAAGCCCCACGATGGCCGTGCACCCGACTACGACGACTGGGATCTGAACGGCGACCTGCTGTTCTGGAACGAGCCGCTGCAGTGCAGCTATGAGCTGAGCAGCATGGGCATCCGCGTCAGCCCCGAGAGCATGGACCGCCAGCTCACCGCCGCAGGCTGCGACGACCGCCGCACGCTCCCCTTCCACAAGGCTGTGCTGAACGGCGAGCTGCCCTACACCATCGGCGGCGGCATCGGCCAGAGCCGTCTGTGTATGCTGCTGCTGGGCAGCGCCCACATCGGTGAGGTCCAGGCCAGCGTCTGGGACGCCGCCACCCGCGAGGCCTGCGAAAAGGCAGGGATCCCGCTGCTGTAAGGCTTTTGTGGCTGGAGAGGCCAAAAAGGCCGCTGTACCCACAGACAAGGTACAGCGGCCTTTTCTTATGTCCGGAATTTCAAGCCCACTTTGCTCTTCTTTCCGTTGCCGCCCAGCCACCAGAGCAGGAAGGCATACAGAAGGTCTGTCCCAAGGATGATGGCGAACCATGTCAGCGTCTCCGGGATGGTCTGGTCATACACCCGCATAAAGGGATAGGGGCCGTCAATGGTCCCTGTAATATTCCCGTGCAGATCATACAGGCCGTATAGGACGGTCGGGACCAGCGCCCACCAGACCTGTCCCAGCGACAGGCGGGGCAGACGCTCGAAGAGCACCAGCGACAGGATGGCCAGCACCGGGTTGAGGAAGTGGTGGTAGAGCATCGAGCCGGTGAAGAGCATGATGTACCAGCCGTTGCCGTCCTCGTACATGGGGGCCAGAATGATGACCACCGTCAGGAAGGTCATGGCAAGGCAGCTGGTGGAGATGAATTTGAGCCGCTTGAGCCAGAGGGGCAGTTCCCGCCCAGTGAAAACGCAGCCCAGCTGCCACAGCCCCACCAGCAGGCAGACCGCGCCGTTGAAGATGTTGGACAGCTCGGTGTACATGGTGAACATGATGGTGCCGCCCAGCGCCCAGCTCATGGGGAGGGCAATGGTCTCGAAGTACACGATGAGGAAATTCAGGGCTGCCGAAGCCAGCTTCCGCCCGACGATGAGGATGTTTTTCAGCATCTTGCGCTCTCCTACCTGTAATTATTTGCTGCAATATCAAAGAAACGAGCGGTTTTTCCGCTCGTTTCTTTTTTACACCCGGTGAGGCGCTTATTTTGCCGTATTGATGAAGCTGCGGTTGTCCCACAGATACTTGATGCCGGAGATCGCGGTCACAGCGGCCACGCCCCAGCACAGCACAGAGGCCACATCTGCGCACTGCTGGCCCAGCACGTTTCCGGTCAGGGAGACCGTGAAGTAGTAGAAGAGGATGGTCAGCATCTGCAGCACGGTCTTCACCTTGCCCCACATATTGGCGGCGATGACCCGGCCATCCTTGGCACCGGCGGCTACCATGCGGAGTCCGGAGACAGCGAACTCACGGGCCAGAATGATGCAGAGCACCACGGGGCTGCATACGCCGTCCCGCATCATGTAGATGAAGGCCACTGTGGTCAGCAGCTTGTCGGCCAGCGGGTCGGCAAACTTGCCGAAATCCGTGACCATGTTCCACTTGCGGGCCAGATGACCGTCGAGGAAGTCGGTGAAGCTGGCCACGGCAAAGACCACGCCGGCGATGAGGTAGTAGCGGGGGTTGTAGCTCGGCGTGATATACTGGCCGAGAGAGACGAAGATCATGAACACCGGCACCAGCAGGATACGGGTCAGGGTGAGCTTATTGGGCAGATTCATACAGAATTATCCTCCAATCTGTTATTTTACGACAGTACCATACAAATCGTAAAGGTCGCTGTCCTCCACCAGCACGTCATAGAACTCGCCGGGGTAGAGCGGCTCTTCGCTGGACACGCAGACATTGCCGTCCACCTCGGGGGCGTCGGCGGCGGTGCGGCAGAGGTAGAGGCCGCTCTCGTCGTCCACGCCGTCGCAGAGGACGCGGACGGTCTGGCCCACCTTTGCGGCCTGCTTCTGGGCCATGATGCCGGTCTGGATCTGCATCACCAGCTCGGCGCGCCTGTCCTTGACCTCCTGCTCGATCTGACCGTCCATCTTGGCGGCGACGGTGTTCTCCTCAGCGGAGTAGGCAAAGCAGCCCAGACGGTCGAACTGCACCTCTTTCACAAAGCTGCACAGGTCCTCGAACTGCTCCTCTGTCTCGCCGGGGAAGCCCGCGATGAGGGTCGTGCGGAGGGTGATGTCCGGGATCTCACGGCGCAGCTTGCCGATGACCTCCAGCAGCTCAGCGCGGGTAGAGCGGCGGTTCATGTTCTTGAGGATGATGTCGTTGCAGTGCTGGATGGGCAGGTCGAGGTAGGGCAGGACCTTCTCGTTCCGCTTCATGGCAGCGGCCCTCGGCGATCTTTAAGTACGCATAGTGGGCGGGCGTGCCGATGACGCGCTTGCCGCCCAGCGGGAAGTCCTTTTTGAGGCCGTAGCTCTCCAGATGCTCTTCGCCGCTGAACAGGCGGGCCACGATGGAGTCGATGGCCTTATTGGAGGCGCAGCCGACCACGGCGTCCACCTCGGGGATCTCCTCCTCGATCTGGCTCCGGTAGCGCTCAGCCAGACAACCGGTGACGACCACCTTCAGGTTCGGGTTCACCTGCTTGTAGGAGCAGGCCTCAAGGATGTTTTCAATGGCCTCAGTCTTGGCGCTCTCGATGAATCCGCAGGTGTTGACGAGGATGACGTCCGCCTCGCCGAGGTCGGCCACCGTCTCGTGGCCCGCAGACAACAGGATGTGGACCATGACGTCCAGATCGACCTGATTTTTCGGGCATCCAAGGGAAATACACGCAATTTTCATTCGGATAATACTCTCTTTCTCTCTTGAGGGAGTAGCGGGTGCTTTTCTGGTTCTCTTTTGGCACGCAAAAGAGAACTTAGCCTTACCGCAACAGCGATTTACCCCGCGCCACCAGCGCGCGAAGGATTTTCAGTTCTCTTTTGGCAGCAAAAGAGAACTAATCGTCCCCCTCTGCTCTCTTTATCGCCTCTTTGATGACCGGATACGCAAACCCCCGCCGGGCCAGCGCAGCCACAACAAGGTCTTTCCGCCCTGCGGCCAGCTTGCCGCGATACCGCCCCTCCACGAGGGCGGCGGCAGCTTCCAGCTCCGGGTTTTCGCCCGCTTCATCCGGGGCATAGACCTCTTCCAGCGCAGCAGAGATCTGCTGCGCGTCCAGCCCCTTCTGCCGCAGGTTCTGTGCGGCGGCGCGGCGGCTCTTGCGGGCAGCCAGCAGGCCGTGGGCGCGGGTCAGGGCATAGCGCTCGTCGTCCACATACTGCCGCTCCACCATCTCGGCCACCACAGCGGCGGCGGTGGGCTGGGTGAAGCGCCGCCCCAGCCGCTCATAGAGCTGGCCGGACGAAAGCTCCTGCCCGGCCAGAAGCTCCATCGCACGGGCGCGGGCCTTGGCGGCGTCGGTGGATTTTTCCTCCTCGGCCAGCGGACGGCCCCTTCTCGAAAAAGCCATTTAGTCTTCCACCATGATGTCCAGCTCGCTCTCGCTGCTGCGGGCCGGTGCTTTGACGACCGGCTCCTTGGAGGCGGAAGCGGTCTCGCCGCCCTCCTCCTTGTCCGCCGCAGCGGCAGCCTTGCCCACCGGACGGCGGGTGGCGTAGAGCTTATCCGCGTTGGCGCGGATCTGGCCCTCGATGTCGTTGGCGATCTCGGGGTTGTCCTTGAGGAACTGCTTGGCGTTGTCGCGGCCCTGACCCAGACGGATATCGCCGTAGTTGAACCACGCGCCGCTCTTCTGGACGATGCCCAGCTTGACGCCCACATCCAGCAGCTCGCTCATTTTGGAGATGCCCTCGCCGAACATGATGTCGAACTCGGCCTCACGGAACGGAGGCGCCACCTTGTTCTTGACGATCTTGGCGCGGGTATGGTTGCCGATAAACTGGCCGGAAGAGTCCTTCAGGCCCTCGACGCGGCGGATGTCGATGCGGACAGAGGAATAATACTTCAGTGCGCGGCCGCCGGTAGTGACTTCGGGGTTGCCGTAGACGATGCCCACCTTCTCACGCAGCTGGTTGATGAAGACGCAGACGGTGTTGGTCTTGCCGATGACGCTGGTGAGCTTGCGCATGGCTTGACTCATCAGACGTGCCTGCAGGCCGACGTGGCTGTCGCCCATCTCGCCCTCGATCTCGGCGCGGGGCACCATAGCGGCCACAGAGTCCACAACGATGGCGTCGATGGCACCGGAACGCACCAGCGCCTCGCAGATCTCCATCGCCTGCTCGCCGGTGTCGGGCTGGCTGACCAGCAGCTCGTCGATGTTGACGCCCAGCGCCGAGGCATAGGCCGGGTCAAGGGCGTGCTCGACGTCGATGAAGGCCACCTCGCCGCCCTTCTTCTGGGCCTCGGCGAGGATGTGGAGGGCCAGTGTGGTCTTACCGCTGGACTCCGGTCCGAACACCTCGATGATACGTCCGCGGGGCACACCGCCCACGCCCAGCGCGAGGTCGAGGCCGAGGCTGCCGGTAGAGATGGCGTCCACCTGCATGGCGGTGTTGTCGCCCAGCTTCATGATCGCGCCCTTACCAAACTGCTTTTCGATCTGGGCCAGCGCCGTTGCCAGCGCGTCCTTCTTTGCGCCCGGCTCCGTCTTCTGGGTGGCGGGGGCGACATTGTTGTTCTGATTTTTTGCCATAGCGTGCTGCTCCTTTATCGCTTTACCTGCGGGGTGCAGGCTGTGCTGTACCGATTCTTTCCTCTATAGTATATCACAGATTTCAGATATGACAACAGATAGTTGTAGATATTTTTTATTTTCTCACGCTTATTCTGCGCTGCGGGCCATTACGCAGCGGTCGTTGCCGCCAAAATCCTTCCGGCAGGTGATGTCCACCCAGCCGTTTGCTTCCAGCAGGGCTTCCACAGCCTCCCGCTGCTGCCAGCCGATCTCCAGCACCAGCGCACCGCCGGGGCGGAGGGCCTTCTGGTAGTGTTCCGCGATGGCCCTGTAAAATACGAGTCCGTCGTCCCCAGCCTCCAGCGCCATGGCCGGCTCTTTCGCCACCTCGGGCTGCAGCTCCCGCATCTCCTGCGCCGTCAGGTAGGGCGGATTGGAGACGATGAGGTCGAGCTGCCCGTCGGGCAGGGTCTGCCAGTAGGTAAAGAGGTCGCCTTCCACCGGCTCCGCAGCGCGGGCAGTCCGGAAGCCCCAGTCAAAGGCCGATGCCTCAAAGGGCGAAGCATCCAGCACATTTTCGGTGCTGCCGCCCTGCCCCTTCAGGGCCAGACGGGTGTTCTTTTCGAGGTAGACATAGGCCTCCGGGCTTTTTTCCACGCAGGTAACGACTGCCGCCGGGCAGAGCCGCTTGACGCCGAGGCCGAGACAGCCTGTTCCGGCGCAAAGATCCAGCACACGCGGCGTTTCCACGCCTGCCAGCATCCCGGCAGCAGCTTCGGCAACCACCTCGGTGTCGGCGCGGGGGCAGAGCACCCCCGGCCCCACGGCCAGCTCAAAGTCGAGGAAGGGCCAGCTGCCGCAGAGGTACTGTAAAGGCTCCCGGGCTGCGCGGCGGAGGGTCAGCGCCTCCAGTCTGGCCGCTTCGTCGGCGTCCAGCGGGCGGTCTGTGAGCCGGGCGTCCCGGCCTGTGGCCAGCCGGAACAGCTCCCGGGCGTCGAAGTCCGCGTCGGGACAGCCTGCCGCCGTCAGACGCTCTTCCACTTCCCGGACGGCGGCCCGGGGCAGCATCCCTTCGCTCACCATGTTCCGTCCTCCGGCTTTTCGGGCAAAACGGGCGTCACGGCTGCAATGGCCACCTCGATCATGCTGTCATCGGGTTCAAAGACGGTCAGCCGCTGCACCCAGAGACCGGGCTGGCGGATGATGCGGGTCGCGAGGTTATCCGAGCGGCCGCACCATTTCAGCAGCTCGTAGCTGATGCCCATGACCACAGGCAGAAGCAGCAGCTTGAAGACCACACGGAGGCTGGTGTTGCTCCACGGCAGGACACTGTAGAGAAAGACGCTGACGATGACCACCAGAATGAGGAAGCTGGTTCCGCAGCGGGGGTGGAAGCGGGTATACTTGCGGACATTCTCCACGGTCAGCTCGTCGCCGGCCTCGTAGCAGGCGATGGTCTTGTGCTCGGCACCGTGGTATTCGAAGACGCGATGGATCTCCTTCATCTTGGAGATGGCCACCATGTAGGTCAGAAAGATGGCGACCTTGAGCAACGCTTCGAGGATGACCTTCGGCCAGCGGGTCAGGACGACCACCTTGCCGAGACCGCCCACCAGCACCGTGGGCAGAACGGTGAAGAGCAGGATGGCGAACAGACCGCCCACAAGGGCCGCACCGGCCATCAGGATGTCTTCGGCCTTTTTGCCCAGATGCTCGCCCACCCATTTTTCGAAGGCGGACTCTTCCTCTTCGGCGTCGTACTCGTCGCCCATGCTCACCTGTGCGGAGTACATCATGTATCGGTAGCCGGTAATGAGGCTCTCGATCATCGAGATAGCCCCCCGCACGATGGGGATTTTGGCCCAGATGCCGTGTTTGGGGGTATCCTCGATCTTGGTCTCAATGGTGCCGTCCGGCTTGCGCACGGCACAGCAGATCTGCTTCGGGCCGCGCATCATGATGCCCTCCATCAGGGCCTGACCGCCTACGCTGGTCTTGAAGCATTCCTTTTTGGGTTCGTGATTCATAAAATGGATTTCTCCTGTCCGTTTTTTAGCCTTTATCTTACCACATAAATGTGACAAAATCTTACTTTTTGTAGAGCGGCAGGCCCAGCGTCACCACAGTGCCCCGGCCCAGCGTGCTCTTGATGTCCATCGTGCCGTCGAGAGCGGTCATGATGGAGTCCACCAGTGCCAGACCGATGCCGCTGCCCCGCACCGAGTTGCTGCCCTTGTAGAACTTGGTCTTGACGTTTTCCAGATCTTCCGGCGGGATACCCCGGCCCTGATCGAGGATCTCCACGAAGGCCTTGTACTCCCCGGCCCAGAGCTTGACGGTGATCCGTCCGCCGGGGGCAGAATATTTGATGGCATTGTCCATGATGTTGATGAACACCTGCCGCAGTCGGTCGGGGTCGGCGTAGACCGGGATCATCTCCTCCGGCTCATTGTACACCAGCACAAGCCCCTCCCGCTGGATGCGGGCCTCGCAGAAGAGCACTGCGTCGGTCAGCTCCGCCACGAGGTCGAGGGGGCGGCAGGTCATCTTGAGGCGTCCGTTCTGCAAGCGGCTGAAATCCAGCAGCTCTTCCACCATGTTGTAGAGGCGGACCGTCTCGTTGTTGATGATCTCGAGGCCCTTGCGGTAGTTCTCGTCCGAGGGGTCGTCCAGCGTGCGCAGGGTCTCCACCCAGCCTCGGATGGAGGTGAGCGGGGTGCGCAGCTCGTGGGAGACAGAGCTGATGAACTCGTTCTTCATCTTTTCTGTCTCCTCGAGACCCTCAGCCATCCGGTTGATGGTGCCCCGCAGACGGTCCACCTCGTCCCGCTCGTCGCCGGTGACGGGCAGACGGACGTCCAGCTCACCCCGGGCGATGCTGGCGGCAGTGCGCTCCACCTGCCCCAGCGGCACCACGATGCTCCGCACGAAATAGAGTCCCGACATGATGGTAAAGGCCAGCACCGCCGTGCCCATGATAAGGGCCACCACCGCCGTCCGCTTGAGCTGCTGCCCCACCAGCGTCAGGCTGGTGACGAGGCGCATCGCGGCCACATCCTCGGCGGCATAGGGCACGAGGCAGCAGGCCGCCATGACCATCTCACCGCTCTGGGTGCGGTAGATGGCGACGCCCTGCCCGTCCATAGCCTCCTGCGCCTGTTCAAAGTCGGTGCTGGTCACGATGCCCTCCGCGTCGGTGCCGCTGGACGAGGCGATCACACCGCCGTAGCTGTCCAGCAGCATGAACTCGTATTTGTCCTTGTCGGAGAACTGCTCCACCATCCGGCGCAGCGCCACGCTGCGGCTGGCGGCGGTCTTCTGGCTCGTCTCGCCGGTGTACATCTTGAGCTGGCCGGTGATGGACGAAAAGCGGCGGTACATGGTCTGCTGGACGCCGTTGTAGTAGCTGCGGGTGGTGCTGTAGAGGAACATGACCTCCACCAGCAGCACCAGCAGCACCGTAATGAGCAGACTGCCCTGCAGCCATCTCCGGGTAATGCCGCTTCGCATGGCGTTTTCTCCCTTTCCGTCCTTACTCCTCCCACCGATACCCATATCCCCACACCGTGAGGATATGGGCCGGGTGGCTGGGTTCATCCTCCACCTTCATCCGCAGACGGCGGATGTTCACGTCCACGATCTTGACGTCCCCGAAGTAGTTCTCGCCCCAGACCCCTTTCAGGATGCGCTCCCGCACCAGCGCAACGCCGGGGTTGCGGAAGAACAGCTCCATGATCTGGAACTCCACCTGCGTCAGCTCGATGGGCTTGCCCGCCTTGAGCAGGACGCGGCGGTTCTCGTCCAGCACAAAGCTGCCGCTTACCAGCGAGACCGGGGCCTGCTCCCCCGCCGCCGTGCTGGCCGAACGGCCTACGCGGCGGCAGAGGGCCTCCACCCGGGCCAGCAGCTCGCTGACGCTGAAGGGCTTGGTCATATAGTCGTCGGCGCCGATGGACAGGCCGCGGATCTTGTCCTGTTCCTGCCCCTTGGCGCTCAGGATGATGATGCCGATCTTCTGGTCGGTGCGGCGGATGGTCTCGCAGAGCGAGAAGCCGTTCATGCCCGGCAGCATCACGTCCAGAATGGCCGCATCGCAGCCCGGGCGCTGCTCCAACAGCGGCAGAGCCGCTTCGGCGCTGTCCGCCTCCACAGCCTCCATCCCGGCCAGACGCAGGTTCAGCGCGATCATCTCCCGGATGCTGGCTTCATCCTCTACTACCAGAACCTTGACCATTTATCGTTCCTCCGTTTCTCGCCTGCTTGCCCTGTGCGCAAGGCCCGGCATTTTACGAAAAATCATTTTTACTCCGTCAGCTTAGATCTGCCCGGCCTGAGAGGGCTAATTCAGCCGATACAGCGACCGGGAGAGCCGGTAATCCGGGTCCTCGATGGTCACATCCGGGCCGAGCTTTGCCTGCATCTGGCGGGACGCCACCACGCCGAGGCGGACCCAGCCCACCGCGCTCTCGCTGGAAGAGGCCATCCGGATGGTCAGCACCAGCTTATTCTCGTCCACCGTCCGCAGCTCCACGGCATCTTCCACCTCCGCGCTGTCGGTCAGCATCAGGTTGCCCTCCCACTCGATGGGCAGGGCGATATAGCAGCCCGTCTCCTCGTCCAGAAGGCCGAAGCTCTTCTCCGGCGCAGCGGCAGTGTAATCCATCCAGACGATGAAGTCCATCCGTCGGCTCTGGCTCATGTTCAGCAGGCCTGCCTCGTCGGGCTGGGTGGGGATCTCCACCGTGCCGTCGCCGTCCAGATCCCGGCTCACGAGGTTGGGTACGTTGCGCAGGGAGGCGTTGTACAGCTCCTCGCTGCTGATCTGAGATGCAGGCACCATCTGCTGGCTCTCCTCGTCGAACCGCAGCAGCACCGAGGCCAGATTGTTGCCCGAGATGCCCGTCCAGCCGTCCAGCACCAGATAGTGCCTGCCGTCCGCACCGAGTCCTGCCGCCACCGAGGCGCAGCCCGAGAATTTATCCCCCGACAGCGCCATCACGGCCACCTGCTGGAAACGTCCGTCCTTGTCCACGGTCAGCAGCTCGATCTGGACGCCGCTGCCCTCCTGCGTGGACATCAGGATCAGGTCTTCGTTGCCGCCGCCGGTGATGTCCTCCACAAGGTACTGCTCATAGGCCTGCTCGAGGATGGCCGACACCTCGCCGTTCTCGTAGGAATAGACCGCCAGATAACGATCCTCCTGCGAAGCCGTATAACCCACCACCAGCTGGGCCGTGCCGCCCGCCTGAAGCTGCGCCAGCCGGACATTGTCCACCGTGTCGGCGAGGCCCTCTACCGTCTGGCTCACCTGCCAGCTGCCCTCGCTGTTCTTGCGCAGAAAGGCGACGCATACATTGGAGGTGAGGGCCGTGGTATAGAACACCGCCGCATCCTGCTGGCCGTCACCGTCAAAATCCTGTAGGACGAAGGGGGAAAGCAGGTCGCCCTGCATCGGGTATTTCAGCTGGGCGCTCTCCCCCAGCCAGTCGTTCAGGGCCGCTTGCAGCGCACCGTAATCGCCCGCAAGGCGGGGCGCACGCAGCAGCTCCTCCACCTGTATCGTCTCCTGCATGGGGAAGCTGCACCCGGTCAGCAGCATGCAGAGCGCCAGCGTCAGCGCCGCAGCCCGCAGCCATCCTTTGATTTTCAACATATCCCCTCCTGCCTGTGGAAATCTGCATACCATAACAGTATCAGTATATCACGCAAGGGGGACGATGCCAAGCGGCGAAAACAGAAAAAAGCCCCCTCCCGGACGGGAAAGGGCGCGCGCATCATAGCGTTGCGGCTGTCGCTGGTTCTACCGAGCTTTCTGGTACCGGGCATCCCGTTTCACTCCTTAACTTAATTATTTACTCATCGTCTGTGTTCAGCTTGAAGCCGAGGGAGTCCAGCTTTGCCATGACTTCCTCGAGGCTCTTGCGGCCGAGGTTGCGAACCTTCATCATTTCGTCCTCGCTCTTGCTGACCAGATCCTCCACCGTGTTGATACCGGCGCGCTTGAGGCAGTTGAAGGAACGGACGCTCAGATCCAGCTCTTCGATGGTCATCTCCAGAGCCTTCTCCTTGTCGTCGTTGGTCTTCTCCACCATGATCTCAGCGCCAGCGGCCTCGTCGGACAGGTTGACGAACAGGTTCAGGTGCTCGGTCAGCACGCGGGCTGCCAGAGAAACGGCCTCCTGCGCATTGATCGTGCCATCGGTCCAAACCTCGATGGTCAGCTTGTCATAATCGATCGCCTGGCCCACACGGGTGCTCTCGACATTATAATTCACCTTGAGCACGGGGGTGTAAATGCTATCAACGGGAAGAGTGTTGATGTCATTCTTCTCGATGATGGCCTGTTTGTTGCGCTCAGCGGGCACATAGCCGCGACCCTTATCGAAGGTCAGCTCCATGACGAGCTTGCCGCCCTCGCCGAGGGTTGCGATGTGCCACTCAGGGTTCAGGATCTCAATATCATCGCCCTGTTTGATGTTGTCTGCAGTGACCTCACAGGGGCCGACTGCTTCAACACGCACTGTCTTCGGACCATCGGTGTACAGCTTTGCAGCGATACCCTTCAGGTTCAGGACAATCTCGGTAACGTCTTCCTTGACGCCCTCAATGGTGGAGAACTCGTGAACCACGCCGTCGATCTTGACGCTGGTCACGGCGACACCGGGCAGAGAGGAAAGAAGCACACGACGCAGGCTGTTGCCCAGTGTGATGCCAAAACCACGCTCCAGCGGCTCTGCCACGAACTTGCCGTAGCGGCCGTCGGGAGACAGGCTTGCCGTTTCGATTTTGGGACGTTCAATCTCCATCATATCTATGCCCTCCTTGTCAAACCGATGTTGCCATCGGCCCATTATTAAATTCTTTCAAAGAAAAGAATGCGAAAACCGGCCATCCACATGAAAGGCCAGGCCTTCTTAATGGATTACTTGGAGTACAGCTCGACGATGAGGTGCTCTGCAACTTCGTAGTCGATGTCGCTGCGCTCGGGGAGCTTGTTGACGACGCCCTTCAGGGTGCCAGCCTC
>PPYF01660707.1_pt1 | contig 13833 bp, 15 predicted proteins | sample 1559871 | NCBI WGS metagenome assembly PPYF01 (sample SAMN08240021, study PRJNA423297) | Human gut metagenome, whole genome shotgun sequencing project. | reverse complement strand
GTTCCAGAGGATGTCGGTATAGTTCCAGCTATCGTCAAGGGCAACATCTTCGCCTGTTTCCTCGCCATCCTCGTCTGTTACATAGAACAGTTGCTGATTGCGGATGCCACGGACAACTTTCAGATATTCTTCCGCAAGGGCAAGCTCGCAGTTGTACTTCTTGGAAAACTCGCTGACCGCATCCTTGGTGTTATGGTACAGCCATGCCATTGACCGCACCATTTTGTAATTGGTCAAAGAGGACACCGACCATTTTTCTTCGCCCATGCGGAAACGGAGCATAGCATCCCGGATAAACGGGAAAATGTAGGTAGCATACTCTGCACCCTTGGCAGGATCATAGTCCATCAGCTTTTGGAGCATTTGCTCCCGACAGGAGAGCTTTATATCTATAAAACGGTCTGTGTCATACAAATCGCCGCCATCCACGCCGAGAAAGAATTTGATGCGCTTGTTGAGCTGCGGTTCGTAGTGGTGCAGGAAGAACGAAAAATAAAGCAAATTCTTTTCCTGCAAGGCAGACAGAATATGTTCATTTGGATTGCTAACCGCTGGCGGTTCCGGCTCCAGTTGGAAGATGCGCTCTGCCACATAGGGAATGATGCCATCACCGTATGGATTGACAGCGTGTTTCGGTATGTATCCGGTCATATTCCATGTATAATCATTCAGCATAGCGCACCTCCTTCCAGTTTAGTAATACTCATAAATATCCCGTGGTCAACTAATGGGTTATTTATTACTTTATTTTCTTTAACATACGGTGATAAATAGGTGCATTTGGTGCAGGAGTTGTGATTGGGACCAGAAGTCCCTCTTTGATAAATTGTTCCACACGCAAAGCAATCCACCCATCACCGATCCCTAATGGATTCTTTCCAAGAACCTGTCCAACAAGCACGCTTTCCTTAAACTCGTCGTCCAGTGTATCCAATTCTCGAAGAATAAATGTATCATACAGAGTTTCTGATACGCTGACCAGTTTGCCGTTTATAACAGCACGAAGAGGAGAATTTTCCTGTTGGAGTTCTCTCCAGCGGTTAGCCAAACTACGAAGGTAATTTGTTGGCAACTTCTTTCCAAGAGATGCCATCCGTCCCAAGTGATAAGGTTCAACTTCTCCCCAACCGTTATACTGGACAATGCATCCATCTGGTCTTGTTTCCCACATTGGAAGCTCCACAATGGTAACATCCAATTTTTCAAAGCCGATTGGTCGTAGTTGTTCCAGAAGCCAATACAATCCGCACACATCATCTGGTTCTCGTCCGACCCAAACACGAATCGGCTCTCCGTTTTGTGCTTTTTCCAGTAGCGTAGCATAGTTCTTTCGGGATGTATTGAGAAGTTCAGTTACGATTTCAGATGCCATATCGGGCAGTATGCTTAGTAGCAAAGATAATGCCGACTCACGCTCCAAACAAATTCCTGCTTCGGAGATGTTGCCCACAGACAATGCCAACGGAAGATTAACTATGTCCTTACGATTTCCCTCCAACGGTATAGCATTCTCCCAACCAGAACGCTCCCGTTCTTCTGCTTGATGCTGGAACTTTTCTATTTCTTCTTTTGAAACTGTCCCATCAGAGATAATTACACTGGTTGCTCCGCCTAAAAAACCCTTATGTCCAATCGCAACCGCCATAGTCCCTGCGGCACTGTCGCTAAATACTACTTCTAACATAACGTTGCTCACCTCTTAGCTAAATTCAAATTCTTTTTAGTGCTTCTTTCTTCAAAGCCGCCTGTCCCATTTCTTTTTCATAATCGCCCTTGGCATAAGCGACATTGCTCAATGCCCGGAGCATCTTATCTTTTGCCAGCTTTTTCATGACCTCCGCAAGATCTTCATCCAGAGTACCACGCTTTATATAGCGGTTTATGGTATTCAGCCGCTTCTCATAAATCTGTTTCAGCGGATGATCGTCCGCAAGTTCCCTCTGTTCTCGCCCTTTCAGATTGCCGATCTGCCGACAGGTGCGGTGCAGCTTGTCCCCCGGTGCATAGCCACCGCAGTATTTGGTGTGCCTTGCGTTGGTGGTCAGAAACCACTTGCCGCAGATCCGGCATTTCTTCGGTGCATGACCAACACATAAGCCCTCAAAAAGATCAGACCGGAACATCCCTACAAAGGATACATAGTGCATCCGCTTGACCAGCTTCGCAACTTTTTCGCCGGGACGGATGACGGATACATACTGAACGGAATTGTTCAGGGTAGACATCCAGGCATTGCCTTCCGTGATGGAAAACTCCGGCGGGAAATAGCTGCCGAACATTTTTGCAAAACCCTCTGCGGTGCGGTCTGCTTCGTTGCCGTCTGTTTTTTCTGCAAAATCAAGCATGGCCGTTTGGTATTCCCCAAGGGAGTATGCCAGATGCCCGAAAACTGCGGTATAGCGTTGGAGCATCATCGCATCGGTAAAGTTCTGGATTTCTTCAAATTGCAAAGAATTGGTTGCGGCTTTTATGGCAAACTCCACATATTTCAGCGCATTGTCCACAGTAAAGACTTTTTCAATCCGTTCTCTGTGCTTTGAGATATTCATATAGGAGAACGGCGGTGTTTGACTGAGAATATCAAGCATCGTCAGAGCAGCTTCCTTTGCAATAGGACAGAGTGCAGAAGCATCCTGTCCGGCGTTTAATATTCCAAGCAGCAGATTGATTTTCTCGCATTGCTCGTTTATTTTTGCAATGGTATTCACAGGAACATTCAGTGCATCACAGGCAAGCGTACCGACAGGAAATGTTTTGCTCTCATATATGACCGTATCCTGCCAGAAATCCAATGTCATCAATTCTTGATTCATGCTTGCCCTCCTGTCCTGTTTTTTCATTTTTCTAATTATATCATGTAAATGTAAAGAAATCTACGCCCTCAGATAAGTTGTCCTGTTTTTTGAAACAGGATTGTCCTGTCATTAGCCTGTTTTTTGAAAAATCCGTCATAACCATAATAGAAGGAGCGAAGCACCTGCCAATCACGGCGGGTGCTTCGTGCTTTCCAGAATATTATGAACGGAGGGTTTTCTATGACAATCTATGAAACCATCAAGGCGGCAATCAGCGTCAAGCAAGCCGCCGAACACTACGGGCTGAAAGTGAGCCACAACGGCATGGCTTGCTGCCCGTTCCACAACGACAGGCATCCGAGCTTGAAGCTGAATGAGGACTATTTTTTCTGCTTCGGCTGCGGAGCCAAGGGGGACGTAATCGACCTTGTGGCAAGGCTGTTCGATTTGAGCAGTTATGAAGCAGCGCAAAAGCTGGCTGCGGACTTTGGACTTGACCCAAAACCGCCCACTGCCGCAGCTATGGTCAAGCCGAAGCGTCCCTATATCCGTCAGTTACGGGAGGATGAAATGCTGTGTTTCCGGGTGCTGACGAATTATCTGCATCTGCTGGAAGATTGGAAAGTACGATACGCACCCAAGACACCGGAAGATGCTCTGGATGACCGTTTTGTGGAAGCCTGCCAGATGCACTGCTATATCGAATATATGGCAGATGTGCTGACGGTGGGTGATCTGGAAGAACGGGTGGCATTGGTGGACAAGCTGATGCAGGACGGCAAAATTGCTTTTCTGCAAGAGTACATCACACGAAAGAAAAAGGAGGTGGCGCACCATGGCGAAGAACCGGAAAACGCCTGATATGAATTTGCCTGTCTGGTTTGACGGGCAGAACATCAACGAAGCTCTGTTTTGTGAAGAATTTCTGCAGGAGCGCAGAATCATCTTCGCAAACGGAGCTTTTTTCACGCCCAATGGTCGAGTGACGGACGATCTCCCTCTGCGTGGGGAGATTTACGACAAGCTGAAATTCTGTGCCGTAAACAATATCCCCCGGAAGATCACCAACATTCTGGAAGTGCTGAAACTGGAAGCACAAGTGCCTGACTTTCCACCGGAACAGGATAGAATTCATTTGTCCAACGGTACGCTACTTTTGGACGGCACATTTACTGAGGGCAGACCTGCTATTGTGCGGAGCCGTCTGCCTGTTGCCTACAATCCCAACGCGCCCGCACCTGAAATCTGGCAGAACTTTCTGGATGGGCTGCTCCATGCGGAGGACATCCCCACCTTGCAGGAGTTTATCGGCTATTGCCTGATCCCCTCCAACAAGGGACAGCGCATGATGGTGATTAAAGGCAATGGCGGCGAGGGCAAATCTCAAATCGGTGCGGTGCTATCCTCTATATTCGGCACAAATATGAAAGACGGCAGTATCGGCAAAATTTCTGAAAACCGCTTTGCCCGTGCCGATCTGGAACACATTCTCCTGTGCGTGGATGATGATATGCGGATGGAAGCTCTGCGCCAGACCAACTATGTAAAATCCATTGTCACCGCACAGGGCAAGATGGATTTGGAACGCAAAGGCAAGCAGAGTTATCAGGGCTGGATGTTCGCCCGGCTGCTGGCATTCAGTAACGGTGATCTGCAAGCCCTGTATGACCGCAGTGACGGATTTTATCGCAGACAGCTTGTGCTGACCACCAAGGAAAAGCCGGTGGACAGAGCTGACGATCCTGATCTTGCAGAGAAGATGAAAGCTGAAGCCGAGGGTATCTTCCTGTGGGCATTTGAAGGCTTGCAGCGGCTTGTTGCCAACAACTTTAAGTTTACGGAGAGTGACCGTATCCGGGAAAACCGGGAAGCGGTCAAACGTGACAACAACAATATCTTTGATTTCATGGATTCCGAGGGATACATCCGGCGTAAAGCGGATGCGTCCATCAGCTCCAAGGATTTCTATGAAATCTATCGGATGTGGTGCGAGGAAAATTCTCTTGCTCCGCTGAAAGCCCGCAGCTTCAGCGACGCCATGATTGCCAATGCCAAGAAATTCAATCTGGAGCATTGCAACAACATCACCAACTCAGCCGGACGGCGGGTGTGGGGATTCATGGGAGTGGAAGCCATTGCACGACCTCATATAAATGGGTTTTACGATGTTTCGCCGTGTACGTACGTACCGGAGGACATTCCGGAGGAATGGCGGCAGGTCGAGTAAATCCCATTGCTGGTATGTATGTACGCAGCAAAAGAGCGTAAAACGCTTGTTATAGAAACAGCACACATCCTCTCGTTCGGGCTGTTTCTATGTCCACAGGCTTTTGAAAAAGTGTCTGTGGACACCGACTGCAAGAGGAAGTTGACACAGAACAGCTTCATGCAGACGGTCTGACCATGGGAAAAGGCGCAGACATTTTCGCCTTGGTCAGCAGAGGTCACGCAGTGACCGCATTCCCCCTCGGGAGAGCCCACGGCACTTTGCAGCCAGTATGGATGAAAGTGTAATAGTGGGTTATTACACTTTGAAAAAGTGCCTCTCCGTAGCTCCCCGCTGTCTGCAAATCCCAAAGAAAGGACAAAAATTCTATGGCAAGAAATGATGGAATAGACCGTACCGTAGCCAGAAATCAGGACTTGGAAACCCCGGCAGATGTGGCTAAGGTACAGGAACACAATGAGCGTGAAAAGGACAGCTACAGCAATCAGGACATCGTGCCGGAACGCACTTCTCTGAACGTTCATTTCAAAGCACCCACAGACGATTATGTAAAAATGTTTGAGCAGATGGAACAGGACGGCGTAATCTCCACCAGAGGTTTGAAACCGGATGCCATCAAATATGGTGAGTTGGTATTCGATGTAAACTCCGCTTATTTCTACAACCACGGCGGCTATGAATTTGCAAAACAGTTTTATGCTGATGCTTACAAAGCCGCCGTGGAGATTGTGGGCGGTGAGCAGTATATCCTCTCCGCTGTGATGCACGCCGACGAGCGCAACCGGGCAATGTCCGAAGCTCTGGGCGAGGATGTGTACCACTACCACCTTCATGTGGTTTATATCCCGGTGGTGGAAAAGCAGATCCTCTGGTCGAAGCGGTGTAAGGATGAAGCTCTCCGGGGAACCGTCAAGGAGATCATCACACAGGTCAGCCGCAGTAAGAAATGGGAGTCCAAGCCGGTGCTTGGCGAGGACGGAAATCCCATGCTCAACGCAAAAGGAAAAAAGATTTTGAAGTCGTCCTACAGTGTGCTGCAGGATGACTTTTTTAATTTCATGAGAAATGCCGGATATACCGATGTGGAGCGTGGAGAGCGTGGCAGCACCGAGGAACATCTGACAGTGACACAGTTCAAGGTACAGGCAGAACAGCAGCGGTTGGAAGCTGTGACCGGGCAGGTGGCACAGGCGGAGCAGAGTTTGGAGGATGCCAAGTCTGCCACAGAAAAGCAGAAAAAGAAGCTGGAAGCTCTGCAAAAGGAAACCAAGACAGCAAAGACCATTGCGCTGACGGTGCAGGACATTGAAGCGATGGGTAAGAAAAGCTCCATTACCGGAAATGTCTCGCTCACACCGGATCAGTGCGACACACTCAAACGCTATGCGGTCAACGGCATTATCGCCAATGCCGACAATAAGCGTCTGAAAGAAAAACTGGCTTCCGCAGAAAAGACGGCTTCCATCTGGAAGCAGCGGTACGATGCGCTGAACGAAAAATATCAGGAACTCAAAAAGAAAGCCCAACCCTATCTGGATGCGTTGGAGATTGCATCGGAAAGGGTCAGGGCTTTTATTTCTGCCGTCCTCGCCAGAGGAAAGGAAACAAGGGAACTTAAAACACCTGCCCGCAAGCGTGGACAGGATATGGAAATTTGATGGAGGGATTGCCTATTGAAGAAATACTATGAGGAAGCGAAATATAATGCGGCATTTGACCGCTGTGTGGATGTTATGACTCAGTTGCTCCAGAAATACGGGCATCAGGTTTTGGATAAATTAGAGCAGGACGCTCCACAAACGGCGGATTGCTCCAAGGATGATAAGCAAGCGCAGCCATTAACGGATAAGGCTGCGTAAAATTTTACAATTTACACGTTGCGTATTCAGTGTGGCTATGCTATAATGATTACGCAACGTGTATTTTTGCTTTTTGGGAGATAGGCAGATGGATTGTAAAAACAGAATTATAAAGTTGCGGGAAAGTACAGGATTGAACCGGAAGGACTTTTGCAAGCTTGTCAATATCCCATACCGGACTATGACTGAATGGGAACTGGACAACCGCCATGCACCGGATTATGTGCTTAGACTTTTGGAGTATTATATCCGCAACGAGGGATTGATAGTAAAAGAAATGATTGAGGGAGGTGGCGATTCTGAAAAAGAAGCAACTTAAATGTTATCTATATACGAGAGTGTCCACCTCCATGCAGGTAGACGGATACAGTTTGGATGCCCAACGTGACAAGCTGCGGAAGTATGCGGCATACGAGGATATGATCGTTGCCGGAGAGTATTCTGACGAGGGATTTTCCGGCAAGAACATCCAAGGGCGGCAGGAGTTTCAACGGATGCAGAATGACATCCAGGACGGCAAAGACGGCGTTTCCTATGTGCTTGTTTTTAAGCTCTCCCGATTTGGCAGAAATGCAGCGGATGTATTGAACTCCTTGCAGCTCATGCAGGATTTTGGTGTCAACCTGATCTGCGTGGAGGATGGCATTGACAGCTCCAAGGATGCCGGAAAGCTGATGATCTCTGTGCTGTCTGCGGTGGCAGAGATTGAGCGAGAAAATATCCGCACCCAGACAATGGCAGGACGGGAGCAAAAGGCTCGTGAGGGCAAATGGAATGGCGGTTTCGCTCCCTATGGATACAAACTGGAAAACGGAAACCTTGTCATTGCAGAGGATGAAGTGGAAGTAATCCGTGTCATTTATGACCGTTACATTCACACCAATGAGGGCGTTGCCGGAGTTGCAAAATATCTGAACCGCAACGGGTTTGTGAAGAAGCTGCGGCAGAATAACACCATCCCTGGCTTTTCAAGAAACTTCGTGCAGGACGTACTGGACAATCCCGTTTATATGGGTAAAATTGCTTATGGCAGACGGAGAACAGAAAAGAAACAGGGTACAAGAAATGAGATGCACGTGGTCGAGCAGTCGGAGTTCCCTGTTTATGATGGTCAGCACGAAGCCATCATTTCCGAAGAAGATTGGTATCTGGCACAGGAAAAGCGCAAGATCAATTCTTTCAAGCGGGAAAAGGTCAACAATCCAGACCATGCACACATCTTGTCCGGTATCTTGAAATGTCCATGCTGCGGCAAGAGTATGTACGGCAATATTGCCAAGGCTCACAGCAAGGACAAGAAAACACGGTATTATTACTACTGCAAAAACACGGTTACGCCTACCGGACATGAGTGCAGCTTCCGTCTGAATATCGAGCAGACTGAAATCAACAAATTTGTGGCGAAGGTCATTTCCGCTATGGTCAACAATCCTCGATTTGTAGAAGCAATTCAAGCGAAAATCGGAACGGCGGTTGATACAGAGGATATGGAAAAGCAGATCGCCGTCCTACAAGGGCATCTAAAGCAAGCCTTTGGCACAAAAAGCCGATTGGAGCGCCAGATGGATACCTTGGACATCAATGATGCCCACTATGACAGAAAAATTTTGGACTTGCAGCGCCGCTATGATGAGCAGTATGATACCATAGAGGAAATCGAAGTTCAGATTGGAGAATTGCAAAGTCAGATACGCAGTATCCAGCAGGAGAAAATCTCCGGCGATAACATTTATCGGCTTTTGCTGGCATTTGATGAAGTCTACCATTCCGCAACGGAAGCGGAACAGAAAGAGTTTATGAAAGCCTTTATCGAGCGAATTGAGCTGTTCCCGGAAAAGAGGAAAGACGGAAGCTGGATAAAGAAGATTGTGTTCAATTTCCCTGTGCCTGTTGATGGCGAGGAAGTGAAAGAACTTCCCTTGGAAACTGAAACAACCGTTGAGACTGTGGTGGGACTACACAGAAAGGATATGTAGAAATCCTTGAATTTACGCACTTTGTAGAGTTTTTCAGTTTCAACAAAATTAGTGAAAATCACAGGGAAAAAGAGCTTGTGAGGAAAGTAACTGTTGTTGTAGCGTTAGACCTCGGTTGTGGGAACACAAAAAATTCTGAATATGAAAGTGAATAGAGAGCTATCAGATATATTGATAGAACATAGGGATACTTCAAAAGAGTGTCCCTATTTTTTATATTAGGGCATTCCATTAGGAGTGCCTTTTTCAATTCAATTTCAGAAGGAGGTTCACTATGAACAACACAGCGTTAGGAGCAGTAAGTAACAAGAAAGAGAACATTCGCTTTATTAGCGAAGCACATGAGAAATTCTACTATGAAAAATTAAAAGAAGTGCGTTATGTGGATGTATATCACAAAGCACTTTGCTATTGTCTTGGCATCAGCGATGATACGAGAAGAAATATCAACAGAATTTATGACTTTAAGACTGGCTGCGTAAAACCAGAGTGCCTGCACGATGGTTGGCAGACCAGTGGAAGCGAAAAGGTTGTCAGAATGGCGTTCAATTTGTATTGCAATGGTACACCGAGTGTAGATGATGAGTTGGATGCAGAGGAGCAGATTGATGAGTGTAGGAGATATTCGGCAGAGGATTTGTTCTGTTGTTGCTATGCACCGTTTTTCTGGCAGGCAATACAGATCAGGTATCCAGAATATGCCAATTATAATCATGCTCTGTATGCAATGTTTGGAGGAAATGATTGATGTTAAAAGTAAGATTGATGGGCACAAAGAATGATATTACATGGTTTAAGAAAATTATGCAGAGACATCCAAAGATAGAGGCCCTAGAGCTATCAGACCTCTATCCCAATAAAGGAACAGATAAATATTACAGAGCTTATGCGGAAGTAAAAAAGAGAAATATAAAAGAAAAATAGTAGAATTTGGAGGAATTTCATCATGTGTAGAGTTATAGTAATCGGAAACCAGAAAGGCGGAGTCGGCAAGACTACCACAACGAGTAATTTAGGAATAGGACTGGCAAAACAAGGAAAGCGAGTGCTTCTTATTGATGCAGATGCACAGGGCAGTCTGACAGCAAGTTTAGGTTTTCAGGAGCCGGATAAGCTGGATGTATCTCTTGCAACCGTTATGGCAAATATCATCAATGAAGAAGATATGGAGCCGGATTATGGTATATTGAAGCATGACGAGGGTGTAGACCTTGTGCCGGGCAATATAGAGTTATCGGGACTGGAAGTATCACTGGTAAATGTCATGAGCAGGGAGCTTGTGCTTCGTACATACATAGAACAGCAGAGAGACAGATATGATTACATTCTGATTGATTGTATGCCTTCGCTTGGCATGATTACCATAAATGCCTTTGCAAGTGCTGACAGTATCCTTATTCCGGTGCAGGCTGCATACCTTCCGGTAAAAGGTCTGGAACAGCTTATTAAGACTATAGGAAAAGTAAAAAGGCAGATCAATCCCAAACTGGAGATTGAGGGGATTTTGCTTACTATGGTAGATAACAGAACCAATTATGCAAAAGATATTAGTTCGTTAGTTGTAGAGAATTATGGTAGTAAGGTAAGAATATTTGAAAACAGTATTCCTATGTCGGTGAGAGCGGCAGAGATTTCTGCTGAGGGTGTCAGCATTTATGAACATGATCCAAATGGAAAAGTGGCAAGTGCGTACCAGTCATTGACAGAGGAGGTGCTTGCAGATGAGTAAGATAGGAAGTGCTGCGAAGGTAAAACTTAACAGCTTTGACGATTTATTTGGCACAGAGCAGCCACAGGCAGGAACAGAGCAGGTACAGGAAATTGCGTTATCAGAACTGCATGAGTTTAAAGGACACCCGTTTAAGGTACTGGACGATGAAAAGATGCAGGAGACTATAGAGAGTGTCAGAGAGCATGGCGTGTTGATGCCTGGCATTGCCAGACCGAGAGCAGAGGGCGGTTACGAAATTATAGCAGGACACCGAAGGAGACATGCCTGTGAAGCTGTAGGACTAGAAACAATGCCGATGTTTATCCGGGATTATACGGATGATGAAGCTACGATTATCATGGTGGACAGCAATATACAAAGAGAAGATATTCTTCCTAGTGAAAAAGCAAGAGCTTACGCAATGAAGTATGAGGCAATGAAACATCAAGGAAAGAAAGGTGCTGGAAACAGCCTGGACGAAGTAGGCGAAGCCGCAGGAGAGAGTGGCAAGACCGTTCAGAGGTATATCTATCTTTCAAGATTATCTGACGAACTGTTAGAACTGGTAGATAAAAGAAAAATAGGTCTGGTACAGGGTGTTGATCTTTCTTTTTTGAATGAGCAGGAACAGGAATGGGTACAGGCAGTTATTGAGGAAACAGGAGTATTTGTTTCAACATCACAATCATCTAAGCTGAAGGAATATGGAAAAAATAATGAGTTGACTTTGCCGATGGTAAGACTGATTCTGACAGAGTCGAAGCAAAAAGAACGAAAAGTTATAATCAAGGCAGATAAGATCAGCAGATATTTTCCAGAGGAGTATTCCAGTGAGGAGATTGAAAAAGTCATATATCAGCTTTTAGAGGAGTGGAGTCTTTCAGAGAGCAGAAAATAAGCAGCAAAGGAGGCATGAGGAAGTGAACGAGACAATACAGTTTGATTATTATTACGGAATTGAAGCAGAACAGTTTTCCTTCTATCGTGTTCCCCGGCTGTTGATTAAAGATGAACGATTTAAGGGGCTTAGCAGTGATGCCAAGCTCCTGTATGGTTTGATGCTTGACAGAATGTCACTGTCTATGAAAAATGGCTGGCTGGACGATGAAAACAGAGCGTATATCATTTATACGGTTGATGCAATCATGGAAGATTTGGGATGTGCAAAAGCAACCTGTGTAAAGATCATGAAAGAGCTTGATTCTGAAAAAGGAATTGGTTTGATTGAGAAAAAGCGCAGGGGACTGGGAAAACCGGACATTATTTATGTGAAAAATTTTGCTGCTATATCAGAAGATCAGGCTGAAAAAATGCCGCAGAATATTGATAAATCCACAGAAGTTCAAAATTTGAACTTGCAGAAGTATAATAAACAGACTTCCGGAGGTTCAGAAATTGAACCTACAGAAGTTCAGAAATTAGTACCTAATTATACTAACTATAATCAGACTAACCATAATTATACTGAGGAGAGTTATATCTATCCTATCAATCCTTCTGAAGCAATGGAGACAGAGAATAATACGATTGATGTGATGGATGATGCACAGGCGTACATAGAGCTGATTAAAGAAAATATAAGCTATGAGCATCATATGAAATATGATAAATATGGTCAAAGGGAGCTTTATGACGAATTATTTGAAGTTATCTGTGAAGTTGTGTGTGTGAAACGGCAGACGATTCGAGTTGCGGGAGAAGAATATCCCTATGAGCTTGTGAAATCCAGATTCCTGAAACTAAACAGCGGTCATCTGGAATATGTGATTGGCTGCATGAAAGAGACAACGACGAAGATTACAAATATCAAGGCATATATGGTAACGGCACTTTATAATGCACCAACTACGATAAATCATTTTTATCAACAGGAAGTGCAGCATGATATGTACGGAGGAGGCTGGCATGAAAAAGGGATTGTTTAGAATTATTATTCCAATGATGATATTAGCTGTCTGGATGATCATGTGCTATCCGGTATGTGCAAAGGCAGATGGGTTTGATTATTTTCTATACTGGATTATGGTAGGATGTCCATATGGAATACGGAAAATGAGTATGTTTCTTGTCCCGAAGAATTTCGGTATTGCAGGGAGCATTGGCATATTGGCACTAGATTGTATCATTGGTGGGTTGATTGGTGGTATGATTGTTATGATCAGAATTATCAATACAGTTATGGAAATAATAAAATTGATATCGGGAACTTTTGGACATAATGTCCAGAAGTGTGAGTGAGAAAACAAAAAAGGCATTGTCAATCGAGTTTAACATTTGAAAATTTGTGGCAGGAATGGTTAGACACGTAATTATTCATCACAGGCAAGAGCAGGAAAATGGAAGGTATGGGATATGAGGAAATATTTAAGAGTCTGCCAGCAGATGAACAAAAAGCACTCTTAGAAAAGAAAGGCGATTTTGCAGTAATGGCAGGAATAGAATAGAAAACAGCGTCAGAGCAGTTATGAGTCGAGAGATTTGTAGCTGCTCTTTTTGTTACTTTTGGACATAATGTCCAGAAGTGGAAAGGAAAATGTATGGAATCAATGAGAGATGTGAACAGGGTAATGGAACGGGAGATTAAAAAGAGAAGTAGTCCTTTGAAACTGGATCATATTGAATTTGGAGATTATTCGTATCAGAAGATAATGTCACAGGAGAAATTGTTTGAAGTATTAACATATTTGTTGCGGATAGGTGACTTCAAACAGTATGCAGGAAAGAATATCCTTAATAATGTTTATATGGATCTGCGATGGAAAAAGCCAGTATTTAAGAGAACCAAGACCGCTATGGAAAGAAATAATATATTTGCGACCATTAGAAGGTATTTAAAAAAGCTGAAACCGCAGTATAATGGAGATGTATATTTGGAAACGGTCAGATGTTATTTTGATATATCACAGGAAAATCTGGAAAAGTGCCGATATACATATCAAGGGAATGAAACATACGCCTTTCTTATGTCAGACAAGTATATCATGGCATTGTATACGCATTGTTTGGTGGCAAGAAAAGAAGTTGCTTTGAACCATGTAAGGTCGAATGGACTTTCGGAAGCGGAGTTTTCTATGGTAAAATTAGAAAGTGTTAGGGAAGTTTTATTTCAAGCTTTGTTACTTGATGATGTGAAGTTTAAAGAGGGAAAGATGTATGCGGAGTTATGTACTGTTTTTCTTTTGATGTAAAGAATGATTTGACAATTAAGAGTATAGAAAGGTGTTGAATATTTTGGAATTAATATTTTTTTATATAAATCAAACAT
>PPYF01603282.1_pt1 | contig 13833 bp, 12 predicted proteins | sample 1559871 | NCBI WGS metagenome assembly PPYF01 (sample SAMN08240021, study PRJNA423297) | Human gut metagenome, whole genome shotgun sequencing project. | reverse complement strand
TTTAAATTAGTATTAATAATCTTAGGTTGCTATATTTGTTGGAGTTTTATTATTGAAAAAATTAACTAGCACAACGAGTCAATTATATATTTATAATTATCCTTAAATTTTTATAAAAAAAATCCGTATTACTAATTTATAATACGAATTTTATATTTTTAATTTATTTTTAAACTGTAACTGAACCTATATAAGGTAAATTTCTATATTTTTCTGCCCAATCTATTCCATATCCAACAATAAATTTATCTTCTATTACAAACCCAACATAATCAACTGGTATATTTGAAGTTCTTCTTTCAGGCTTATCTAATAGCGTACATAATTTTAATGATTTAGGATTTCTTATTTCTAACTCTTTTACTAAATTACTTAAAGTAAGTCCTGAATCTATTATATCCTCTACAATTAATACATTTTTTCCTGCTATATCAACATCTAAATCTTTTAATATTCTAACTGTCCCTGAACTTTCAGTTCCATTTCCATAACTTGAAACACTCATAAAATCTATATTTACATCTAAATTTATCTTTCTTATTAAATCAGAAACAAATACACTGGCTCCTTTAAGTATACCTACTACTAATAATTGTTCTCCTTCATAATCTTTTTCTATTTGCTTTGCTAATTCTTCTACTTTTTTAGCTATTTCTTCTTCAGATATCATTACATCTATAGTTGCCATTTTCCCTGTCTCCTTTACGTATATTATAATAACCTTAGTATATCATATCTATGTAAATAATAGAATATTTTTATTTAATTTTAATATATAATTCGTATCAGTTGTAATTAAGTAGTATAATTTGGAATAATGATATATTTATATTATAATTTATATATGTAAATAATAATTTTAGGATGGTGATTATGTGAAAGTAAATCATGGTGCAAATTTATATGATTTATCTAGTCAATATGGATTTTCAAAAGAAGATTTTATGGACTTTAGTTCTAATATAAATCCTTTTGGATCATCAAAACTAGCTAAAAAATATGTAGTAAATAACATAGATAAAGTATCAGTATACCCTGACCCTGAATATATAGAACTAAAAACTTCTATATCTAATTACTGCAACTGTTCAATAGATAACATACTTTTAGGTAGTGGTGCTACAGAATTAATATCTTCTTTTATAGAAACTATTAATCCTAAAAAGTCGTTACTTCTATCTCCTGCTTATTCAGAGTATGAAAAGGAATTATCTAAAATAGGATGTAATATAACTAAATATTTTTCAAAAAAAGAATGTGATTTTAATATAGATGTAGACACGCTTATAGAAACTATAAATAAAGATAATTATGAGTTAATCATTATATGTAATCCTAATAATCCCACAGGATTTACTTTTACTAAAAATGAAGTAGAAAAAATATTAAATAGTACTAACTCTTTTGTTATGGTGGATGAAACATATATAGAGTTTACAAATATGTCTATTTATTCATCTACTTCATTAGTTGATAAATATAAGAATTTATTTGTTATAAGAGGCACTTCTAAGTTCTTTTCAACTCCTGGTATAAGACTTGGTTATGGACTAATTTCAAATAATAAAATAAAATGTGAAATGAACTCTAACCTTGATTTATGGAATATAAACATTTTTGCATCTATGATGGGTGAGGTAATGTTTAATGATAGTGAATTTATAGAAAGTACATATTCTTTAATGACAAAAGAAAGAGATTATTTAATAAATGAACTTAGTAAATTCGCTGATTTAAAAATTTATAACAGCCAAGGCAATTTTATATTATGCGAAATAAAATCAAAATCACTTACAGCTAAAGAAGTTAGAGAAAAACTTATACCTGAGCGAATTATAATAAGGGACTGTGTATCATTTGATGGTTTGGATGAGTACTTTTTCAGAGTATGTATTCTGAAACCAGAGGAAAATAAATTATTAGTTGAGAATTTAAAAAAGATTTTCAAATAAAAATTTTTCCTTGACCATTTCGTCAACGATATATCGTTGATAAAATCAATGATCAGATTACAAGTTATCTACAGCATATATATTTTATAATACCTTAATATAAAGAGAGTGTAGATTAAATCCACACTCTTTTATATTAATCAACTTTATTATCTGCTTTTTTACTCCACTTTTTATTTAAATGATCTACAACTGCTGCTATAGCATTATCTCCTGATACGTTTGCTGCAGTTCCAAAACTATCTTGCGTTAAGTATAATGCTATCATTAGACTTGCAAGACCACCATCAGATGGTATACCTATCATTGGTAAAAATGGAAGTGCACTCATTATAGCTCCCCCCGGTGCTCCTGGTGCTGCTACCATTGCTATTCCTAACATTAATATAAATGGAAATACTGTTGAAAATCCATATACTATATGTAATGGTATTACTACTAAATATACCCTCCAGAATATACTTAATATATTCCACACTTGTCCTGCATATGTTATATTTGCAAATGTTCCTGCAATATAAATCGGTAATAAAGGTATTATTATTATTGATAAAACTTTTGTTATTATTTCTTGGAATTCTTGGAATAGATTATATAATATTTCCCCTTTATCATTATTTCTAAGCGCTGATATTCCAAGACCCATAGTAAATGAAAATACTATTGCTGCTGTTACATCTACCATTGGTGATAATGGTATTGTAAATATAGGTTCTAGCATTCCTGCTTCTGGATCTCCTATTTGTGATGCTACACTTGGATCTATGAAAGATGGGAATATCAACGATGCTACTATAAATGCTAATGTCCCTGCTACTATTGTTGATCCATAAGCTATTCCTGTTGTAACCCCTAATAATTTTCCAGCTCCTGTTGCAAGATCCGCTATACCTGCAGTTACAAACCCTATTATTATAAATGGGATTACGAACTTTAAGAACGCTGAGAATAATGAGCTTGCTGTAACTAAAACTTTTACTAAAAACTCTGGAGCAAACGACCCGATTAATATACCGGCTATAATACCTATAATTAATTTAGGAACTAATCCTATTTTCTTTTTACTCATAATTTCCCCCCTATGATTATTCTTTTCCTTTAGAATAACAATTTTTTAACAATCTTTCAACATTTTCCTTATACTTTTTTACCCTATCTTTTTCCATTTTTTTATTTTATTATATATTTCAAAATAAAATTTAATTATTTATTATATTCTTCTACATAATAATTAGTACCACTTGTATCATATAAGTTTATAAAAGTTATAAAGCTATTTATTTTACCTTTCTTTAAAGATTATATAAAAAATAATAGTATAATTTCCTTATACGCAAAAAATGAATAGTAAAATAAATTACTATTCATCTTCATCATATATATTATAGTTTACATTTTCTATTACATTAGGGTCTTTACTATCTTTTAAAATCTTTTTATACTTTTCTATTTCTTCATTAACAATACCTAAACTCCAAACTAATACAAAGATATCATCAATAAATCCAAACATACCTGTAATTATTTCCGGTATTAAATCTATGCCTGAAATAATATATAAAATAGCAGTTAATAGTGAAAATATTAACTTAAACTTACTAAATATATTAACTCTATTATCAGTTAAAAAATCTGGTATTTTGAAAATATTTATAAAAAATAGTAATCCAAATTTTGCATTTTTAAATCTAACTAATACTCTTTTAAATGTATCTAATATCATATCAGTAACAAATGACATTTTACTCATTTTTATCACCTCATAAGCTATATATTAAGTTATATTATAACCCATATAATAGCTTATATAAATAGGTTATTTTATAAAAGGTGTATACCTGACTGTGAACATTTTCTTATCATATCATCAGGCCACACACCAACTTGAACTTCTCCTATATGTGCTTTATTTAAGAAATACATACATATTCTTGATTGACCTATTCCACCACCTATTGTATATGGTAGTTCTCCATTTAATAATGACTTATGATAATCTAATTCTTTTCTATCATTACAATTTGCTACATCTAACTGATATTTTAAACTCTCTTCATCGACTCTTATTCCCATAGATGAAAGCTCTATAGCATTATCTAATACTGGATTATAGAATAATATATCTCCATTTAATTCCCAATCATCATAATCTGGACTTCTTCCATCATGTTTATCTCCATTATCTAATATCTTTCCTATTTGCATTAAGAATACTGCACCTTTATCTCTTACAATTTTATCTTCTCTTTCCTTAGGAGATAAATCTGGATACATATCTAATAATTCTTGAGAAGTTATAAATGTTATTTCTTTAGGAAGTATCTTTTTTATTTCAGGATATATCTCATGAACGTGTTCCTCTGTTTCTTTAAAAACTTTATATATTTTTTTTACAATTTCTTTTAGCTTTACTTTATTTCTCTCTTCTTTATCTATAATAAGTTCCCAATCCCATTGATCTACGTATATTGAATGTATATTGTCTAATTCCTCATCTTTTCTTATAGCATTCATATCTGTGTATATTCCTCTTCCAGTCTCAAATCCATACTTTTTAAGGGCTACCCTCTTCCATTTAGCTAGCGATTGTACTATTTCTACATTCTTATTTATATTTGGTACATTAAAATTTACAGCTTTTTCTACTCCATTTAAATTGTCATTTGTTCCTGTCTCAGGTAATACAAATAAAGGAGATGAAACCCTTGTTAATTTTAGTTCTTCTGAAAGTCTTTGTTCAAAATAATCCTTTAGATCTTTTATTGCTTGTTGAGTTTGTATTACTCCTAGGCTTGATTTATATTGTTCTGGTATTATTAAACACATATTATTCTCTCCTTATCATTATAATTTGAGCATGATATCATACATTTCATTCAAAACTTATTTTTAAACAAAAATCTGGCCATAAATTTTTGTCCAATAAAAAAACCTTTCGTCTCTATATTAAAAATATAGGGACGAAAGGTTATACTTCCGCGGTGCCACCCTGATTAACTTAAAATTTAAGTTCTCTCATCTGTACAGATTATTCGATACAGTTCAATTTGGTAACGGATTGATACCGGCTAAGCCTACTAAATTTAAATTTCGGTTAGCAACTCCTGGATGTTCTTCAATATAGACTTCATACTGGACTCTCACCATCTCCAGTTCGCTTTGACTACATTCTATACTTACTCTTCCATTCACAGTTTTTAAATTATTTATATAAGCTAATGATAGAATATTTAATTTATTCTGTCAATTACTTTATTTTTGCTTTAATTTTGATTGTTTTAATTCATTTTACTTAGTTTTTAAATTTAATACTTTTTAATAAGTTTAATATAAAAATAATTTTCTCTTTTAAAGTAGAAATCTTTTTCCTATTTATTAAAATTTTTAGTAAAATAATTTAAAACTTTATACTTATTTAATTACCATTAGATACACTAGATGTACTTTCTCTTATTATAAGCTGACTTGGTATTATTACCTTCTTAGTGTAAGTTCTATTATTCAATCTTTCTAGCATAAGCCCAACACATGCATTAGACATATTCTCAATGTGAACTCTCACAGTTGAAAGTGCTGGTAATGTATATCTTGAAACAAATATATCATTAAACCCAATTAAACTTATATCATTTGGTACACTTATTTTATTTTCATAAAGAGCCTTTAGTACTCCTGTTGCTATTGTATCAGTTGCTATAAAAAATGCCGTTGGTAAATTTCCTTTTTTTATAAACTCTATCATAGCAGTATATCCAGCAGATGCAGTCATGTAACAATTTATTATATAATCCTCATTTAATATATCTTTTTCTTTCATATATTCATTGTAGTACTTTAATCTTACATCCTTCTCTCTTAATTTATTATCACCTAATGTATTTCCATCACCTATATATCCGATTCTAGTGTGTCCTAAATTATATAAATAATCAAGTGCTGAAAAAACGCCCATCTTAAAATTAATTTTTACCGAATCATATTTTTCATCATCAGGAGAAGAATCTAAAAAAACTATATTTGAAGAATATTCATTCATCAAATTGATTTCTTTATCTGAAAACTTTCCTATGGCTATTATTCCATCTAAATCTTTTTCTTCAAATGATTCATAGTTAAGTCCGTTATTATATAGCTTTACTAGTTTTATATTATTATTGAAACATTCTTTTTCAACTGTGTTTTTTAATAATAAATAGTATGGATCCTCTAATTGCTTTGAAACATCATACATTTCAACTAATCCAATTTTATATTTATTGCTTTTTTTTATTTTATTTTTTCTTTGTGTAATAGTTTTATATTCTAAATCTTCTGCTGCCTCAAATATTTTCATCTTAGTTTCGTCTAATACTAATAAGGTCTCATCATGATTTAGTACCCTTGATACTGTGCTTATGGATACACCTACCCTTTCCGATATTTCCTTTAAAGTTGCCACGTAAATTCTCCCCTTTTTATTAATTCTTATACTAATATTATAAAAAAAGGTATGATTAAATACCACATATTTTCCATTTATTGTTTAATATTTCACATAATATGTTCTATAATTTATAACTTATACTTCATATAAATAAAAAGCCTTAAATGAATTGATAATCATTTAAGGCTTTCTTACTACATATTAAACGTTTTATCAACGTATTCTTTTATTTCTTTCGCTGTACCCATAGCTAATACTTCATCTGCAAATTTTTGCATATCTGCATAAGATAAAGAAGTTATTAATTTTCTTGCTGGAAGTATAGATATTGGACTCATAGAGAATTCATCTAATCCAAATCCTAAAAGTATAGGTATCATTCTTTGATCTCCTGCACTTTCTCCGCACATTCCAACCCATTTTCCTTCTTTATGAGCATTATCTATAACCATTTTTATAAGTCTTAATACTGCTGGATTAAATTGATTGTATAAATGACTTATCTTTTGGTTCATTCTGTCTACTGCACAAGTGTATTGTATAAGGTCATTAGTTCCTATTGAGAAGAAATCTACATGCTTAGCTAATACATCAGATATAACTGCTGCAGATGGTATTTCTATCATCATACCAACCTCTACATCATTAGAGTAAGCTATATTTTCTGCATCTAATTCTTTTAATACTTCTTTTATTACCTCTTTAGCATCTAATAATTCTTCAAGTGAAGATATCATAGGGAACATTATTCTTAATTTTCCATGTACACTTGCTCTGTATAAAGCTCTTAATTGAGTTTTAAATATATCTTTTCTATCTAAACAAAGTCTTATAGCTCTGTATCCTAAGAATGGATTCATTTCAGCCTCCATTTCAAAGTAAGGAAGTTCTTTATCTCCACCTATATCTAATGTTCTTATTACTATAGGTTTATTATTCATTCCTTCAAGTACTGCTTTATAAGCTTCATATTGCTCTTCTTCAGTTGGGAAAGAATCCTCTTTATCCATGTATAAGAACTCAGTTCTATAAAGTCCAACACCTTCAGCATCATTCTTTATAAGTCCTTCTACATCATTAGGACTTCCTATATTCCCTGCAAGTTCAACATGTCTACCATCAGTAGTTATTGATGCTTGTCCTTTTAATAATTCTAAAGACTTTCTGTATTCTTCAAATTCTTCTTTTAATGAAGCATATTTAGCTTTAGTTTCTTCATCAGGATTAACTATAACTTCACCAGTATCTCCATTAAATACTATATAATCCCCATCTTTTACTTTTTTAGTTATATCATTTAATCCAACTACAGCAGCTATTTCTAATGTTCTAGCCATTATAGCTGTATGAGAAGTTCTTCCACCTATATCAGTTAAGAACCCAAGCACCATATTCTTGTTCATTGTAGCTGTATCTGATGGAGTTAAGTCGTGTGCTATTAATACAACTTCTTCATCAAGTCCTGCTAAATCAACTACTTTTATACCTAATATATGTCTTAATACCCTATTTGTAACGTCTTTTATATCTGCTGCTCTTTCTCTCATGTATTCATTGTCCATAGATTCGAACATTGCAACAAACATTTCTTTTATTTCATTTAATGCATAGTCTGCATTAACTTTTTCATCTCTTATTTTAGATATTGCAGAGCCAGTTAATTCAGGATCTTCTAATACTAATAAATGAGCTTCAAATATTTCAGCTTCATGCTCTCCTAGCTCATCTAAAGCCTTTTCCTTAACCTTAGTTAATTCTTCTTTAGATACCTTAACTGCACTCTCAAGCTTTTGTATTTCTTCATCTATATTCTCGATAGTCTTTTTTTCTATAACTAATTCACTATGCTCTATTACTAAAGCCCTCCCTAATGCTATCCCTGGAGATGCTCCTGTTCCTTTATACATTACTACTCCTCCTCATTTATTTACCTTAAATATATTAAATAAACCTCGGATAAAACCGAGGTTTAATTATTATTCTCCAAATCCACCTTCGATTAATTCAACTAAAGCGTTAACTGCTGCTTCTTGATCTTCACCATTAGCAACAACTGTTAATTCATCACCTTGACCTAATCCTAAGCTCATTATACCCATTATAGATTTAGCGTTTACAGTTTTTCCTTTTGCTATTACTTCTACTGTAGATTTGAACTCAGCAGCCTTTTTAACAAACATTCCTGCTGGTCTAGCGTGTAATCCGCTTGCGTTTTTTATGCTTACATTTTTTTCCATTTGTAAAACCTCCAAAATTTATTTTTAAGTATTTATTTACTTTATTAGCTTACCTTTATTATAACTTGATTTTGGTAAAATTTCTAGTACTTTTGTTGTTTTCTATCCCTAGGGACTTTTTTTGTCCCTATATTTAGAATTGATTTGAAAAATCTTTTATAATACTATTAGTAATTACTTTTGTAAACTTATTTTTTTGCATTGGTATTATTGATTTTGTTTCATAAGTTAAGGATATATTTTTATTTTCATTTATATTTTTATTTACTACATCATAGAGTTTATGAAAATCATAAAGCTGAATTCTATTTATATTATTTTCTTCAAGCTTTTTTTCATATATACAATAGAATAAATCCTTATATGAAAAATCTTTATCTAATCCTAAATTTTCACCAAGCTTAGGTATTAAAACTTCTAATAATGTTCTTAATGTAGGATCTTTCTTTATATTAAATAAATTTAATATATTTTCTATAGTTTCTGTTTTTAAGCTTTTAAATTTATTAAAACAATACTCTTCATCAAACATATAGTCTACATTAAAATAATATTTAATTCCTTCATATCTGTCATAAGCTTTCATAGCATCTAGATATCCTAAATTTATATTTTTTTGTACATTATCCTTATCTTTATTTAAGGATCCTCCTAAATACTCTGATGGTACTATTGTTTTTATATTTATATTTTGATACTTATTTAAATTTATTTTTCCTAGAAAGTCATCAAGTAATCTTATTACTACTATATCTTCATATCCTTTTTGTTCTAGTAAAGATATTGGCATATTATCAAAAAACATTCCATCTAAAAAAAGTTTATCATCTATTCGATTTAATTGAAATATTGGTAAACTTGAACTTGCTATTAAATAATCAATAAGCCTTTTATTTGGTATATCTTCTATGTATAATGGGTGTGGATTTATTTTTTTATCCCACCAAACTGTAACAAGACCAAAATCTTTATTAGATTTTCGTATAATATCTTCATTTAATGTTTTTTCTAATAGCTGCCTAAGTGGACTGATATCTATACCTTCATTTTTTCTAGCTTTATTTATAAGTTCTATAACACTATTTATATTTTTTGCAGTAAAATCTACATTTTTATATTTTTCATAAGTTTCTTCATCTATATTCATAAAATGAGTATAGTCATATGTTAACCAAATATCTTCCATAATTTCTATATCATTTTGAATTATATATGCACCATTTAACGCTCCTATCGATGTTCCTGCTACACCTTGAAACTCAATTCCTAAATCTCTTAAAGCTTTATATGCTCCTATTTGGTAAGCACCCTTAGTGCCTCCTCCCTCTAATACTAAACCTTTCATAAAATCACCTATATTAAACAAGAAAGATATATACTTAGAATATATTATAAATTATCCTGTATTTCAAGTTTAAAAGTTACTAGGTATATATCTTTCATTTTATAGTAATTATTAAATTACTTTATATCGTCTACAGATTTTACAAACTTAACTACTTTTGTAAACATTTTTTGCTCCATAGAACTTAGTGATACTGTATTCATTATATATCCTTTTGGATCTACCATATATATTTGTCTATATCCACCTTTATATAGGGCTATACAAACTGATTTTATATCATTGTCATTTTCACATTCAAATTTAGAAGGTGTAACCACTAATTTATACTCTAATCAGATTATTTATTTTATACTCTAAATCACTTATATTACTTTCACCATTTTTTAGTCTCTGTAAAACTTGTTTTGATAAATCTTCTATATGTGTATAATTAGAATCCTTAAATATCTTAATTTTCATTACTTTGTTAGGATAATAGTCATATGCATTTTTACTTATTTTCTTTGCGTTTATCTTAAAATACTTATTATACACTTCAGAGTTTAATAGTCCTACTAAGTATTCGTAAGAAAAAATTTCCTCATACTCTTTATTTATATAAAATGAATATACATCTGCACTAGAAAAACTATTATTTTCATCTATGGCAAACCTATTTTCAAAAGATTTATATGGGTACATTATTTTTTTTCTTTCAAAAATAGCTTTTTCCCTTCCCCATTGAAGTTCATACCATAATCTTAATTTCTTTTTACATTCTCTTCTATTTAACAGTCTTTCTTTATATTTCCCTATAAAATCATTTATTATTATAGGATTATCTGATTCACTTTTTATATCATTTGAGTATATTAACTTATATCTATTATCTTTAATTGTATATTTTTGAATTTCTTTATTTTTTACCCATGATTTAAGAAATCTATCATCTATAAGATTTATTTTTTCATCATATTTATCTATTACAAAGGCTTTATCACATCCTGTTATTATACCTTGAAAACTTGTACATATATCTTCTAAAGAGTAATTGCAATAGTCTTCAATTTTATCATAAAAAGTTTTATCCTCTTTTTTAATTATTATCCAATCTTTATTTATTGTATTTTTATATAATATTAGCTTTTCAAAAATATTGTTTTCTATAAGTTCTTCTATGGAATGAAATTGATTTATGTCTATTGATTGATTTTTTATTCTTAGAATATTGGTACTTTGTGATTTTTTTTCTTTCTTTAATGTAGATATGCAACTAGATATTCCTATGTCTTTAAAAACTTTACATCCTAAAAAATCAATTATTTCTACTATGTTAGTAGTTTTATCTATGTAGGCTCTTAAATCTTTAGCTGATGGGCTTTCTAAAAAGTATCTCGGAGTTATAATGCTACAAACCCCATCATCTTTTAAATTGTCTATTATTTTTTTATAAAAGCAAAAATATAAATCTGCTTTACCCTTATATACTTGTTTGTATTCTTTTAGTATATATTTTTTATAATCACTATCTAAATTTTTATGACCTATATACGGTGGATTTCCTATTATATAGTCAAAATTGTTATTTAGTTTTATCTTTAGTGAGTCTCCACAATATATATTAAACTTATCTACTGATAATCCTTTACCGTTATCTTTATCTTTAAGTCCTTGTTTTAATATATTTAATGCTTCAGCATCAATATCGTATCCATATATACAATTAGTTATTATATGATTATGAATAGTATCATAGCTTATATAATCATCACCATATAATTCCTTTAATTTGTATAAATTTTTTTCTATTAAATCATACAAAATATCATATGCCTCTAATAAAAAATTTCCACAACCACATGATATATCTAATATTTTTGGTATCGGATTTTTAAGTATATCATGATTTTTTATAGTCTTGTTAAGTATATAGTCTACTATAATTTTCGGTGTATAATATACTCCTTTACTTTTTTTTATATTTATATCTAAGCTTTCTTCATATCTAAGCTGAGCATTTCCTTCTAGTGTTACCGATATTATAGGTAGATCTGGATCCTTGCTTATAACCCAATCTATAGCACCCCATTTACTTGTATCTTCCTTTATACTATTGTAACAATATCCCGTTCCAAAGGATAAAAGTCTTATTTGATCCATTCTCTTTCCAAGTTCCTCATCTATAGCATATATTATACTTGCTAAACTTGGATCTGTTGCTATTATGCCTCCATCTATATGACAATCATATGATGGAAAAAATACAGGTGCTGCACTACTGGCCATTGCAACATCTACAACCCTATAATCTTCTGTTTCTGAATTTGGTAGATTATTATAAAAAATAGCTTTCCAAGAATTATATTCATTACCTACATAAAATGTTGGTATTACAACTAACTTACCTAAGTCCTTTAACTTTAAATTTTCTGGAAATACACTAAGTAGTATTTCTTTTAAGTGATTATTATCATATTTAGGTCTTGATATTTGTGAATAAGATTTATCGAATATATACTCCAGATTTTCTTTTGAATATAAATTACTTATTTCACTTGGAGTCATCCCATAAGCTAAACCTAGAGCTATTAAACTTCCTGTCGATGTTCCACTTATCATATTTGATTTTTTTACTATATTAGGAGTTTCATTTTGTATTTTTTCTAATAATTTTATACTTAAAGCCCCTCTAATTCCCCCTCCATCAAATGATAATATATTAAAAGTAGAATCACTCATAATTTTCCTCCTATTTTTATTCTACTTTAATATATGTATTTTTTTTTTATAGTTACAGGTAATATAATTTAATATATAAAAAAGATGGCATTTGCCATCTTTATTTTTTTGAGTTTGTATCTAAATATGTTAATATTCCTTGAGCTATACCTTCTGCTAAACTTTCCTGATATGCTTCATCTTTTAATTTTTTAGCTTCTTCATCATTAGATAAAAAACCACATTCAATTAATACTGCTGGCATTTTACTTTGTAATAAAACTTGGAATCTTTCTGGTTTTACACCTCTATCTCTTACATCTATATATGAAGTTATAGTTTCTTGAATTTGTTTTGCAAGTTCATATGAACCATCATTTTTTTCTTTTGTATAATAAGTTTCAAGTCCAAATGCGTCAGTTCCTCCAGTTTGACCATTTAGATGTATAGATACAAGTGCATCAACACCTTGCTCATTAGCAAGCTTTGCTCTATCTGCTAGACTTACGTATTTATCTTCATTTCTTGATATTATTACTTGTACATCTTTTTGTTTTGTTAACTTTTGAGCCACTAATGCTCCAACTTTTAATGTTATATCTTTTTCAAATGTTATTTTGTCATTGGCTATAGTTCCTTTATCATTACCTCCATGACCTGGATCTATAAGTATTGTATATTTTTTATTTATATTTTTATCTACTTCTGTCGGTAAATTTTCATATTCATTATTTGAACTTTCAACAACATTTGAACTTTCAACAACAGATGTTTGTTTTTTATTATTACTTGTATTTTTTATTAATGAAATTGCACCTTGTGTTAATTTAAAAGCTCCAGCAATAAACAATATAACTACTATAAATAATAATGTTAATTTCTTTTTATTTATTCTTCGTTTTTTGTTTCTTCTACTTTTTCTATTATTTCTTCTATTAGCCATGTTTTTGCCTTTCTAGATATATAATATTATTTATATTATTAATAAATTATATTTTAACATCCAAAAACGCAATTTTCAACATTTGCAAACATTTAATTCTATTTTATATTATTTTATCCTCCTAAAGTAACATCCTGTGTATTATACCATTTAAAGGCTTCTGATATATGATTTTTATTAAAGTCTGGCCAGTACTCATCTAATACATAAAAATCTGCATATATAGATTGAAC
>PPYF01507341.1_pt1 | contig 13836 bp, 6 predicted proteins | sample 1559871 | NCBI WGS metagenome assembly PPYF01 (sample SAMN08240021, study PRJNA423297) | Human gut metagenome, whole genome shotgun sequencing project. | reverse complement strand
CCCCCGCCCCCACCGGCAAGCTCGCCCGCCTGCGCGGCGCCTTTGTGGGCAAACCGCTCGTCGCCGCTGTCTTGTGCCTGCTGCTCGCCGGCGTCTTTGCGCTGCTGGGAATGGAAGTCTCGTCCAACCACGACTTTACCTGGGTCTACCCCCTGTGCATCCTGCTCGAGTGGGCCATCATCACCACGCTCATGGTCGGCCTGTTCTTCCTGTTCCAGCGCCACGGCGCAGCTCCCGCGGTCCTGGCCTTTGCCCTCTTTGTCCTGGGCATTGCCGAGTTCTTCGTCATCACGTTTAAATCCATGCCCATCCAGCCGGGCGACCTTTCGGCCATCTCCACCGCCGCCGCGGTCGCCGGCAACGGCTACACCTTCTCCATCTCGCTGTTCTGCGTGCTGTCCATGGGCTTTACCGCCATCGCCATGCTGCTGTGCGAGTACGCCGGCCTGGTCGCGCCGCATCGCCAGAAGGGCGCCGCCAACGCCAAGCGCATCCTGCTCACCAACCTGCTCGTCGCCGTGCTGTGCCTGGGCGGTGTGACCGCGCATGTCACGCTCATCGACTACTACAACACCCTCGGCATCACCGTCTACACCTGGCGCCCGCTCGAGAGCTACTGGCGCGAGGGCTACCTGCCCGCTTTCATTAGCGCAGCGCAGTCCATCAAGCCGCCCAAACCCGCCGACTACTCCGTCGACGATGCCAAGGCCACGCTCAAAAAGTACGCCAAGGCCTACGACAAGTCCGACGCCGCCAAGAGCGACGAGCGCGCCGCCGCAAAGGAGCAGTTCGACAGCGAGAAGCCCACGGTCATCGCCATCATGAACGAGACGTTCTCGGATCTGTCGATCTACCAGAACATGCGCGCCGGCTACGAAGGCCCGCAGTACTTTAAGAGCCTGTCCAACTGCCTCAGCCGCGGCAAACTCTACGTGAGCGCCTACGGCGGCGGCACCGCCAATACCGAGTTTGAGTTTATGACCGGCAACTCCATGGCCAACCTGGGCTCGGGCGTGTACCCCTACACCATCTACAACATGGAAACGACCGGGAACCTGGCAGAGCAGTTCAAGTCGCTCGGATATTCCACCACGGCCATGCACCCCAACCACGCCACCAACTGGAACCGCGAGAACGTCTACAAGGACTTTGGCTTTGACCAGTTCCTGTCCATCAACGACTTCCAGGGCGCCGACACCCTGCGCGGCATGGTGACCGACCAGGCTACCTACGACAAGATTCTTGAGCTGCTCGACCAGAACGCCGATCCGCAGTTTATCTTCGACGTGACCATGCAGAACCACTCGGGCTACGACACGGGCCTGCTGCCGGTCGACAAGCAGATGCACCTGAACATCGACACGACCGACCTGGACACCAAGACCGTCGAGGACGGCACGCTCTCCGATGTCGACGAGTATGTCTCGTGCATCGAGCAGTCCGACCAGGCGCTTCGCTACTTCCTCAACGCCCTGAGCAAGCTCGACCGTAAGGTGGTCGTGGTGTTCTGGGGCGACCACCAGCCGTTCTTCCCGTCCAAGTTCAATGACAAGTGGTTTACCGGCGAAGACGATGCTACGCATCAGGAGCGCCTGTGGCAGACCGACTACATCATCTGGGCTAACTACGACGTTGCCGGCTGCGACCAGACGAGCGAGGTCGACGACCTGTCCACCAACTACCTGTCCACCCAGCTGATGCAGCTAATCGGCGCACCGCTGACCGACTACCAGAAAGCGCACATGACGCTGCGCGAGTCGCTGCCCGCCATCAACTCCGTGGGCTACGAGGACGCCAGCCTGCGCTGGGCGCTCTCCTCCAACGTCACCGGTGACGACGCCGCAGCGGCAGCCGCCACCAAGGCGCGCGAGGATTACGCCAAGATGCAGTACTACGAGATGTTCCGCGACGGCAAGAATGTGTACACCGAGCACTTCCAGACCGAGGCCAACGAGACCGACCCCAACCTGGCACCGGGTACGACCAAGATCAAGTAGCGGGTCGCTGCGGGTCTATCCCGGTTCGTCTGCCCGGGCGGCGCGGAATGTAAGGTTCCCTGCTCGGGCAGTCCTGCTCGCACGGAGAGCACATTAAGTGCTCTCCGGCTCGTGCGGAACTCGCGATGAACCTTACATTCCGCGCCGCCCGGGCAGACGCCTTGTTGTTGGAGCGCGGCTTGTCATGGGGAGTATTCGGAGTGTCTCTGGTTGAATCGGGCTCTTGCCTTGAAGACTCTGATTTCTAATAAAGAGAAAACCCGGGTAGCCAGTTGTTTGGCTACCCGGGTTTTACTTTGTCGATATGTTCGACTGGCTACTAGTGGGTCTTGCGGCGCTTGATCAGCATGATGAGGGCTATTACTACGAGCGTTACACCCGCTGCCGCTGCGGTGGCGACTAGGGCGAATGTTTGGTCGCCGGTGTTTGCGAGGTTCTTCGCTGTGGTCGTAGTCTTGACCTTGGTGTCGGTCTTAGCTCCGTTGTCGGACTTGGGCTTGTCCGGGTTCGTCGGGGTCTCAGGAATCTCGGGGTCCTTTGAGCCTTCGGAATCGGTTGGGCCGGCGGTGTTTACCAGCGTATGGTCCAGGAACTTCTTGGCGCCCGCGCTTGCCTGCGAGAACAGGCGGCGTGTGCGGATCGGAGCGGCGTTCACCGTTGTGGGCTTCGTCTCCTCGGCCGCGATGTTCACCAGTGTCACACCGGTATCGAGGCCGACGTCGTTGTAACCCACATGGCAGTAGTACTGCGCGCCGTCATCATCTGCGGTCAGGTCAATCCCAAGCGTCGAGGCCGTTCCGGCTTCGAGGTTGCCATCGGCACCCACACGCTTGAACTCGGTCTCACCACGGCCCTTGCGGTACCAGATGTATGTCGGCGCCAGCTCCGTTTCGCTACCGTCGGCACCGAGCTGCGTCACGTTGCCGATCGCCGAAAGCGTCAGGCGGCTTCCCGCTGCGCGCTCGATCGAGGAATCGTATTCGATACTCTCCCCCTCTTCATCATCCGCCGCAGGTCCGCTCACGCTCATCGTCATGCCCTCGGGCATGGTCTTGACCGTAATAATTGCCGAGCGAATACCCGTTTCGGTCGTGGATCCATTCTTAACGGCGGCAATGGCAAATCGATACTCCGTATTGGGCTGCAACCCGTCCCAGGTAAGCGAGGTCTGCGTATTGTCGGCGATCTTCCAGCTGTTGACGATGGCGTCGGCCGCGTTACTCTGCAGCATACCCACGCCGTAGCTAAAGCCACCCCTGTTTGCGAGCACGTCGTCCCAGCTAAACGCGACACTGGTCGAATCAACGGCGTTTGCCGTAAAGCCCGTCACGGCCGGTGCCTCGGGCATCTCGACATCCTTGACGTCATAGCCCACGATCCAAAACTGATCGGTGTCCTTGGTGCCGAGTTTGTCGCCCGAGCCGTCCTCGAACTTGTTGACATCCACCGCGTTGACGCCCAGGCGCCACGCAAAGCCGTACTTATCCTTCGCGGCCTCGGGCAGGTTGTCGACGGTGCCGCCGTATTCGGTCGATTCACTCGAGGAGTTACCCGTAGTAAAGCCGGCGTTGGCACCAAAGCACAGGCCGCCAAATAACTCGTGCTTTGCAAGCTTCGCGCCCATGACAACGCTGCCGTTCAGCGTAAAGCCGTACTCAAACTCCTGCTCCTCGCCCTCCTCGACTTCGATGGTCTGCGTAGTGCTCGCCCCCGACTGCGCGACAGCACCGCTATACCCATCGTACGTGTAAGCGCGCGTCACGCCGGGCTTGCCCAGACCAAAGGAATCTTGCACGGGAGTCGTACCGTTGAGCGCCGTGTAATAGCTGTCGGGCTCTCCCGACCGGTTGGTCAAAAAGTAGCTGAGCGGCGTCATGTTGTGCTGCTTGGCAACGCGGTCATAGGCCTCGACATTAACGACCGAGGTCTGCGCGCCGAGCGACACGGGCGCCGCCATCACGCCCTTGCCGCCAGTTTCCTCATTTTCGATCTCGTACTCGTAATAGACCATCGGAATCGTGTAGAGCACGGCCTTGTCGCCTTCGCCGGCATGCGACTCATAGCTTACGCTGGCGCTGACCGTGCGCTCGCTCCGGTAGTCATAGCATCCCTCGGCGGCAAAATCGACTGAAGCATTCATCGCGACCAGGGGCGGACCGGTCTGCACCTCGACGGCAACGCCCAACTCGGCGCCAATGGTATAGCCCTGGGATGTCCCCGTGCCCTTTCCCTCTCCGTATGACGTACCACCCAGCACCAGATAGCCGTATGCCTGCTCCAGATCCTCAACATAGGGAGCATCCTGCAGCACGGCGAGCACGCGCGGGTTGGTATAGACCTTGTAGCGGTCCTTGTACGTGATCTTGACGCTGTCGTTGTCGACATCGGGCAGCGCGAGCGAGATAAACGTGCCGTAGGTAGTGCCGCGACGGTTGCTCTCGCTAATCACCTGCTCCTCGCCGCGGCGTACCTTTCCGTTCTCGTCGAGCGAAAAATGCGAGGCGGTCATCCAATAGTAGTCATCGTTCTTGCGCAGGTCCTCGTCGCGGTGCTTGCCCACCACGGCGATAAAGCTCTCGTTATAGCGGTCCGAACCCGAGACGCTGCCCGCCTTGACATCGCTGATCCACACCTGCTCGATACCCTTGTGGTCATGCTTGTTGCTACTGTTGTATTGCTGGCCGCTCATGCTCATGGTTCCGACCATGGAACCCAAGCCCTGGGCCCCGCTCTGCGCCGTGTTGCAGGCAAAGTCGCGGAACACATCGCCGCCCACGAGCACCTCGTCGACCGCCGGCTGCTCGGACAGACCGTCAAGGTTGGCAGTGGCAAGGGCAATAGGCGCCAAGGTGCACGGATAGCGCTTATCCTGAGCGCTATCCTTCCATGCGCTGCTGGGCACATGCATCAGTCCATAGGAGGCAAGGAGCCCGTCTCTGTATTCCTTGCAATCGGATAGTTTGAACTCGCCAGACTCCGAGTCAAAATACGCGTAGCGGTACAGCGCGCCGTACAGCCCCTTGCTGCCGTCATAGGCGTCGTAATCAAAAGCACTGTGTTGCCAGTCATAGCCCGCAAGAATAAGGCCCGTGACGGTTTCACCCGTCTTCTTTCCTTCTTCATCGTAGGCGGCAAACGTGCCGAACGTCGCATTCGCAGCGACCATGGTCTTGCCGTTCGAGGAGAGGGAGATTGCGCCCGCGTCACCCAGAGCATCGACATGGACGAGCGCACCCTTGGATGCATCCCACGAGAACAGCTCGCAATGCGTCGACTTATCAATATTCTTTTTGCCGTAGGGTGCCGAGACCACGATGGCGAGGTCATCGCAAAAATCGCGGTCGAGGTCTCCGGCAGCCAGCGAAACGACAGGAGCTGACTGCAGCTGCGTCCAAGAGTCGTTCCCGCCCTCGTTGTGCGTGGTGTAGTCCGCGGCGTTACCGGCGTCGATTTTGACGACACTCTGCCTCCAGTTGCCGCCCTCCAGGTCGTACATATCGACTACAGCCTTACGCACGCCGCTCTCGTCGACATAGCAGCCCGCATAGACAAAAAGTTCGTCCACGCCGTCACCATCGACATCGCCCGCCTCGACATCAAAGACGGCGTCGTGCTCTTGCAGGTAGCCGGCGTTCAGATACTTAAAACGGCCTTCGTACATCATATTAGTGTTGACCGTCACCGGCAGGTGTGTGTCGAGAGTGCGCGTACGCCCGTTGCTAAACGAGTAGAGGACCAGCTCAACCTTTCCGGCGTATGACTTGCCGTCAATCGTCGTGGAGGAACTGTCGCCGTAGGCACGGAGCTCGGCAACGCGGCTCTTTTTGCCCGTGCTGGCGTCGCTGCAGAACTCAACACTCGTGGCGTGAATGCCCGAGAAACCGTTGTTGTCGTTGGCGAGTACTGTTGAGGACTCATTGTTGCTTAGGTACGACCAGGTGCCGCCACCGTAGTCGCTATGCTTGTAGAGATCGCTGTTCGTATCGAAGTTGTTGACGTTTTGCCAGAACTTTGCGGCGCCCCACACACTTCCATAGCCATCGGTGAGTTTGCTGCTGCCGCCAATGTCACCGCGCTCGACGTTCTCGAGCTTGTCGCGCAGAGTGTAGCGATTGCCATGGCTACCGTTAGCTGCCATATAGACCTCGCTGCGCGTGGCAAACGTCGTGGGGGTATCAGTGGAATAGGGGCCAACGGTATCGGCCGGAATGTCCTCGCTCGTGCCCAGACCCAAATCGCTATAGTCCTGCTCGGTCATATCGGTGATTGCGGGCGCGTCTGCCGCCTGGGCAACCTGGGGCGTGGCCATAAAACAGGCGACACTCGTTGCAATCAACGCAGCAAGCGCCGCCGTCCCGGCAAGCGGGATTTTCGACAGCCTACGGATACGGGGGTGCGGAACGTACATGAGGGACCTCACTTTACTCGAATGGAGCGGCTCATTCCACGAATAGTACGTCCGATGCCCAGTTCCACGTGTCTCATTTCCGCCAACGGCGTGTCTCATTTTTAAAAGTGGAGGTACTGGGAGAGCATCGTCCAAGCTCAAAGCCCATTTCCGGGATGCATTTTCCGCCGAGACCCTCAACGGGAAACTGCATCCCATTTCAAGCGTCGATTCTGGGACGCACTTTCCCCTTAGACCCTCAACCGGAAACCACATCCCACTTTGGGCGCAAATTTCGGGACGCAATTTCCCGTTGGCGCGCCTTTGGGAAAGCGTGTCCCACTTCGAACGCCCAGAGTGGGACGCACTTTCCGCAAAGCACCTCAACGGGAAACCGCGTCCCATTCCAAAGGCAAATTCCGGGACGCATTTTCCGAAAGCCTGCCCATCCGGAAAGCCCGCCCCACTTTGGACGCATCCGGGCACGGAACCATCGACCTATCAGGCCTCCCATCAATAAAGAGGCGTCCTCCCGGACGGCGGGGCACGAAGTTCATCGCGAGTTCCGCACGCAAAGAAGGCCACTTAATGTGGCCTTCGTCTTGCGCAGGACTGTAGAGCAGGGAACTTCGTGCCCCGACGCCCGGGAGGACGTTACATTTAGAAAGATGGACCGACCGCCGTCAGCGATGGGAGCTACTCCCCCAGCACGGCCTTCTTGGCGGCGGCGGACATGTCCTCGAGGTCTTCTTTGGTGGGGTGATCCTTTGCGGCAACCCAGTTGTCGAGCAGCATCTTAAAACGGGCATTGTCGGGATCTTGCTCGAGCATGGCCTCGTAACGCTGCTTGACCGCGGGGCCCATCTTGCCCTGGCACATCGCCCAGCCCGCAAGCTCGGCATCCTCTGCCAAATTGGACGACACGCGATCGATAATCTGCTGATAATAGCTCTGATCGGCACCAAAGCCGCAGGTACCAAAGAGGAAAACGCGCTTGCCGTGTAGGGCGGAGAGCAACGCCGCGACCGAAGGCGTGCATGCGCCCTTGTCGCACCAAAAACCGACGAGCACGGTATCGGCCGCGCAAGCCCCCTGCGCTTCGCGCGCGACCTGCTCGGCATCCGCATCGTCGCTCAACGCCGCGGCATGGACAAACTCAACGCCCGCAGCCTGCAGGGCGCGCTTGATCGCGCCCGAAACCATCCTGGTATTACCGCTCTTGCTGTTAACCACCAAAGAGCATGTCATAGTCACGTTGCCTCGTTTCCCCCAAAACTAAAGCCACTAATGCAATTTATTAGATGAATATCTTAGTACTAACGTGACAGATGTAAACCACCGTCTGCCGATTGGCGACGCAGGCGACATCAATGGACAAAAACGCCCGCAGCGCAAGCCCCGAAATCTATAAGCTTTGAGACAGCTTAGCTGCCCTATGCCCCGAATCGATGACAACCGTCACCACAGATACCCGCCAATCGTCACCATAGTTCGTAATCAATCGTCACCACAGATTACCGTCAATCGTCACCACGCAGCTGGTAAAATACATAATCAAGGCAAGTTGAGAAGGTGACGGTATGGATAGGTATGTAGACAGATGCATCGACAAGGCAATCAGGCATAATCTCGATATCTTCGGTGCGGTTCTCATTCAAGGCCCGAAGTGGTGCGGAAAGACCACTACGGCCAGACGTTTTGCCAAATCATCCTTGTCTCTTTCCGATCCGGCTGGAAATTTTTCCGCTCTCCAGCTGGCTCGAATCGATCCAGCACAGGCAATAGCGGGACCCTCTCCTAGGCTCATCGATGAATGGCAGGAAGAGCCAAAGCTGTGGGATGCCGTACGTTTCGAGTGTGACGCAAGACAGGGAAAATCCGGACAGTTTATTCTTACGGGCTCAGCAACGCCGCAAGATTCGAAGCAGCCAATGCATAGCGGCGTTGGGCGAATAGCTAGATTGCGAATGGATACCATGACGCTGTTTGAGCTCGGCGTTTCTTCGGGCGCGGCTTCGATTAGAGCGCTGCTTTCCGGCCACCCCGCCAAGCAGGCGGTCGGATCGATCGCTGGTGTCGCCGGCATCGCCGATTTGCTGTGTCGCGGTGGTTGGCCTCAAGCGATGGGGAAAACAACTGAAAATGCTATGCGGATTGCCGCTGCTTATGTTGATGGCGTATGCGAATCGGATGTTTCTAGAACTGACGGCGTCAAACGTGATCCGGTCAAGGTCAGGTCTCTTTTGACATCGCTTGCGCGAAATGAGTCGACACTTGCTGGATCGAAGTCCATCGATAAAGATATCGGTACCGGCGTTTCGAAGAATTCGGTCTCCAGATACATGGATGCTCTGAGACGAATCAATATCATCGACGATATCCCGGCTTGGCATCCGGCGCTCAGGTCGCCGGTAAAGCTGCGGCAAAGTGCGAAAAGGCACCTCGCCGACCCTTCGCTTGCCGTTGCGCTGCTCGGAGCAAATCCGGAGTCATTGGCATCCGACCCGAAGACACTGGGGCTGCTCTTCGAATCCCTCGTCCTGCACGACCTTAAGGTCTATGCCGCCGCAAATGACTCATCGGTGTCCCACTACCACGACGCCGACGATCTCGAGGTCGATGCCGTTATACACAGGCGCGATGGAACTTGGATTGCCGTGGAAGTAAAACTCGGAAGCCCGCAGATCCCCGAGGCGTCTGCAAACCTGCTTCGACTCGAGCGCAAGCTGGTCGAACGCGGCGAGAGGCCTCCCGCGGCCAAACTCATCGTCATCGGGTTCGGCATGCCGGTCCACACAACGCCCGAGGGCATCATCGTTGCCCCCGTTGACACGCTCGCGCCCTAGCGCTGCGTTACATGTCCCGCGTCTTGCTCACTGGGCGAATTGGCTGCGGTAGAGCTCGGCGTAGAAGCCGCCTGCCGCTAGCAGCTCGTCGTGCGTGCCACGCTCGATAATCTGCCCGTCGCGCATGACTAGGATGCAATCGGCGTTACGGATCGTCGATAGGCGGTGCGCCACGACAAAGCTCGTGCGACCGGCCATGAGCTCGTCGAATGCCGCCTGCACCTGCAGCTCGGTACGTGTATCGATGCTCGACGTTGCCTCGTCCAGCAGCAGAATCGCCGGATCGGTGAGCATGACGCGCGCGATGCACAGCAGCTGTTTTTGACCCTGGCTAAACGTGCCGCCGTCCTCGCCGATCACCGTATCGTAGCCGCCTGGCAGCTGCACGATAAACTTGTGCGCGTGCGCGCGCTTGGCGGCCTCGACAATCTGCTCGCGCGTGGCATCGGGGCAACCGTAGGCAATGTTCTGGGCCACCGTGCCCTCGAACAGCCAGGTGTCCTGCAGCACCATGCCAAAGGCGCGGCGCAGGCTCTCACGCGTGTAGTCGCGCGAGGAATGCCCGTCGACCACGATGCGCCCGGCATCGATGTCGTAAAAGCGCAGCAGCAGGTTGATGAGCGTCGTCTTGCCACAGCCCGTAGGACCGACCAGGGCAAAGCGCATGCCGGGCTTGGCCTCGATGCAGATGTCCTGCAGCAGCTTGCGGTCGGACACGTAGCTAAAGTCCACATGCTCAAAGGCGACCTCGCCCTGCGGGGCGGCAAGTTCCACGGCATCCGCCGCATCGGGCTCCTGCTCGCGGGCATCGAGCAGCGCAAACATGCGGCGTGCCGAGGCGTACGCCGTCTGGATCTGCGTAATGACGTTGGTGACCTCGTTGAACGGCTTGGTGTACTGGTTGGCGTAGGACAGGAAGATCTGCACGCCGCCCACCGTGAGTGCCGCGGGCACGCCCGTGATCACGCCCACGCAGCCAATCACGGCCACCACGGCATAGATGATGTTATTGATAAAGCGCGTGCCGGGGTTGGAGAGCGAACCCATAAACTGCGCGCGCTCACCTGCCGCATAGAGCTCGGCGTTGAGGGCATCGAAGCGCTGCTGAGCGTTGGGACCATAGGCAAAGGCGTCGACAAGTTTCTGCTCGCCTACGTACTCCTCGATATGACCACCGAGCTGCCCTTGAATACGCTGCTGTGCCGTAAAGCTTTTGTCGGAAAGCTTGGCGATAGCACCGGCTGCAAAAATGGAAAGCGGCGTGACGAGTACCACCACGAGCGTCATGGTCAGGTTGATGGAAAGCATAAACGCGAGCGTACCCACGATGGTAATAACACCGGTGAAGAGCTGTGTGAAGCCCTGCAACAGGCCGTCGCCCACCTGATCGACGTCGTTGACCACGCGACTCATGAGGTCGCCGTGGGCATGGCCGTCGGTAAAGCTGAGCGGCATGCGGCTGAGCTTGTCGCTCGCCTCCACGCGCATGTCGCGCACCGTCTCGTAGGACAGACGGTTAACGCAGTAGCCCTGCAGCCACTGGAAGGCCGCAGCACCTACGACGACAATCGCGAGCTTGGTGACAAGCGGCAGCAGCGCATCGAAGTCCACCTGTCCGGCGGCGACGATAAGGTCGATGCCCTCGCCAATGAGGATGGGCGTATAGAGTTGCAAGATCACCGAGATTGCGGCGCTCACAAACGATGCCGTAAACGAGACGCGGTGCGGGCGAACATAGCCCAGCAGGCGGCGGGTCACCGCACCCACGGGATAGCGCTCGGGGTCGCCAGGCTGGCGCGGGCCGTCGCCCAGGTCGTTGAGGCTATCGTTACCGGACACGTTGGCCGTCATCGTGGCGACCGAACCGGAGGAAGTGTACGGATTCATTTAGCAGCCCTCCTTTGCGCAGACGGATGCGGGGGCGGTCGGGGCACCTGGGGCGAGCGCGGGCGCTGTGCTCCCCCGCTGGCCCTCAAGCTCCTCGCGGCGCAGCTGCGACTGGCAAATCTCGCGATAGAGCTGACAGGTCGCATAGAGCTCGTCATGTGTGCCCAGGCCGGCAACCGAGCCGTGGTCGAGCACGCAGATCACGTCGGCATCGCGCACGGTCGAGACGCGCTGGCTCACGATGACGGTCGTCAGCGGCAACCCGCCCTCGGCGGCGCCGCGCACGCTAAGCTCGCGGATGGTATGGCGAAGCGCCGCGTCAGTCTTAAAGTCGAGCGCCGACGCGGAGTCATCCATGATCAGGACCTGTGGCGAGCCCACTAGGGCGCGCGCGATGGTCAGGCGCTGGCGCTGGCCACCGCTAAAGTTCTTGCCGCCCGCCTCGACCGGGGCGTCGAGCCCCTGCGGCTTGTTGCGCACGAACTCGCTCGCTTGCGCCATATCGAGCGCTGCCCAGAGCTCCTCGTCGGTCGCAGTCTCGTCGCGCCAGGTCAGGTTGCTGCGGATGGTGCCGCTCACCAGCGACGCGCGCTGCGGAACAGTCGCGACCACACGGCGCAACTGGTCGAGCGGCCAGGTGCGCACGTCGGCGCCCATCACACTCACGCTGCCGGTACTCGCATCGTATAGGCGCGGAATAAGCGAGACGAGCGTGGACTTGCCGCTACCCGTACCGCCGATAATGCCAAGCGTCTTGCCCAGCGGGAGCTCCAGGGTCACATCGTTGACGGCGTTGGCAGCGCCGGCGCCAAACGAGAAGCTCACATGGCTCAAGCTCAGCGCAGGAACGGGAGCGACATTGCCCGGCTTGGGCAGCGCGACCGGCTCGTTGTCCTCGCCGGTGATGCTCGGCACGCAATTGAGCACCTCGTTGATGCGCGACGCGCTGGCGCTCGCCTTGGTAAAGACCACGACCAGGTTGGCGACGTACACGATGGAGGTGAGCGTCTGCGTCATGTAGTTGACAAACGCCATGACCTGGCCCTGCGTGAGCTCGCCCACATTCACCTGGATGCCGCCCACCCACAGGATGGCGCACACGCCCAGGTTCATCACCAAAAACGTGACGGGGTTGAGAATCGACGAGAGCTTGCCCACCGCGATGGCGACATGCGCCTGATCGTCAGCCGCCTGGGCAAAACGCTCGCGCTCGTGATCCTCGCGCACAAACGCGCGGACCACACGAGCGCCCGAAAGCCCCTCGCGGCAAATGAGCGCAATGCGGTCGAGCTTTGCCTGCAGCTGCTTGTAGTACGGAATGCAGCGCGCCATGACAAACCAAAACACCAGGCCGATGGCGGGCGTGCAGATTAAAAAGATAATGCCGAGCTTAAGGTCGATGGCGAGGGCCGCAACCATGGAGCCCACCGCCAGGAAAGGCCAGCGGATAAGCATGCGCACGCCCAGCGCCACGGCGAGCTGCACCTGATTGACGTCGTTGGTGATGCGCGTGATGAGCGACGGCGTGCCAAAGCGATCGAGCTCGGCATAGCTCAGCTTATTGATGTGCCCGTAGAGCGCGCCGCGAATATCGGTGCCCATGCCCTGTGAGGTGAGCGCCGCCATCTTTTGGCAAACGAGCGTAAACGAGATGCCGATCACGGCCATGGCGCCAAGCAGCATACCGTAGTGGACGACGGCGTTGACATCGTGCGCAACGATGCCCTTGTCGATCATCTGGGCAATCACGAGCGGCGTCAGCAGGTCAAAGATCACTTCGATCAACTTGCACGCAGGGCCGATCACCATATACCGGCGAAACTTACCACCAAAACGCCTGAGCAACTCAATCATAAAAAGGCGCTCCCTATCATCATTCACACTCAATTCGAATCATGATAGTACGGTGAGCCCAAAAGAAGCGTAAACAACTCGTCATTTCTGGCGAGATTCAAGAGCGGGTTAATCGCCTGATATACTTACATTAGTGCTACCAAGTGAGTCGCCAACCCTTGAAATGAGGTGCCGAGATGAACGACATTCTCGCAAGACGAGCAAGACGAGCAACTATGGGCATCGCCCTTTCCGTGGCACTTGCCGCGGGAATCGCCCCCGTAACGGCGATCGCGGCAGAAACCAGCTCCCCCATCGGTGCAGCTGCCTTGCAGACAGCGACCGCGAACTCGAGCGAAACCGCGACCACCGAAAAAGATAAAGCGTATGCAGCCATGCAGGAAGCGCTCAAAAACCTCGAAGCCGCAAAAGACGCCGCAAGTCCCGAGAAACTTGCGGAAATCGATGATGACATTGCCGCATTTCAAGAACTCTACGACATGGTGGTGGCGGAAGCCGCCAAATGGAGGGTACCCCTTCCCGCCATGCAAGCGAACGTCGATGCAGCCCAAGCCAAATACGACGAGGCCCACAACCGGGTAAGCGAGCTTCAGGCAGAATTAAAAAAGGCATACGACAACGGAGATTACGCAGCTGCTCAACAGTTGCGTTCGGAGATCATGTCGGCAGAAAGGCAAGAAAAATCTTGCAAATCGGACCTTGACAGCTATCGGCGTAGGCTCGAGATCCAGGAAGGACAGGTTGAGCATTTCGAAAGTGCTGCGGAGGAAGCCAAAGCCCACATCGACGAGGACATAGCCAAGCGAAATGCGCTCACCGACGATTTGGAAAAGGCACAGGCGGCCTATGACGACGCCTGCAAGGC
>PPYF01130231.1_pt1 | contig 13836 bp, 12 predicted proteins | sample 1559871 | NCBI WGS metagenome assembly PPYF01 (sample SAMN08240021, study PRJNA423297) | Human gut metagenome, whole genome shotgun sequencing project. | reverse complement strand
AATCCACAGTATCTCCAAAAAGTATAGCATACAGTCCTTGGAGAGGGACTATAAACACTACTACTTTATAATACGAGGGTGTTGTATATGAAAAAGAAAAAATATGCTGCTCGTTTTGCCGCGCTGCTGCTTGGAGCCATGCTGCTGTTCAGCGGATTGGGATATGGATCCGTCTACGGGAAGGAAGCTGATTTTGTTATGACCGAATCGGTTCTTCCTATAAGCGCAAAAGAAATTTATGATTTGGACGGTGCAATTCAGCGTGACGGCTCGAAATTTATTCCTGGTCCGGACCTTTCGTATAATCAGACAGAAACACAACCGGAATTTGACGGCCAATTCTTTATTCATGCTGGTGCGGGCGACCGGTTCACTTTTGATGTGGATTTTTCGAACTTGCGTGTAGCTGGTTTTTCTTATAGAACTTATGGGCAGTCCGCCGTACCCACGGAATTTCAAATCCTGGCTGATGGCGTGTTATTGGCTGAATGTACCGCAACGGGAGGGGTTGCCTGGGAGCCGACGGATTTCAATTTATGTCCTGTGACACATGTGAATTTCCAGCAGCAAGTATCCGGTTTGAAAAAGGTGGAAATTGTTATTACCTCTTCCGCTCCGGAGTGGCCGGCCAACAACATAGGCTGTTTCACCTTCTGTTCGGATACGGCAATCATCGAAGATCCGTCCTTGTTTGTCATGGAAAATGGCAGGTTAGGCGTTTCCGCTAACCAGATAATACTTTATGGAACCGTGGAACGAAATGAGCAGTTGTTCCAGAATGACGGCCATGCCATTTCCTGCAACACCGCCGCTCAGTTGGAATATTCCGGTCAATTTTTTATCCACGCCGGCAAAGGAGATCGTTTTACGTTTCAAGTGGATTTTGGGGACTATGAGGTTTCCGCGTTCTCTTTTATGAGCTATGGTATGGCGGAGCTGTCCACCATGATTGAGTTGTACATCGATGGGGACCTGGTAGGCACCGGGGAAGGAATTTCCGCCAATGGTTGGGAACCGGAGGACTACGATTACTGCTGGTATGATGAAATTCATTTTGAACAATCCTATTCTGGTAAAAAAGAAATTACTATTTATCTTTCGGATTCCAGCGAAGCTTGGCCGGCCAATAACGTAGGTTGTTTCACTTTTTTGGCAGAAGATGCCGATACACCGGAACCGGCTCCTCCCACACGGACACCTGCTGTAAACACCCCATCGGCTGCCGTAACCGAAACGCCGGCTGGACGTCCTGTCGAAGGTTCTCTGGTTGTGTGGATTATCGTCGCAGTTTGTATCATTACAATAGCGGCAGCGGTGGTTTGGACGTTGCTTCGGAAGAAGAAATAAAAGAGGGAGGCTTTTATGGACGTTATTACGATCTGCCCGGACCAGACAGACGCAGCCCTGGTACCAGATGGTTTGTTCGGCTTCAATATGGAGATCACGAGGCAGACTATGTTTTCTGGCTTAAGTGCGGAAATGTTGAATAATAGGAAGTTCTTCGCTGTTGGTGAAACAGGATTACCAGCCGCTTGGCAGGGAGAGGGCATTTGTTTCGTGACAAACCGACGGGAAGAAAGTCTCTGCTCCAGCAATTTTGTTGTGATTCCATCCGGCGGGTCCCTCTGGACGCAAGGTCCTATGCTTGCTTTTCAGCAAGGGAAAACGTATCGACTCCGCCTCTGGGTGTCGTGTCATGGTTCCGCATTGGTTACAATATCCATAGGAAACTTTTTGCGCCGTATCAAGCTTTTTCCTACAGAAGGGGGCTACGAGGAATATTCGGAAATGTTTCTGGCGGACATAACCTGTGAGAGAAATCTCCTTCGTCTGTCGATAGAAGGAGATGCGGTAACCATTTATGAGCTATCCTTAATGCCCACAGATAATTTTCATGGTATGCGGCCTGATGTGATTGAGATGATCAAAGCGCTGCGGCCGACCAAGCTCCGGTTTCCGGGCGGTTGCTGTGCGGATCATTTTAACTGGAAAGAAAGCCTGAAAGATCCGGCCTTCCGTGAACCCATTGACGGCTCTGTCAAAAGCTTTCTTTTCCGTGACACCTACCATCAGGATTGCTATGATATCGGTTTACACGAATTTATTTGGCTTTGCCTCGCGGTTGAGGCAGAGCCGGAATATACCGTGCGGCTTGTTTTGTCCGACGAGGAGGAAGCCCGTGCTCTGGTGGAATATTGCAATGGTGGAGCAAATACCCGCTGGGGTGCCGTCCGTGAGCAACATGGCTTTTCCCCGTTTGGAATCAAGACGTGGTATGTGGGAAATGAAATTTACTATTTTGGATACGGCTTGGAACAGGATGCGGCGTTGGCAGCGGCGCGAACCGATGCTTATGCAAGAAACATGCGGCTTGCGGATCCTTCCATTTCCCTGGTGGTAGGAGTCTGCGGCGATTTCCATCACGATGAATGGGATATGGCATATATTCGGGCATTGACCATGGATTATGAGTTTGTATCTTTCCATCGTTACAATGGAACGGAAATCGATTCGGATTCTCAGGATCAATTGACGCTATCTTCTGTGGAAGATTCTGTACTGGGCGGGATAGACGAACGACTGGAGTTTTTAAAACAGCATGCCTTGCAACAAAAATGGGACAGGATCCGGATTAATGTAGATGAGTGGAATTTCACTTGGGGTCTACGAGGAAGCAGCGTTATGCTGCTGTCCAATGCACTGTTTTTTCATTTTATGATGAAATCGTCTCCCCGTTATCCCATTACAGAAGCCCGTTTTTTTCATCCGATCAACGAAGGGATGATCGATGTCCATCCTTTGTATGTGAATCTGGATACCTCCGGTTTGCTGTTTGCTCTGCTAAACAAGCATCGGGGGGGGCGTCTGCTGAAATTGAGCAGCGATTCGCCGGATTGGGATGTGGCTGCTACGCTGCATGACGAAAAAATAGTGTGCTCTGTGGTCAACCGGCGCGCTAAGCTGCTGGAGATCAAGCTGGTGTGGCCAGAGGCCGATGCTTGTTGTATCGATGAGACTAGGCTGTTGATGGAACGGTGCAGCGGCTTAGACAATCGGGTTTATCGGGAAGAACGCCAAATCAAGACCCTGGATGGTACGCTTGTTCTTTCGCTGGAACCACACGAAATTATTTTTTTGGAATGGAAACGTCTGGTGTGATGCAGCGAGGCTAACTGCCTTTCTGCGGAACCGCCTGCTCCTTGTACTGTAACGAAGGAAGAATGCCTATCCTTTTACCGTACAGCACTGCCGCGGGCATCTTCCCTTAATAAGAGCTTATAAAACTCCAGTAATGTCAGCAAAAATATCCCAAACGCCATCCAATCGCTAAAGCTATAGTCCTTTTTCATAAGAACACCCTTCTGAAATTTTCTTAGCCATTCGGCGACTCTTGTTTATTATAATGAAGCAAACATAAAATATTAATCGTGATTTCTTGCCATAGAATACTATTTTAGTACGGCAGGACCTGGAAACGCAAAACAGCGGATCTTCCCGTGTTCGGAGAGTTTGCCAATCGAAAGCGGAAGTCGCCATCCCGTCTAACAAACATCACGAGGAAAAACTACACCTGTTTGAAGACTGCTGCCCGGATGGGATGACCTTACTGGGGGAAGAAGCGTGAAAAATATATTGCGATCTTTGCGGTTGATAAGTTGTAGCATGAGGTAGCGTGGATTCCGGCCGTAGTAGATTTTTTTAGCGTTCCACTACAACGAATCCGTTTGTGAGCATGTAGTGGAAAACGCTGTTCTAATCAGCTAAAACAACAGCAACTTTCGCAATTGTAGTGGAAGCTGTCCCAAAACAAGAGAAAAATTGGTAATATAAACCCGAAAACGAAACCTTTCCGCAAGTGATTTCCCTATTGCCCCATTGACTTTTTACATAGAATTCGTTATTATAATAGCTGGCCATATTTTCAGTGGCCTGGTATTTGCTATGAGGTGGACAAGGTTATGCGGAAAGTGGAACGAGCAGGAATACCAAAAAAGAAATCATTCCAAATACAAGGGTAGCGTGTAGCTTGCTATACGCTTTTATCTTTTTTGGGGAGAATTTCGTTCAAGGCGGCCGCCTGGACAGGCAGAACAAAAACGGAGGAATGTACAATGCAGAAACAGGAAATGCTGTATGAGGGCAAAGCAAAAAAGGTCTACCGGACAGATGACTCGAATCTGGTTATCGTAGACTACAAGGACGATGCTACCGCGTTCAACGGGCTGAAAAAAGGAACCATTGCCGGGAAAGGTGTCGTCAACAACAGAATGTCCAACCTGATTTTTCAGCTGCTGGAGAAGAAAGGGATTCCTACTCATTATGTGAAGGAACTGAGCGAGCGGGAAACCGTGGTTCGCAAAGTGGAAATTGTGCCGCTGGAGGTCATTGTCCGGAACATTGCTGCCGGCAGCTTCTCCAAGCGCTACGGTGTGGAAGAGGGACGGGATCTGAACGGTACCATTCTGGAATACAGCTACAAAAATGACGATTTGGGCGATCCCTTAATCAACGACTATCATGCTTTGGCATTGGGCCTGGCCACCAGAGAAGAACTGGACCAGATCGCCTCGATGACCTTCGCCATCAATGATGTCCTAAAAGAATTTTTTGCCTCCATCGGCATCCTGCTGGTGGATTTCAAAATCGAATTCGGACGCTGCCCCGCGCTGGGAGGGAAGATCATCCTGGCAGACGAGATTTCGCCGGATACCTGCCGCTTGTGGGACGCGAAGACGAGAGAGAAGCTGGACAAAGACCGGTTCCGCCGGGATATGGGCAACGTAGAAGAGGCTTATGCGGAAATTTTTAAGAGGATCGGACTGAAAGAATAATTCTCTGTGTTTCACCGTGTCAGATGACAACCCGGGGGGACGGCAAAGGCGCGGTCCGCCCCGGATTTGTACTTTTTGTTCGCTGTCCGATCCGGATCCAAAGGATGGGAAAGAGCACCCAGATTATGATGAAGGGATGAAAAATACATGCTAAAAGAAGAATGCGGCATCTTTGCGTTTTACGATAACGATGGGTACGACTCGGCGCGTATGACCTACGCCGGGCTGTTCGCGCTCCAACATCGGGGCCAGGAGAGCTGCGGGATCGCTGTCAACCGAAATCGGGAAATCACGCTGTACAAAGACGAAGGCCATGTCAATGAAGTGTTCCATGACCGGGAGTTGGATGCCCTTCCCGGTACCATGGCAATCGGTCACGTTCGTTATGCTACCAGCGGCGGTACGGGCGTTTTGAACGCGCAGCCGCTGGTCAGCCGGTATATCAAAGGTCAGCTGGCCATGGCCCACAATGGCAATCTATCCAACACATCGGCGCTGCGCAAGGAACTGGAATTGTCCGGCGCGATTTTTCAAACGACCACGGACACGGAGCTGATGATGCATCTGATTGCCCGGGAACGGTTAAAAACAGGTCGTGTGGAAACGGCTTTGGCCAATATGATGAATTCTGTACGCGGCTCCTATTCCCTGGTGATGATGAGCCCGCAAAAATTGATTGCCTGCCGGGATCCTAAGGGAATGCGTCCTCTCTGCTTGGGCAAACTGGACAATTCTTATGTAATTGCGTCGGAGTCCTGTGCGTTGGATACGATCCGTGCGGAGTTTATCCGGGACATTGACCCCGGTGAGATCGTGGTGATCGACCAGAACGGCTTGCGAACCATCCGGGATCACTGCAACGATTTTCCGGGGGATTCCCGCATCTGCATCTTTGAATACATTTATTTTGCCAGACCCGATTCCATCATCGAAGGCATGAGCGTTCACGAAGCGCGGAAACTGACCGGGCGAATTCTTTCAGAAGAATTCCCGGTGGACGCGGACATGGTAATCGGGGTGCCGGATTCTGGTATCGATGCGGCGATCGGTTACGCGGAGGCTTCTCAGATCCCGTATGGAAAAGGTCTGGTTATCAATCGTTATGTGGGCCGTTCTTTCATTCAGCCCAGCCAGGCAGCCCGGGCCACTGCGGTACGTCTGAAGATCAACGTACTGAAGGATACGGTAAAAGGCAAACGGATCGTGATGATCGACGACTCTATCGTACGAGGTACCACTTGTGCCAGACTGGTGGATATGCTGAAGGAGGCGGGAGCCACCGAAGTGCATATGCGGATCTGTAGTCCGCCGTTTACTTGGCCTTGTTATTTTGGCACGGACGTACCGGACAAGGACCAGCTGCTGGCCTGCCAGTATACCGTGGAGGAAATCCGGAAGATGATCGGCGCCGATTCCCTGGGCTTTTTACCGGTGGAACGGTTGAGAGAAATCATTCCGAAGGCCAAATGCGGATTCTGCGACGGATGTTTTACCGGCCGGTATCCCTATGAGGTGGGAAGATAGAAAGGAAGGAAGTTGGATATGCATCATGATACTTATGAAAGCCCGCTGAATTCCCGGTACGCCAGCCAGGAGATGCAATATTTGTTTTCTCCCGATAAGAAGTTTACTACCTGGAGGCGTCTCTGGATTGCCCTGGCGGAGAGCGAGAAAGAATTGGGCCTTCCCATTTCTCAGGAGCAGATCGAGGAATTAAAAGAACACGCGGAGTCGATTAATTATGCGGTAGCGGAGGCGCGGGAGAAGCTGGTGCGCCACGACGTGATGTCCCATGTGTATGCGTACGGCGAGCAATGTCCCAACGCCAAGCCCATTATCCACTTGGGTGCTACGTCCTGTTATGTGGGCGACAACACGGATATCATTATTATGTATGAAGCGCTGGAGCTGATCCGGCAAAAGCTGCTGAATGTTATAGCGGCGCTGACGGACTTTGCAGAGCGCTACAAAGATATGCCCACCATGGGATACACTCATTTTCAGCCGGCGCAGCTAACCACAGTGGGAAAGCGAGCGACGCTTTGGCTGCAGGAGCTGGTGATGGATCTGGAAGAAATCGACGATCAGCTGGCGAAGAAAAAATTGCTGGGGTCAAAGGGCACCACCGGTACCCAGGCCAGCTTCCTGGAACTGTTTCAGGGCGATCATCAGAAGGTAAAAATGCTGGATCAGAAGATTGCGGAGAAAATGGGTTTCCCCGGCGTGTTTCCGGTATCGGGACAAACGTATCCGCGCAAGCTAGATAGCCAGATGCTCAACATCCTAAGTGGGATTGCCCAGTCGGCACACAAATTCAGCAACGATATCCGGCTTTTGCAAAACTTAAAGGAAATCGAGGAACCATTTGAAAAGAATCAGATTGGTTCTTCCGCTATGGCGTACAAACGGAATCCCATGCGCAGCGAACGGATTGCCTCCCTGTCCCGGTATGTGATTGCCGATGCGCTGAACCCGGCGATGACCGCCGCGGAGCAATGGTTCGAACGGACGCTGGATGATTCGGCGAATAAGCGAATCAGTGTGGCGGAGGCATTTTTGGCAACGGACGCCATTCTGACTATTTACCTGAACGTAGCCGGCGGCCTGATGGTATATCCGAAGGTGATCGCCAGTCACATTCAAAAAGAGCTGCCGTTTATGGCAACGGAGAATATTTTGATGGATGCGGTACTGAAAGGCGGAGACCGTCAGGAGCTGCATGAGCGGATTCGCACGCATTCGATGGAAGCGGCAAAACAGGTCAAGGTGGAAGGACTCGACAATGATTTGATGAGCCGGATTGCCGCGGACAAGGCCTTTTCTTTGTCGGAAGAAGAACTCTCCGGCATCTTGGAGGCGCGGCGGTATGTGGGCCGGGCGCCGCAGCAGACAGAAGAATATGTGGATTGGATCCGGAAAACGATTCTGGAGCGGAATCAAGACGCCCTGGGATATACGGCGTCCTTGAAAGTATAACCCAAAGGAGAGTGAAAAGTTTGGTAAGAGCGATTGTAGGAGCCAATTGGGGCGATGAAGGAAAAGGCAAAATTACGGATATGTACGCGGCGGAGTCGGATTTGGTCATCCGATTTCAGGGCGGAGCCAACGCCGGGCACACGATTATCAATGAAAAAGGTAAGTTTGCGCTGCATCAGCTTCCCTCCGGGGTGTTCTACCAGCACACCACGAACATCATTGGAAATGGCGTAGCTCTCCATATCCCCAAATTTCTGGAGGAGGTCCGGGCTTTGGAGGAAAAAGACATCCATCCCCGGCTGTTGGTTTCGGAACGAACGCAGATTGTCATGCCTTATCACGTCTTGTTCGACCAGTATGAGGAAGAACGGCTGCAAGGCAAACAATTTGGTTCCACCAAATCGGGTATCGCCCCTTTTTACTCAGATAAATATGCGAAAAATGGCATCCTCGTAGCGGATTTGTTCTATCCGGATCGACTCAGGGAGCGCCTGGCTTCCATTCTGGAAGTGAAAAACACGATACTTCGCCATCTCTATCATAAGCCGGAGCTGGAGCCGGAGGAACTGTTTCTGACCTTGATGGAATACCGGGAGAGGATCGCTCCTTATGTTTGCAATACATACGATGTGATTTACGACGCGGTTGAGGATGGTAAAAATATTCTGCTGGAGGGTCAGCTGGGTTCCCTGAAGGACCCGGATTTCGGCATCTATCCGTTTACCACGTCGTCCCATACGGTAGCGGGATTCGGCAGCATCGGGGCGGGAATCGCGCCGCATCGGATTCAGCATATTACAACGGTGGTGAAAGCTTATTCCAGCGCGGTGGGAGCCGGGCCGTTTGTCAGTGAGCTGTTTGGAGAAGAGGCGGATGAACTGCGCCGCCGGGGCGGAGATGCCGGCGAATATGGCGCCACCACCGGAAGACCTCGCCGGATGGGGTGGTTTGACGCAGTGGCGACAAGATATGGCTGCCGGGTCCAGGGCGCTACGGAGGCGGCGCTGACCGTATTGGATGCACTGGGCTATTTGGAAGAGCTGAAGGTTTGCGTGGGGTATGAAATTGACGGAACGGTGACAAAAAGCTTTCCCGTCAACGCGGACCTGGAGCGGGCCAATCCGGTGTATGTTACGCTTCCCGGTTGGAACTGTGATATCCGCGGAATCCGGCGTTATGAGGATTTGCCGGAAAACTGCCGGAATTATATTTCGTTTATCGAACAGGAAATCGGTGTGCCGGTTACTTTGGTGACCAATGGTCCAAAACGGGAAGAGGTTATTTGGAGGGCATGAGTGACAGGATATGATTGCAGTAATCGATTATGGCGCGGGAAATTTAAAAAGTGTGGGAAATGCGCTTTCTTATTTGGGGGTACCGTTTACGGTGAGCTGTGACAGGGACGAGATCCTGGCAGCGGACAAGGTGATTTTGCCCGGTGTTGGCTCTTTTGGCGACGCAATGGCAAGCTTGCGGCGTTGTCGGCTGGTGAACACGCTGTATGATTTGACTGAGTCCGATAAACCTTTTTTAGGCATCTGCCTGGGTCTGCAGCTGCTGTTTGAAAGCAGCGAAGAGAGTCCAGGCATCATGGGTCTTGGTATCTTGTCCGGTTCGGTTCGCCGTCTGCCGCGGCAGTCCGGTTTGAAGATCCCCCAGATCGGCTGGAATTCCATTACCTGTACGCCAAGGGAGCAGAGTATCTTTTCTCCGTCTCATGGCCAGTATGTTTATTTTGTTCATTCCTATTATGTGGAGGCCGCCGAAGAATCGATCGTGGCCTGCCGCACCGATTACGGCATTTCTTTTCATTCCGCCGTGGAACGGGGAAATCTGCATGCCTGTCAGTTCCATCCGGAAAAAAGTGGTCAGGCCGGATTGACAATCCTGAGGCGTTTTGCAGAGAACATGACATAGCGGATCGTAGAGAATTGTTTTACCCGCAGGGCAATGCCCAGCGTGTTGGAATGCAAAAGGAAGGCTGGGAGACTGGCCTTCCTTATTTTATAAGAGAATTTGCACGCGTCTTTTTTGCAGCTGTTTTGTTGAACTTTATTTTCATAAAAAATTTTTTGAAAAACCCTTGACAGCCTGAATAACTGTGTTATACTGATAACAGTAATCATTATTGATATTATTTCAATCTTGATTGCTGAGGCAACATAGTAGGAGGAGGTGTGGAAATGCGGCATTCAAAGCAACGGGAATTGATCCTCAAGATCGTCCGGGAGAATCGGATTCACTGCACCGCCGATGACGTGTATCAGCTTGCCAGACAAGAAGATTCCACCATCAGTCTGGGAACGGTTTACCGCAATCTCAATCTTCTGACGGAACAGGGCTTTCTGAAAAAGCTGGCTATGCCGGACGGTGGAGATCGTTACGATGGCGGGATGCACGAACATCATCATTGTGTTTGTTCCGAGTGTGGCAAAGTCTGCGATGTCCTGTATCCGCTGCCAGGTCTGCCCGAGGCAGTAGAGGAACAAACGGGGATGCTTTGCCGTGGGTATCAGATGACCGTATTGGGTATTTGTGAAACGTGCCGAGAAAAGGCAGCCGTACCAAAGGAAACTGCCGCAAACGCTTTTTAGCGGAGACAGCGGTTTTAGATAAAAAATAAAAAAATAGAGATGGAGGAAATGAAAATGAAGAAGTTTGTATGTCCTGTTTGTGGTTATGTTCATGAAGGCGATAGCGCGCCGGAATTTTGTCCTCTTTGCAAGTGCCCCGGATCCAAATTCAAAGTCCAGGAGACCGAAGGAATGGTTTGGGCGGACGAGCATCGGATTGGCGTTGCTCAGGGAGTAGATGAGGAAGTCATTGCTGGTCTGCGCGCCAATTTTGAAGGTGAGTGCTCTGAGGTCGGCATGTATTTGGCTATGGCGAGACAAGCGGAACGGGAAGGATATCCGGAAATCGGCGCGTTCTACAAGCTGGCGGCATGGGAAGAAGCGGAGCATGCTGCAAAATTTGCGGAATTGTTGGGAGAATGCGTTTCCTCCAGCACCAAAGAGAATCTGGAGAAGAGAGTTGCGGCGGAGAATGGTGCGACGGCTGGGAAGCTGGAGTTGGCTAAGCGAGCGAAGTCGTTGAATTTGGATGCGATCCACGACACCGTCCACGAAATGTGCAAGGACGAAGCACGGCATGGCTGCGGCTTCCAGGGTTTGTTGAAAAGATACTTTGGTTGATCTTCATTCGTACAAGGACAAAGGATATGCTATCGCTACGGTGACATGTCCTTTGTTCCTACTAGCCGTACCGCGGTGCGGAAACAGAAGAAAGAGGGGGTTTTTTCTTTGAATACGAAAGTTGTAGAACTGCTGAATACTCAGGTGAATAAGGAGCTGTACAGTGCCTATTTGTATCTGGACATGGCGAACTACTATATTGAAAAAGGCTTGGCTGGATTCGGAAACTGGTACACGATCCAGGCCCAGGAGGAGCGTGATCACGCTTTTCTGTTTATGAAGTACCTGCAAAATAATAGTGAGAAGGTAACGTTGGAAGCAGTGGCGAAACCGGACAAGACATTTGAGTCGGCTATGGACCCTCTGCTGGCGGCCGCAGAGCACGAACGGTATGTGACATCGCTGATCGACGCGATTTATGACGCGGCCAATCAGGCGAAGGATTTCCGTACCATACAGTTCCTTTCCTGGTTCATCAAAGAACAGGGGGAAGAGGAAACCAATGCGGACGATCTGATCAACAAATTTAAGCTGTTCGGAAACGATGCGAAAGGGCTGTATTTGCTGAATCAGGAAATGGCAGGACGAGTCTATAACCCGCCGTCGCTGGTACTGTGACGGTATTCGCTGTCAGCGAGAAAGAACAGCAGAGCGTTAAAAGGTTCGGGAGGAAGCAGACGATGCTTCCTCTTTTTTGCAGCAAGCTGTTAGGCGGTTGGTGTTGTCCATTGGTGACGCAGCTGCCGATATTCGGTTGGCGTCATCCCATATTCTCTTTTAAAAATACGGTTGAAGAACTCTATGGAATCGTATCCCACCAAAATACCAATGTGATTGATCTGCATGTTGGTACTCTGAAGCATATCACAGGCTTTTTTGAGGCGAATGTCCTGGAGAATGGCTATAAAAGTTGAACCCGTTTGCTTTTTAATTAGTTTTCCTATGTAATTGGGTGAATAGCTGAATTCATCCGCCAAGCGCTGAATGGTGATGGTATTATAATGGGTTTGCATGTAGCGGATCATGTTAACGATTTCGGGCAGCTGCTTGGTATTGTAGTCCGAAAGCACGGCGTCCTCTCCCTTTTCCATTAGGAAACAGAAGATCGACCGCAATAAATTCTCCATAGCCTGTTTGCTGTATTTGCTGGACGAGAACCCTTCTTCGATTAAATATTCCAGGAGTCTGGTGGTTCTTTCGTCCTTTGCTCCGGGAAAATAAACATAGCTATCCGGACTGCTGCCGTATAAGATGTGAGTAAAAAAGAGCGATAACACGGCATCGTCCGTAAATAGATCGAAGAACGTTTCTTTGAATGTGCTCTTTCGGATCAGGATATTCAGCACAATGGAATCGTCGTCGAAAACCGACAGAGAGTGGCTAACGTCTGGCGCAAGAATGCAGATATCCTGTTTTTTCATCAGAAGCGGTTGCTCTTCCACGGTATTGACACAGCTGCCCTCCAGCACGTATATCATTTCAAAAAAGGCGTGTTTGTGGCGAAACAATGGATTGTAGCGATTATGCTTGTGTACTTCGATGTTTTTTTGTAAATCATAGATCAAAAATTCAGAAATGTAACCGGTACTTTTCATTTCCAATTCCGGAAGCCAGCAGTCCATGGCCAGGACCTCTTCCTTGTCCAGAGAAGCCAGAAATTGCGCCAAGCGCTGAGGGTCCTGTTTGGCCCGGTAATACTCCCGGTAGAAACATTCCGTGCTGGTCAATTGTTTTAGTTTCTCGTATACTTCCTGGTATTCCATCAGTACCACCTCTTTTTCTGAGAATACGACATGTGGCAGGAAAAGTCAAGGGAATGTGTCGCTTTCGCATAGTGCCTTTCCCAACAAAATATTTTATAATAGAATTATTCTATTTCTGTGAGGTCGATACGATGAAAAAAAGAGCGGGTAATGCGTTTCGGTGCTTGTTGTCCATGTTATTGTGCGGGATGATACTTCTGCAACAGACGGGGTTTCTTTCTGCCGGATTGTTACAAGCCCAGGGAGATCAGACGAAACAGGAAAATACGGTTTATCATGGAGGGTTACAGGAAAATATGCCGAAAATGGTCGATTTGTATTCTCCGTCCGGAACAGAGACGGAACTAAGCTTAACGGAGAAGAGCGGCGTGCAATTTCACGCGGTAACGGAGTTTGATCAGATTGAATTCTATTTATCAAGAGCATCGGCGAACCGCGGCGGCATTACTTTGGCGCTGTACCGCTGGTGCAGCAACATTACGGATACGCTGGCTGGTGATGCGCTGGCCAGCCAAACCTATGACAAGCCGGCGGGGCAAGAGTGGTTGACTTTGAATACGGACGAACCGTGGGAAGCAGGAGAATACTATCTGGTGCTCCGAGATATTAAGGGTTCCCTCTATGCCGCTGTGACGATGCCTCCGCTGGATCAGGTCCGTGCGTATGAACAGGCTTCTTCTTTTGGCGGAAACTTCAAATGCCGTATTCGGTACCGGCATACGCCCAATCAGGAGTTGGGGCCTCTTTCTGAACCGGTCAGCTCGTTTGCCGTCCAGCCAAGTACCTGGGTGGCCACCGACGGGCTGGGACGTACGCTGTCTACCAGTGAAACCACGGGATCCGTGCGGGAAGGAAAGACGGTGGGCTTGTTCTTCCATACCTGGCACGGGCACAATGCAGGCAGCGGTACCCGAAATATTACTGCTATTCTAAAGGAACATCCGGAAATCAAAAACGACTACAGCAGTCCTTATTGGGGGAATGCCGGGGCGTATTTTTGGAACGAACCGATTTATGGGTACTACCAAACCTCGGATCGCTGGGTGCTGCGGCGGCAGGCGGAGATGCTGG
>PPYF01525953.1_pt1 | contig 13838 bp, 10 predicted proteins | sample 1559871 | NCBI WGS metagenome assembly PPYF01 (sample SAMN08240021, study PRJNA423297) | Human gut metagenome, whole genome shotgun sequencing project. | reverse complement strand
TATGGTGGACGGTACAGGACTCGAACCTGTGACCTCCTGCACGTCAAGCAGATGCTCTACCAGCTGAGCTAACCGTCCAGATGTCGTATCGACTCAGATATCTTACCACATCTTCCGGGAAAAAGCAAGCTCTTTTTTGCAAAAAATAAATTTTTTCGCATGGGGGCAGCAAATCAGGAAAAATCGAGCGGTCCTTTTTGCCGCGTCTGCGGCTTTTCAGCCGAACGCTTTCCGTATAATATCGTACAGCACCGGCTTTATGGCGTCGATGTTGTCGGGTTTGCCTTCGAGGATGGACGAATAGCACACCGACATGCACATGCTGCCGAGGGCGGTGATGCGCTGGTAGATCTCCCGCTCGGTGCGGCCGGCCATTTCGGGGCTGGCGAGGATGGTGTGGAACAGTTTGCGCATCAGCGGCTCGGCCTCGCCGGAGGCTTCGATCTGGTCCAGCCCCGGCCAGACGAAGCTGCGCTCCAGAAAGCGGAGCAGCAGGGTGTCCTTCCGCAGGGCCTCGATGATGTGATCGATCACGAAGATCATCTTGTCCGGGAAGCTGTCCAGCCCGGCGGTGTGCTCACAGGCGGTCACAGCGTCGTCCAGCAGCTGATAGCTCACCCGCGCCAGCAGCGCTTGGGTTACCGCGCCCTTGTCGGCAAAGTAGAGATAGAACGTGCCCTTGCCGACCTTTGCGCGGGAGGTGATCTCCTCTACGCTGGTCTTGGCAGCACCCCGCTCCAAAAACAGCTCATATGCGGCGTCCAGAAGCGCCCGGCGCTTCTCCTGCTTTTTGCCTTCCACGGTGCTCATGCTTTGAGTCGATTCCTCTTTTCTTCGATGTTCTGTCGTGTACACCATATTTTAGCAATGGTCACGCCGCGGCGCAAGCCCCTAAATGGCCGGAAGCACTATACAATTTTGGCTCGGTGATAAAAAAAACTGACGTTTGGTCAGTTTTTGGCTTGACAGTTTTTGCCGGGTTGCTATAATAGTGCTTGCTCAGAAGTGACCGTGAGTCACTTTTCCGCACACCATTCCAATCCAACATCCAATGGAGGGTTTTCATGAAAAAGATCGCACAGGGCATCGTGCGTCTGCGCAAGCTGATCTTAACAGTAGCGATCCTGCTGTTGATCCCTTCCGCCATCGGCGCCATTGCCACCCGCATCAACTATGACGTCCTCACCTATCTGCCGCAGGAGCTGGACTCCATGATCGGCGAGCAGATCCTTGAGAACGACTTCCATCTGGCTTCGACCGGTATGATCACGGTCGAGGGCCTTCCCACCAACGAGCTCATCGCCATGAAGAAGGACATCGAGGCCGTTCCCGGCGTCACCCAAGCGTTCTGGCTGAGCGATGTGCTGGACCCCAGCGTGCCGAAGGAAATGCTCCCGGCGGACGTCCAGCAGTTCATGTTCGGCAAGAACGACGCGACCATGCTCATCGTCCGGTTCGACGGCCCCAGCGCCAGCGATGAGACGATGAACGCCGTTGGGCAGATCAAGAAGGTGCTCCGGAAGGACTGCTTCTTCGGCGGCATCAGCGTCATTTTGCAGGACACCAAGGCCCTGATCAATCGGGAGATGCCGCTGTACATCCTCTGCGCTGTGGGCGCAAGCTTGCTGGTGCTCTTCCTCTCGCTGGAAAGCACCATCACGCCGCTGCTGTTCATGCTGGGCCTTTTGTTCCCCATCGTGTACAACTTCGGCACCAACATCTTCCTCGGCCAGATCAGCTACATCACCGAGGCCCTTTCCACGGTGCTGCAGCTGGGTGTCACGATGGACTTCTCCATCTTCCTGCTCCACCGCTATCAGGAGGAAAAAGAGCTCCGCTCCTCCAATGAGGAAGCCATGGTCAGTGCCATCTGCAAGACCATGACCTCCATCTCTGCTTCCTCCCTGACCACCATCGCGGGCTTCCTTGCCCTGTGCGCCATGCGCCTGACGCTGGGCCGCGATATCGGCCTTGTCATGGCAAAGGGTGTGGCGCTGGGCGTTATCTGCACCGTCGTCATCCTGCCCGCGCTGATCCTCACCTTTGATAAGTGGGTCGAGAAGTACAAGCACCGCACCGTCATTCCTCAGCTCACCAAGCTGAGCTACTTCGTCTCGAAGCATGCAGGCCCCATCGTGGCCATCTTCCTTGTGCTGCTGGTCCCCTTTGCCGTTGCGCAGAACAAGACGGAAGTCTATTACACCCTGTTCGACTCTCTGCCCCAAGACCTGACCGGCATTGTCGGCACCAACAAGCTGGGCGAGGACTTTGGCATGACCACCTCCCACTTCATCCTTGTTCACGACGACCTGAGTGCCTCCCAAGTCTCTGACCTGTGCGACGAACTCAAGGACATCGACGGCATCACGCAGGTGGTCAGCCTCGATTCCATCACCGGCCCCGGCTTCGATACCAGCCTGCTGCCCGACAGCGTGACCGAGATCCTGCAGTCCGGCGGGTACAAGCTGATCCTTGCCAACAGCTCCTATAAGACCGGCACCGACGCCATCAACGCCCAAGTGGATGAGATGAATGCCGCCATCAAGGCGGTGGACCCCGAAGGCGTCATGACCGGCGAGGGTGCCATGACCAAAGACCTGATCGAGGTCGCGGATGTGGACTTCAAGAACGTCAACGTCTGGTCCATCATGGCCGTTGCCGTCATCATCTTGATCTCCTTCCGCAGCCTGTCCATTCCGGTGCTGCTGGTCGCCAGCATTGAAGCCGCCATCGCCATCAATATGGGCATCCCGTACTTCACCGGCACCCAGCTGCCCTTCATCGCCAGCATCGTCATCGGCACCATCCAACTGGGCGCAACGGTGGACTACTCCATCCTGATGACCACCCGCTACCACGAGGAGCGCGCCTACGGCCGCACCCCGCAGGAGGCAGCGCAGCAGTCTCTGGAGCATTGCAGCCAGTCCATCCTGACCAGCGGCCTGACCTTCTTCGCGGCCACGGTCGGCGTGGCTGCCATCAGCAAGATGGAGCTGCTGCAGAGCATCTGTCTGCTCATCTCCCGCGGCGCTCTGATCAGTATGGCTGTCATTCTGGTGGTTCTGCCCGCCGCCCTGATGCTGCTGGACTGGATCATCCGCCACACCACGATGCACTGGCTCGTGCCCGAATCCGCCAACGCCAAGAAGTCTGAGAAGGAGTAATTACCATGAAAAAATCGCTTCGTATCGCCAGTGCGGCGCTGGCGCTGACTCTCGCCGCCGGTATGACGATGCCCGCCTTTGCGGCAAGTTCGTCTTCCTTTACCAAATCCGAAAATGTCTATGTCGTGATGAACGCCGACGGCTCGGTCCAGAGCACCACCGTCAGCGAACACCTGTACAACGCCGGGGGGCTGTCCTCCGTCACCGATGTGTCCAGCCTGACCAACATCCAGAACACCGAGAGCGACGCCGCCTTTACGCAGGACGGCGAGAAGCTGGTCTGGAACACCGACGATACCGATGTTTACTACAAGGGCGACACCGACCGGGCCCTGCCCATCGGTGCCAAGGTGACCTACACGCTGGACGGCACCACCGACAGCCTCGAAAACCTGATCGGCAAGAGCGGCCACCTGAAGATCACCGTGGACCTGACCAACTACGAGACCGGCACTGTGACCGTCAACGGCAAGGAGCGCACCATCGTGACCCCGCTGGTCACGGCGGTGGGCGTCATCTTCGGGGAAGACGCCTCCAACCTGAACGCAGACCACGGCATCGTTGAGTCCGCCGCCAAGAGCAACGTGGCCGCCTTTGTCTGCCTCCCCGGCGTCAAGGATTCCCTGAGCGGCCTGCTGCCCCATGACCTGTCCGCTGTGGAAGATTATTTGCAGGACAGCGTGACCGTGGAAGCCGACGTGGAGAACCTCGCCGCGCCTCAGATCATGCTGGCCGCTGCCACCAGCCCCGATGCCCTTGGCACCGACAACGTCTTCGACCTTGACAGCATCAACGAGCTGACCGACGGCATCCAGCAGCTCAACGACGCCATGAGTCAGCTGATGGACGGCGCTTCTCAATTGGAGGAGGGCGTGAGCCAACTGGCCGACGGTACGCTGGCCCTGCTGGACGGTGCTTCTCAGTTGAACACCGGTGCCGCTGCCTTGAATGACGGCCTTGGCCAACTGACCAACGGCCTCGATACCCTGACCTCCAACAACGACGCCCTGAACAGCGCCGCCCAGCAGGTCGCTGACGGCGTGCTGGCTTCGGCCAACAGCAGCCTGATGGAGGGCGGCCTCATCGATACCCCGATGACATGGGACAACTACCAGTCCGTCATCGACGAAGTGCTGACCATGAACGCAAAGACGCTGGCCGCTGCCCGCAAGAAGATGGTCCGCACCATCTGGGAGCAGGAACCCAGCTTCAAGGACAGCCAGCTCGATCTGGCCCTCTACCTCTCCGCCACCAAGACCAACCACGACCTTGAGGCGGCTCTGCGCCTGATGCAGAAGTACGACCCCTCGATGATCTGCGGCCTGATCGATCTGCTGACCAGCGCCGAGGCCAAGCAGACCGTGCAGGATGAGCTGAAGCTTCAGGCCGAGAACAGCGAGGATATCGCCAATGTCCGCGCTTTGAAGACCAGCCTTTCTCAGATCCAGCTCTTCGTTTCCAGCGTTGGCCAGTACACCGGCGGCGTGGCCGCTGCGGCGGACGGTGCCCACTCCGCGAAGGACGGCAGCGCCCAACTGGCCGATGGCACCAAGACCCTCTACGACGGTGTGACCACCCTGAACAACGGTGTGGGGCAGCTTGCCGACGGTTCCACTCGGTTGGCGGACGGCCTGAACCAGTTCAACGAGGAGGGCATCTCCAAGCTGACCGGCTCCCTCGACACCGACCAGATCCACGCCCTCAAGACCGTGCTGGACGCCATGACCGACCGTCTGGAGAGCTACACCAGCTTTGCCGGTGCCCCGGAGGAGGCTTCCTCCAACGTGAAGTTCGTCTATAAGACCGGCGAGACCGTGGCCGCTGCCACCAACACCGCTGAGACCGAGACCACCACCCAGTCCGGCAACTTCTTCACCCGCCTGTGGGAGCGGATCGTGAACCTGTTCAAGTTCTGATCGTTTTCGAAAAACAGTCCCAAAGCCGCTGAGCAGCACCCGCTGCCCGGTGGCTTTGACTTTTTTCCCCGGCGGGCGTACAATAAAGCCAAAAACTGAACCACTGGGAGGAAGATACCATGTCGAAACAGATCCTTGTCTGTCTGCCGCTCCGTGAAGAGCAGAAATGGGCGATGCAGCAAGCGGCCCCGGAAGCGGAGTTTCGCTTCACCGTCCCTGCGGACGTGACGGCGGAGGACGTCCGCTGGGCCGATGCCGTACTGGGCAATGTGCCGGTGGAGCTCATCCGGCAGAACGACCGTCTGGAATGGTTCCAGTCCAATGCGGCCGGGCCGGACGCTTATCTGGCCCCCGGTGTGCTGCCGGAACGCTGTGTGGTCACCAATGCCACCGGGGCTTACGGCCTTGCCATCAGCGAGTGGATGCTGGGCATGTGGCTGGGGCTGCAGAAAGACCTCTTCCTCTACCGTGACCGCCAGAACCGCAGCGAATGGGCCCCCACCGGCCACTCCGTCCGCAGCGTGTACGGTTCGCGGGTGCTCTGCGTCGGCATGGGGGACATCGGTTCGAACTTTGCCCGCCGGGCGCACGCATTGGGGGCCGAGGTGGTGGGCGTCCGCCGCACGGTCCACCCGGCCCCCCCCTGCCCCGATTACTGTCTGCGGGTGGTGCCCCAAAGCCAGATGGACGCTGAGCTGCCCGAAGCCGACCTTGTGGCCCTGAGTCTGCCCGGCACGCCGGAGACAGAGCATCTGTTCCACCGGGAGCGGATCGCCAAGTGCAAGCCCGGTGCCATCCTGATGAATGTGGGCCGGGGCAGCGTGGTGGACCACATGGCGCTGTATGAGGCTGTCCACAGCGGTAGGCTCTTCGGCGCGGCGCTGGATGTGACCGAGCCGGAACCCCTGCCCAGCGATCACCCGCTCTGGCGTGAGCCGGGGGTGATCATCACGCCCCATGTCTCCGGCGGGTTCAGTCTGCCCAAGACGCTGGACAACATCGCGGACATCTTTGTCCACAACCTGAAGAAATACGCAGCCGGTCAGCCGCTGGATAATCAGGTCAGCCGCAAAACGCTGTACGTCAGCGGCGGGGCCGGGGAGCGGCTGCTCAGCACCTTTTAAGAAACGATCATAGGATACCACCTTCCCGCAAAGCTGGAGCTTGCAGCCAGCTTTGCGGGAATTTTTTTGCCCGATTTTTGCGCATAAAAGCGGTCGAACGGGCATGAACAAGCTGGCAAAAAACTGGAAAATGATCGAATACTTTTGTAAAAACACACGATTTGTCGCACGATTTTCGTTGACCTGCGGTACGATTCTGCCTATAATTGCCCTAACGGAACACCCGGACCGGAGACCGGGCGGGCCGGAGGCGGTGCTGACCCCGGTGTTCGCCCTCTGCATGGAGGATCTTTCCGAGCTGGTGCTGCGGGTGTTCGACAACTGGACGCCGGAGTGGGAGAGCCTCACCGCACCGGTGGTCTTTGCGCTGAACTACGAGCAGCTGGGGGAGGCGTGGAAGGCGCTGCATCCGGGCCTGAAGATGACCTACGGTACCGACCTCATCCGCACCTACCCGCCCGACGCCGGGGTGCTGCGCCGCCGTTACGGGTGGTTCCCCCGGTACTCGCTGGAGGACGATCTGCCCCGGCTGTTCCGGACCGAGACCCACGCCCGCCACAGCCGGACATGGGGCCAGCGGCTCGGCGGTCTGCGGCTATGTACAGCTGCGCAGCGCCGAAAATGTCCGCTTCGCCGAGGAGCAACGCCGTCTGCTGGAAGAGCGGCTGCGGTTCGTGCGGCAGCTCTATCAGGACGTCATGGAGGACAAGCGCTCCCTCCGGCGGCAGATCTTGGGCCGCCGGGACAGCTTCGGCAAGGTGTACGCCGTGACGCGGGCACTGAACGAGACACCGCCGGACAAGCTGCCCGCAAAGACCGTGGAGCTGCTGGAGGATGTGCTCCAAAACCGCAGCGCCGCATTCTATTTCGTGGACGCGGCGGGCCGCACCGCCAAGCGGGCCGCGTGCAGCGAAGGGGCCGAGGCTCCGCATTTTCTGGAAGGCCCGGCTCTCGCCGCGCTGGTGCAGACGCTGCCCGAAAAGCGGCCCCGGCGGCAGGAGGTGCGGGCATGAGCCGGAGGGAGAAGACACCGTTCCGGATGGAACCCTTCCGGGTGGACGATGAACTGCATCGGAGCATCCGGGTGGAGAACCGGGAGGATGCGGCCTCGACCGTGCCGCTGGAAGCCTCCCTTGCGCTGGGGCTGGCGCAGGGCCGGGCGGCACAGCTGCAGCGCAAGCAGCTCGAACGTCTGCTGAAGATGCAGCTGGCCGACCAGCCGAAGGAAGAACAGTACGGGCTGGGGTGCCGCTTGGCCAAGGTGCAGTTGGAACTGGCGGAGTACGCCGCCGCCGAGCAGACCTTGGCGGAAACGTCCTCTTTGCCATGACGCTGGAAAAATCCGGCGCGTTGGACACCGTGGCGCAGAAACTGGGGGTGCTGTCCTCTTCGTGGAGCAACAAGGTGGCCGAGAGCATCGTCCCCGCCGCGGGCTTCATGCTGGGCGGCGGGCAGCGGTATGAACTCAGCGACCCATTCGAATCGGCGCTGGGGGTCCGGCTGCGGGACGATGCCACGGTCTATGCCGTCACCGGGGACGAGGGCGTGCCGCTGGTGTGGAGCACGGAACTGGGCAAGGGCCGGATCGTGGTGGACAACATCGGCGTCTATGACAAGGTGATGCGGGGCTTTTACGCGGCCTCCTACAGTCTGCTGGGGGATGCGTGTGCCTACCCGGTGCTCAACAGCGCGGTCTTCTTTTTGGACGACTTCCCGTCCCCCGTGCCGGAGGGCGACGGCCAGTACATCCGCCAGCAATACGGGCTGAGCATCGCGGAATTTTACACAAAAGTCTGGTGGCCGGATCTTGTCCGGCTGGCGGAACGGTACGGCATCCGGTACACCGGCGTCATGATCGAAAACTACGGCGACGACACCGAGGCCCCGCCCACCCGCCAGCGCAATATCCGGCAGTTCCAGTATTACGGCGGGCTGCTGGCGTGCCTTGGCGGCAGCGTCCACCACCGCCCCGTCCTGCTCACGGAACACGGCATCTACACCCGTGAGCGGGAGGAGGAGATCATCCGGGCCGAGTGGGTGACCCCGGATTTCAAGGCCCGGTGGACGCGGTTCTTCTACATGCTGTCGGAACAAATTTACCGGCAGGCAGACCGGGTCACCAGCCTGTTCCCCCGCGCCCGCAGCATCCAGATCGGGATGGGGTGCGAACCGGGAAAGTGCATCGTGATCCCGAACGGGGTGGACTACGAAAAATTCTGCGCCATCCCGCCCAAAGCCGAAGACGGATGGGTGGACATCGGGGCCGTGGTGCGGCTGGCCCCCATCAAGGACATCAAGACCCTGCTCTACGCTTTTCTGGAACTGAGCGCCCGGTGCAAAAATGTCCGGCTGCACATTCTGGGCGGCGTGGACGACGAGGAATACGCGCGGGAGTGCTACGCGCTGGCCGAACAATTGGGGCTGGAGAACGTCCGCTTCACCGGGCGGGTGAACATTGCGGCCTACCTGCAAAAGCTGGATTTTACCATCCTGACCAGCATTTCGGAAGGCCAGCCCCTCTCGGTGCTGGAATCGCTGGCGGCGCGCCGCCCCTGCGTGACCACCGATGTGGGCTGCTGCCGGGAGCTGCTGGAAGGGACCCCCGGCGACACCCTCGGCGCGGCAGGGTTCTGCGTGCCGCCCATGTACCGGCAGGGGTTGGCCGACGCCATGGAGAAGCTCTGCGTCAGCCGCCCGCTGCGGCAGCGGATGGGGGCCATCGGCCAGCAGCGGGTGGCGCAGAGCTACCGCTACGAGCAGATGCTAGCGCGGTATCGGGCTCTCTACGCCGAAACGGCGGCCACGGCGCAGAAGGAGAAGGAAACGGAATCGGAGGAACTATAGCTGGAATTGGGTTCGAACTGAAAAAGCTGTTCCGGCGCAAGGGAATGCTGGCGGGGCTGCGGGCCTACGGCTACGCGGGCATCATCTGCACCGGGCCCATGCTGCTGGGGGTGCTGCTCCAAGGGGGGCTGCTCTGTCTGTGGCTTTTTGCGGAGCTTGTCGTCTGCTGGACTGCCATGAGCTACCTGACCGCACTGAAGGAGTACCGCGGCATCCTCATCGCCTTTGCGACGGCGGCGGTCATCTCGCTGGAAACGCTGGTGCTGGGGTATCTGCCGCTGGGCTTCAATGACCTGATGCACGGCTGTCTCCGCACCCTCTGCGTGGGGTATGGGCTGTATGCGGTGGGGAACACCGTCCTGCTCATTCTGCTCTACTTTACCGATTATAAGGGCGCGCTGGGCGCGGCGGCAGCCTTTGCGGTGCTGGCCGGGGGCGGCACCGCGCTTTCGCTCCGGTTCGACCCGGCGTTTTACGGCTTTGGCTTTCTGGCCGGGGCGGCGGTGCTGTTTCTGGCCGCGCTGCTGCGGCTGGACTGGTTCACCCGGAACCTGCCCTACCGCATTCTGGGCCAGCAGCCCCTCGCGGCTGCGGAGGAAAAGGACAAGGAGGCTTGAAAAATGCAAGAACGGAAACTCCCCCGCCGCACGGTGCTGCTGCTGGGGGCCGCGCTGGCGGGGTGGTGCGCCGGGTGCAGCGTGCTCCCGGCGGAGAAAACGGCGTCTTCCGATGGATTTTCCACCGCCAAGGCAGAACCGGTGGAAAAAACGGCGGACACCGGCTTCCATCTGCGGGATAACGACGCGCTGTACACCGTCTACGACGACAGCGGCGTGGTGACTATGTACCTCACTGTGACCCGCGGCACCGAGGCCGAAAACACCGACCACACATGGGAACAGATCAATTCCTACTCTGCTTACGATTACGAGGCCATGCAGGTGCCCCGCTATCAGGTGGAGGGGCTGCTCCAAGTGGGGGATGAAAGCGGCCCGGCGGCTTCGGAGGTGGGTTACGGCGAAACAGTCCCCAACGCCACGGTGCAGATCCGGGGCCAGACTTCCAGCCGGAATGCCCAGAAAAACTACAAGATCAAGCTGAAAAAGAATAAGGGAAGCTGGCGGGGCCAGCGGACCGTGGCGCTGAACAAGCATCAGGGCGACGGGCTGCGCTTCCGCAACAAGATGGCCTATGACCTCATCCGGCTCAAGACCGACCCAGCCTATGACAAAACGGCCTTTGAGCAGCTTCTGGAGATCAAGGGCAGCGACGACCACCAGAAGCTCATCGAGATGCTGGACGTGCTGAACGACGCGGCCTCCCCGATGGAAGACCTCTTCGAAACGACCTTCGATACCGAGAACATCGCCTACTGGATGGCGTTCCAGATCCTGCTGGGCAACACCGACACCCAGAGCCGGAACATGTATCTCTACAGCCCGCTGAACAGCAAGCGGTGGTACATCCTCGACTGGGACAAGGACGCCATGCTCTCCCGCACCGAGTGGGAGTGGCGCAATTACTCCGACAGCCTGAGCTGGGAGCGGGGCGTCAGCAATTACTGGGGCAATGTGCTCTTCCGCCGTTGTTTGCAGACAAAGCGCTTCCGGCAGGAGCTGGACACCGCCATCGAAGAATTGTTCCGGTACTTCAGCCCGGACCGCATCGGGGAGATGACGGCGCGCTACCGCAGCCTTGTGGAGCCTTTCGTCTGGCAGCAGCCGGATCTTCTCCACGAGCCGCTGAGCCGGGAGGAATACGACAGGGTGGCGAAGAGCCTGCACAAGGAGATCACCGAGAACCGGGAAGCGTACCGGGAAAGCCTGAAAAAGCCCATGCCTTTTTACATCGGGGTGCCGGAGCCGCAGGGCGACGAGCTGCGCCTGATGTGGGACGCCTCCTTCGACTTTGCCGCCGAGGACATCACCTATACGGCGGAGCTGGCGAAGGACTACCGGTTCACCACGACCTTCTGGACCGAGGAGAACATCCGGCTGCCGGAAACGGTGGTCTATGCCCTCCCGGCGGGGCATTACTTCCTGCGGGTGCGGGCCGCAAACGAGTCCGGCTATGCGCAGGATGCTTTCGACTACTACGTGATGGAGACCGGCAAAGCCTACGGCATGAAGAGCTTCTTCGCGGAGGCCGACGGCAGCGATGCCGTCATTAAGCTGGAGCGAAAAAAGAAGGTGGGCAGCTACATCTATAAGGAAGATGCCGCCCTCACCCGCGAGGAAACGGAGCGCATCCTGCGGGGGGACTACGGCGTTCTCCTCGCGTCGCCCCAGAACCTCTGCCGGGAGTTCTATGTGGAGTGCGTCTCCCATGTCCTGCGCCCCCGCGTCCTCGTGGATTACGAGCGGGAGGCGTGGGTGCTGGACGAGGGGACCGTGCGCATCACCTTTGACCAGAACGTCCGGGCCGCTGTGGGCGGCTGGGATCTGTTTGACCCAAAGCTCCCCACCCTGCCGGTGCTGGACCCCGGCACGCTGGTGCTGGAAGGCTTTCGCCCGTACAATGTGCCCCAGATGACGGGGGCCCTGCTGGCGGCGCTGGCCATCAGTTCCAACGTGGTCATCTCGCTGGGCATGGTGGGCGCACTGTCCATCGTGCGGTTCCGCACGGCGGTCAAGGACCCGCTGGACCTGCTCTATCTGTTCTGGTCCATCACGGCGGGCATCACCACCGGCGCGGGGATGTACCTGCTGGCCGTGGCGGCGTCGGCGGTGATGATCGGGATGGTGGTCTTCCTCTCCCGCTGGCAGACGGCGGGCCGCAGCTATGTGGCGGTGCTCCACTATCATGGCGAGTACCATGGCTGAGCGCCGGACCGCGGCGGCCGCAGCCTGTCTGCTGCTGGCGGGGTGTCTGCTCTGGGCCGGGCGGAAGCACACGGCGGTGTACCAGCCGGACGAAACGGCTTTCCCCAATGCGCAGATCGGCTATGCGCCCGGCGTGCTGGATACAGGCCCGGACGAGCCGGCTGTGACCCTGCGCTACCTCGGCCTGACGTGGCGGGAACTGGAGCCGGAAGAGGGCGTCTATGGGTGGGAGGCCATCCAGCAGGCCTGCCACCTCGATGCCCTGCGGCAGCAGGGGGTGCATCTGGTCCTCCGCATCCTCTGCGACGAGCCGGGGGCGGAAGCTCACCTCGATATCCCGGATTGGCTCTACGAAAAAACCGGGAACGGCAGCTGGTACGATCTCTCCTACGGCAAAGGCTACTCGCCCGATTACGCCGACCCGGCCTTCTTTGCGGCCCACGCGGCGCTGCTGCGGGCGGTGGGGGAGTGGTTCGGGGCCGATGGCTTTGTCAGCTATGTGGAGCTGGGCAGCCTCGGCCACTGGGGCGAGTGGCACGTAAAGTCCGGCGAGGGGCTGGTGCCCCTGCCGGAGGAAGCGGTCCGTGACCGGTATATGGCCCTGTATCGGGAAGCCTTCCCGGCGGCAAAGCTGCTGGTGCGCCGCCCCTTCCGCGGGGCGGCGGGGCAGGGCTTCGGCCTGTACAACGACATGACCGGCCACGCCGGGGACACCGCCGAGTGGCTGGGCTGGATCGAAAACGGCGGCTGGTATGAGGGCGACCCGGCGGGCCTTTCGCCCATGCCGGATGCGTGGCAGACCGCCCCCATCGGCGGGGAACTTACCAGCCGTATCTCGATGGAACAGCTTCTGGAGACCGGCCTTGACCAGACTCTTTCCCTCGTGAAAGGATCCCACATGAGCTTCCTCGGCCCCAAAACAGCGGATGCCGCTTACCGGACCGGGTACGACGCGGTGCTGTCGGCCCTCGGCTACCGGCTGCGGGTGACGGAAGCGGCGTGGCGGCGGATGCCGGGCGGCATGGAGCTGACCATTACCCTTGCGAACGAGGGCAGCGCCCCCTTTTACTGGGACTGGCCGGTGAACCTCTACGCGGAAACGGCGGAGGGCACCACGCTGGAAACGGTTCCTCTGGGCATCTCGCTGCCGGAACTGCTGCCGGGACAGACCCGGACGGCAAAGGTCAAACTCACCGCCCTGTCCGCACCCTTCTGGGAAGAGCGGGACCGGCGGGTGACCATGGGCATCGTGGACCCCATGACGGGCCGGGATGCCGTCCGCTTCGCGATGCAGACGGTGCAGGAAAACGGCCGCGCTGTCCTCTTTGCGGGGGTCTGAACACAAAAAAGCCTGAGACTTGTGAGGGCAGGTCTCAGGCTTTTTTGCTGCCTTGCGGCAGCGATTCAGGAATATAGGAAACGGAGAGTGTCAGAGATCAAAGGATGCGCACCCGGATGACGGCGGGGATGGCGGAAAGCTTTTCGGCCAGCGCCGCATTCACGGCACCGGTGGCATCCAGCATGGTGTAGGCCATGTTCTTTTTGCTCTTGTTCACCATGTTTTCGATGTTCAGGCCCGCTTCGGTGGTCAGCGCGGTGATCTGGCTGATCATGCCGGGCTCGTTTTTGTGGATGATGCAGATGCGCTTGCCGCCGGCGCGGGGCTGGACCACCTCCGGCATGTTCACCGAGTGGGTGATGTTGCCGTTCTTGAGGTAATCGCTGATCTCCAGCGCGGCCATGACAGCGCAGTTGTCCTCGGCTTCCGGGGTGGAGGCGCCCAGATGCGGGGTGCAGACGACGCCCGCCTTGCCCAGCAGGGCTTCGGTGGGGAAGTCGGTCATGTAGCCGGAGACTTTGCCGGTCTCCAGCGCGTCCAGCAGGGCGGGGGTGTTCACCAGCTCGCCGCGGGCATAGTTCAGGATCTTCACGCCGTCCTTGCACAGGGCAAGGGTCTGGGCGTTGATG
>PPYF01103286.1_pt1 | contig 13838 bp, 10 predicted proteins | sample 1559871 | NCBI WGS metagenome assembly PPYF01 (sample SAMN08240021, study PRJNA423297) | Human gut metagenome, whole genome shotgun sequencing project. | reverse complement strand
ATATATTGTTGTTTTTTATGTATATCGAACTATCTCAATACAACATATAGAGCCTTATCAATATAATAAAGAAATAATATATACAGAAACTGACCGCTACACCTCCTATAAAAATATAGATATACAAAAAACCGGTTTTCAAATGCAAGCAATAATGTTCAATTATTCTAACATTAGAAAACCGGTTAAATATACTTAAGCTTACCCTGCTAAGGTATGTATAAATTATACCATACTATGAAATTGTATCGCTACCATAAAACTTACTAATTATACAAAATATACCTTTTACATATGGACCTTTGTGGAAAGTTGTACTTTCACAAAGGCCCCAACCCAACCAAGGAGTTGCCAAAAAACAATAGTAACTTGATGGCTATAGAGCTCAAAATCAGACAATCCACTAAAAAGAACTCCGATAGCTAAAGCGCCTATACCTATCTGTGCAGCTTGTCGGAACATATCCCCTTTCAAACGAACAGATGTAATAACATGACCGACGATAACTGCTAGGAATGATAGCAAGCCAGGAATACCTGTTTCAGCCAATATATTTAAATATAAATTATGGGCATGATACATCAACACATTAGGACCTTGAATGTAATAGTTATACTCTGGATAAACTAAGTAGAATGTATTCCACCCAATACCAAAGATTGGATTTTCTCGTACGATATACATTGTGCTATCCCATAGAGCCCAGCGAAGATCTGATGACGTATCATGACCTTGGAATATAGACCAAAGTCGTGAAGCAACTTCCCCTTCATAGAAGTATAGAATTAACGGTACCACTAACAAGGATAAGAATAGTCTTCGTTCTACGAAAATAGCCCAATACAGAATCATGGCCGCAAAACTAATCCAAATACCACGCGAATAGGTTAATAACATCGTTAAAAATAATACAACACCAATAATCAGCATTGTAACAACTTCACGAGTACGATTCTCTTTCATATAAACAAGAATATAGCTAATACATACACTTAGTACCATCAATAGATAGGCCCCTAACAAGTTAGGATTTTGCAATGTAGACGCCATTCGACGCATCAATTTAGGGAATTGTGCTGCATCAACCCATTCTTTTATATGTATATTGGGAACAAATATATACTGATAGGCCCCAATAATGCATACAAGAACGGCTGTACCTAAAAAAGCACGAAGAAAATAGTTCCACTGTTTAGGTGTTCGAATATAGGTACGAACTAAATAGTACATGCCCCCACCCGCTACAATTTGGTAGAACCAGCTCTGAATAGACCAATCCCAGTTTGGGGACATTAACGACGATATACCTGTCCAGATAACAAAGATCATAACAGTCCAAGATAGATAGCCTGTCGGCAAACTCAATGATTTACTAGAAATTAAATCATATAATGCCAAACCTATAGCCAACCAGAGAAGTACATCTCCTACCATTGGTTGAAGAGGCATCGCAATGACAACACCATAGATTAATCGTTCAATATAAAAGGTAAGTCGTTTCTGATTAGGAATGAGTGAGAGTTCCATATTCTCACCTCAATGACTCATCTCATGGAAAAACCACTGACGAGCATCCCCTAGAATATATAAAGAACCACATACAGCAATGATATCACCAGTCTTTGTATGTTTGTAAGCCAATGCTAATGCAGCCTCAACAGATTCTGCAGTTTGATCCATCACCTTAGGTACAGTACGGAGAATCACTTCAACCAAGTTTTCAGGTACCTCTGTTCTATCTGTTGGTGCAGGTACAACGAGGACTGTGTCGCCAGATTTAACCACTTCACGAATAATAGCCTCTTGGTCTTTATCTTTAAGGATAGCCATTACCACCGTTTTCGGTGTGTCCTTAAATAGTTCATTGTACGTCATGGCAAAAGACTCAGCCCCTGCCGCATTGTGAGCACCGTCAAATATAAAGGTACGATCTAAGCCTCGTTTAACTTCAAAGCGCCCCGCCCACGTAGTGCGGGCAAATCCTTCACGCATCGTTTCTTCACTGATGTTCGTATCCTCTTTCATCAACAGGCGTACGGCCATCAATGCACAAGCGAGATTTACAGATTGGTGAATGCCAGCCATCGTCGTAAACAACATAGCAGGTGCAGCATCGTTAGAACTAACCGTAATCATTTGACCACCCGTTACAGCGCTGCGGCTATCAATACCAAAATCTTTATTAAAAACATAAAGCTTGGCATGTTGTTTTTTAGCTACGTCCTCAATGATATTAAGAGGTGTATCTTGTGCAGCTGTCACTACAGGCACCTTAGGTTTAATAATCCCCGCTTTATGGCGTGCAATTTCCTCGACAGTATCACCACAATATGCTTGATGATCTATTGTTACATTAGTAATAACAGATACTTTTGGAGTCACGATATTAGTAGAATCTAGTAAGCCACCTAAACCAACTTCTACTACAGCATAGTCGACACCTTGATCCTTAAAGAATAAAAATGCGGCAGCTGTTAATATTTCAAATTGTGTTGGCGCTTCTATTCCATTACTAATAATAGTATCTACTGCAATCTTTACGCGACTAATTAATTTTCCAAAGGCTTCCTCTGTTATATTTCCATCATTAATTTGAATACGCTCCGTATAGGATTGAAGGTGAGGCGATGTAAATCGCCCCACCCGTAATCCACTTGTAAACAGTGCGTAGGAAATATATGAGGTAACCGAGCCCTTACCATTTGTACCTGTAACATGAACAATTTTATAATCTTCTTGTGGATTCCCTAACACATCCATAAGAGCCGTAATTCGTTCAAGGCCAGGTTTAATACCAAATGAAGATGCCTGCTCCAAATAGGCTAAGGCCTCCTGATATGTCATATAAACCTCCTATTATAAGGTTTCAAGGAACGCTTCACGTTCCAATAACGCTTGTTGTTTTTGTTTATATTCTTCTAACTTTTCTTTTTCTTTTGCTACTACAGCTTCAGGAGCTTTTGCTAAGAAGCCTTGGTTAGACAATTTACCTTCCAAACGAGAAATTTCTTTTTCCATTTGGATTTTTTCCTTTGCAATACGCTCTCTTTCTTTTTCACCGTCAATCAAGTCTTTAAGTAAGAGATATACTTCCATACCATTGACAACGGTTACAGTCGCATTTTCTGGTTTTGGATCATCGGTACCAAGAATTGTTACTTTCTCAGCCCAAGCCAATGTTACGAAGTAGTCACTATGTTCTGCTACAGTTTTAGCTAATGCTTCATCTGTTGGCGCTACGATAACCTCAGCTTTTTTACCTAAAGGCACATTCATTTCAGCACGCATGTTACGAATACCTTTGATAGCATCCATCATAACTTCCATTTGACGTGCTGCCCCTTCAAGATTATCAAATTTCAATGCTTCAGGCCATTTAGTAACAACGATGCTGTCCCCTTCGTGTGGCAAATGTTGCCAAATATGTTCAGTTACGAACGGCATGAATGGATGTAATAATTCGAGCATATGACGTAAGATTGTTACAAGTAAATATTGAACTGTACGACGATCACGTTCGTTACTTTCACTATACAAACGAGGTTTCGCTAATTCAATGTACCAATCGCAGTACGTATTCCAAATGAAATCATATACGGAACTTGCAGCTTCACCAAGTTCGAATTTATCGAGATTAGATGTTACGCTTTGTACGGTTTCATTGTATTTTTGAACAATCCATTGGTCTGCTAATGTCAAATCATCTGCTGTTGGAACAAAACTTTCATCATAATTTGTAAGGTTCATCAATACAAATTTTGATGCATTCCAAATCTTATTGGCAAAGTTACGGTTAGCCTCAACACGTTCCATATAGAAACGCATATCGTTACCAGGTGTGTTGCCAGTTACAAGAGTAAAGCGCAATGCATCAGCACCATATTGGTCGATAACTTCAAGCGGATTAATACCATTGCCCAAAGATTTACTCATTTTACGGCCCTGTCTATCGCGGACAAGACCGTGAATAAATACATGTTTAAATGGAATTTCATGTTCAAACTCAAGAGCCATAAAGATCATACGAGCAACCCAGAAGAAGATAATATCGTAACCAGTTACAAGCACACTTGTTGGATACCATTGTTTAAGTTCTGGAGTTTGCTTAGGCCAACCCATTGTGGCAAACGGCCATAAACCAGAGCTAAACCATGTATCAAGAACATCTGGATCTTGTGTAACATGACCGTGGCAATGAGGACATTCTGTAATATCTTCACGGCTAACGATAGTTTCACCACAGTTATCACAATACCATGCAGGAATGCGATGGCCCCACCACAATTGACGAGAAATCGTCCAATCGCGGATATTTTCAAGCCAGTTCACATATGTTTTTGTAAAACGTTCAGGAACGAACTCTACTTCGTGGTCTTTAACAACCTTAAGAGCGGGCTCTGCCAATGGTTTCATATCTACGAACCATTGTTTAGATACCATTGGTTCGATGATTGTATTACAACGGGAGCAATGACCTACTGCATGGTCATGATCATCAATTTTTTCAAGTAGGCCTAATTCTTTAAGTTCTGCTACTACTTGTTTACGCGCTTCTTCACGAGGTAAGCCATTAAATTTGCCAGCACCTTCATTCATTGTTGCATCATTGTTCATAACAACGATGGATTCCAAATTATGACGTTGGCCCATTTCAAAGTCATTAGGGTCATGAGCAGGTGTAATTTTTACACAGCCTGTACCGAAGCTAGCATCTACATAGTCATCGGCAATTACAGGAATTTCTCGATTAACAAATGGCAAGATCAATGTTTTACCAATGAGATCTTTATAACGATCATCATCAGGATTTACTGCTACTGCTACGTCACCAAACATTGTTTCTGGACGAGTTGTAGCAACAACAACAAAACGATTATCTTCACCTTTTACAGGATATTTAATATGCCATAAATGGCCATGTTCGTCTTCATGCTCAACTTCAACATCAGATAACGCAGTGGCACAACGAGGACACCAGTTGATGATGCGTTCACCGCGATAGATCAAACCTTTTTCATAAAGGCTTACAAATACTTCGCGCACTGCATGGTAATACCCTTCATCCAAAGTAAATCGCTCACGGTTCCAATCACAGGATGCGCCAAGGCTACGGATTTGTTTTACAATAGTATCACCATATTCTTTTTTCCATTCCCACACGCGCTCTACGAATTTTTCACGGCCCAAATCATAGCGAGATTTTCCTTCTTCTTTAGCAAGCATCTCTTCTACTTTGATTTGTGTAGCAATACCAGCGTGGTCTGTACCTGGCATCCACAATACATTGTAGCCTTGCATGCGTTTGAAACGGATGAGGATGTCTTGTAATGTGTTATCAAGGGCATGCCCCATATGCAACATACCAGTTACATTAGGAGGTGGTAATACGATACTAAATGGCTCTTTATTCGTGTCTACTTCTTCGTGAAAGTATCCTTGATTTTCCCAATAAGAATACCATTTGCCTTCTATTTCACCAGGATTATATGTGGTTAAATTTTCGTAGGTTTTCATCGTTCCTCCTAAAAGACTCCTTAGCGCTTCATAATTTTAGCCAATACAAATAGGCTTGTTTCATATAGCAATATCATAGGTAATGCAATCATCGTTTGCGAGAACATATCCGGTGTAGGTGAAATGACAGCACCTATGATAAAGGATATAAGAATAAATATCTTTCGCTTCGTTTTTAAAAAGCGTGATGTAATTAAGTTGAAATATCCCAAAATAATTAAGATCAACGGCAACTCAAAGATTAATCCAAAGGGTAGTACAAAGGATAATACAAAGTCCATATACTGACCAATAGAAAACATCGGCTGTAATTCATCTGTAGCAAAGCCCATAAAGAACTTCACTGCTGCAGGCAATACGAGAAAATAAGAAAATACAATACCTATCCCGAATAGACCAATTGCTACTGGTAAGATCCAGTTAGATAGCTGCTTTTCTCGTACAGTTAGTGCAGGCTTAACAAATAGCCAAATCTGATGCAATATAATGGGAGCGGCTATGACTAAGCCACCTACAACAGACACCTTCATATATGTAAAAAATGCTTCAGTAGGTCTCATATAATAAAGCTTGCCAGCCGGTTTTAGGAGTATTTCCAATAATAAGTCTACATAATAATAAGAAATACAAGTTCCCACAATAACTGCTACAGCTATTATAATCAACCGTTTTCGCAGCTCTGAAAGATGTCCTACAAGGGACAATTCCCTTGCTTCATCCATCATCTTCTGCTCTATAGCCGTATAAACTGGTTCATCTTCCACATCCTCAGGAATGTGTTGAGTTGCCACCTTATATCGTTCTTGCTCAGACTTTTGTTCTGCTTCACGCCGTTTTTGACGAACTACACTGTCAAAAGAAGGTTTTTGCATGGGATATTCGAAATCCGATTTTGGTTCGAATGGTTCCATATTATACCTTTCTATCAGCTAGATTTTCTACAGCCATCACAAGGAATTCCTTCCCTGGGAAATCACGCACTGCAGCGAGTGCCGCTAGAGCATCTTTACAATATTTATCAGCTACAGCTAATGTATTATCAATGCCACCTTGAGCAATAACATAATCAATAATGTCTTGCTCATTACCACCATTATTTAAGCCTTTAATATCTTCAAGCAATTTATCTTTATTACCATCGTTAACGATACTTAATAACGGATACGTCAATAGTCCCTCTCGAAGATCATTCCCTACAGGCTTTCCCGTTGTCTCCGCTGTTTCACGATAATCCATAATATCGTCTGTAATTTGGAATGCCATGCCTAATGCATGACCATATTTTTTCAACTCTATGATTTCATCCTCTTGCCAATCTCCTAAGAGACCACCAAGCTCCATACAGCCTTCCATGAAGTCTGCTGTTTTCTTTTGCGTCTTTGTCATATAACGCTCTATGCCTTGATCGATGCGATATACATCTTCCATTTGCATGAACTCACCTTCTACGAGGCATGTAATAATATGAGAGAATACTTGAAGATACTTCATATTCGTCATTTCAGATACGATTTTAAATGCTTTGGCAAATAAATAATCACCACTAAGGATAGCTACCTTATTACCTTTATGCATGTGAATTGTATCCTCCCCACGGCGAATTTCAGCTTGATCTAAAACATCGTCATGGATAAGTGTTGCTAAATGAAGCATTTCAACAGCCTCAGCAATTTTAATGCGTTGACGCTCTATAGATGTACCTGCATTAGCAATCAATAGACACAATTGAGCGCGCAAACGCTTACCACCTGCTGCTGATAACGGTCGAATCAGTGCATTGAAGTCCTCTGCACCGGTATTAAAAGATGATGCAAGAGACTCTTCGACATGCTCTAAATCTAGAGCAATGCGTTCCATAATCTCTAATTCGTTCGTTTGACTCATGCTTCATCTCCTACCAAAATTTTATTGATTCGTTGTTGTAAAAGCTCACGTCCAGTATGCTTTAAAGAGCTGTACAAAATCGGCGGGGTAGCCGTTGGATATAGTTCTTTAATAATAGACAAGTTTGCAGACTTTTCTTTAGCCGTCAATTTATCGGCCTTGGTCACTACAATTTGTAACGGAACACCGGCTTCGACGAGCCAATCAAAGGCCACCTTATCAATGGTCATTTCAGGATGGCGACCATCGATAAGCAAACACAACAACATCAATCGTTCAGAATGTAAAATATAATCGGCAATAAAGGAAGACCACAGATTGCGGTTTCCTTTATTTGTCTTTGCAAAACCATAACCAGGAAGGTCCACAAGAAACCAGTTATATCTGCGTTCCTCGGTGTCAGAAATATCCTCTTTTGATTCAATATCAAAGTAGTTTATCGTCTTAGTCTTACCTGGCTGACCACTAACGAGGGCTAACCCACGATAGTTACATAAAGAATTAATCAACGAAGACTTGCCCACATTAGAGCGTCCAAGGAAGGCGATTTCTACGGTATCCCCTTCAGGATATTGATCCGCCTTCACACAGGAAGTATTATATTTTGCAGCTATAATACGAGGCCCCTTTGGTTCTTTTCGTGTATATTGTGGTTTTGGGCCCATTGGTTTAGTGGATTTTTTCTTCTTTTGCATTACACAAGTGCCTTTGCTAATACTTCATCCATTGTCTTAACTGGCGTAATGATGAGGCCTTCTTTCACAATGTCAGGTAATTCTGCAATATCCTTTTCATTGCCTTTTGGAATCAATACCTCTTTTATACCATGAGACAAGGCTGCTAATAATTTTTCTTTTAAGCCGCCTATTGGTAATACGCGGCCACGCAATGTGATTTCACCAGTCATGGCAATATCAGAACGAACCTTGCGATTAGTCAAAATAGATACCATAGCTAATGTCATTGTAATACCTGCAGAAGGACCATCTTTAGGGGTTGCCCCTTCTGGCAAGTGAACGTGAATATCAAGCTTTTTATAAAAATCTTCTTCAATCTTTAAAGCTTTTGCATTATGGCGAATATAACTCATAGCCGCTTGACCAGACTCTTGCATAACCTTGCCGAGACTACCAGTTAAAGCCAATTTACCGGTACCATTCATAGTTGTAGCTTCACATGGTAATACTACACCACCAACAGATGTCCAAGCTAATCCATTTACATAGCCAACTTGTGCTTTCTTTTCTCGCTCTTGGTCAACAAAGATTGGTGCGCCTAAGAATTCGTGCAGATTCTTAGTAGTGACTTTTGGTGCGTCTCCGCCTTCTTCAACTACTTTGAAAGCAATCTTACGGCAAATCTTAGCAATTGTTTTCTCTAAAGTACGAACACCTGCTTCGCGAGTATATTCGGAAATTACCTTTCTTAACACAGCATCAGATAATTTAACCTTGTAATCTTCAAGGCCATTTTTCTTAATTTGCTTAGGTGTTAAGTAACGCTTAGCAATTTCTAGTTTTTCTTCTTCCATATAGCTGGACAACTCAATAATTTCCATACGATCTAACAATGGACCAGGAATATTAGATGCTACATTAGCCGTAGTAATCCAGAAAACTTCAGAGAAGTCGAACGGTACTTCGATAAAGTGATCACTAAATGTGCTATTTTGTTCTGGATCCAATACTTCTAATAACGCTGAAGATGGATCACCTTTATAATCAGATGCTAATTTATCAATTTCATCCAATAAAAATACAGGATTCTTAGTACCTACATTTTTTAACCCCTGAATCATACGACCAGGTAAAGCACCAATATAAGTACGTCGATGTCCACGAATTTCAGCTTCATCACGAACACCACCTAAGGATGCACGGATAAACTTACGATTCATTGCTTTAGCAATAGAGGTAGCCAAAGAGGTTTTACCAACGCCTGGTGGGCCTACTAAACAAAGAATAGAGCCACTATTTTTACCGGTTAATTTACGAACCGCTAAAAATTCTAAAATGCGTTTCTTAACCTTTTCAAGGCCATAATGATCGGCTTCGAGCATAGCATGAGCGCCCTTGATATCTAAGCGGTCTTCCGTTAATTCATTCCACGGTAATGCCAATACCCAATCTAGGTAATTGCGCAAAATTGTTGCTTCCGGCATCAATTGAGGCATGCGGCTGTAACGAGAAATTTCTTTATCAATACGCGTATGTACGTCTTCACTTAGGTTAAGTGCTTTTAACTTAACTCGTAGTTCTTCTGCCTCCTCCTCGGGATCTCCTTTATCACCCAACTCATCGTGGATAACGCGGATTTTTTCGCGCAAGAAATATTCCTTCTGCGCTTTTTCCATAGATTGACGCACTTGATTATTGATGGAATTTTCCAAATCAGAGATTTGTAATTCCATATTTAAAATGCCTACAATCATGTTAAGACGACGAGCTACAGATAATTCTTCAAGTAACTCTTGACGTTTCAAATTATTAATAGGCAATAGAAATGCAACTTGGTCAGCTAATTCACAAGGATTGCGTAATTCCATAACGCGCGTTACACCTTCATCAGTAACTGATTTAGCTTCTTCTGCCCATTCGCCAAATTTAGCTTGAACCAAACGACGATAAGCTTCAAGCTCTACATCGTCTTCAAATTCAGACGCCACTCGTTCATAGTCTCCTATATAATAAGGGTCCATGCTAGTAATATTCATAAGACGAATACGAGTGATGCCCTCTACAAGAACACGTACTATACCACCTGGTAAGCGCAACATTTGTTTAATTTTTACTAATGTACCCATTTGGGCTAAATCATGAACTGTTGGTGCATCTACAGCATCATCTTTTTGAGTTACGACGGCTAAAATGCGGTCCTCATTCATTGCGGCTTCCACCGCCTTAATGGATTTGTCTCGACCGATATCGAGGTGAATCACGATATTCGGGTATACTACCATGCCTCTGAGAGGTACGGTAGGGATCCCAACTTCGAGTAAATTCATACTTCCTCCAGGTATATATATTATGAAAAGAAACTCATTCCTACACAGAAATGAGTTTCTTCGAATTACGATTTCAACTGGATGTCTTGGTCTGCCTCATTTTTGAGTATAGGTTCACCTGTGCTTAATACGGATTCACGATTCACAATGCACTTAGTTACTTCCGGCATGGAAGGAACCTCAAACATTACGCGTTTCATCACCTTTTCAATGATAGCACGCAAACCACGAGCACCTGTTTTTCGCTGTAATGCTTCATCAGCGATTTCTTCTAATGCATCTTCAGTGAAAGTTAACTCTACACCATCAAGGGATAGAATTTTTTCATATTGTTTTGTTAATGCATTTTTAGGCTTTGTCAAAATTTGAATTAATGCATCTCTGTCTAATTGATCTAATGTCACCATTACAGGCAAACGTCCAATAAACTCAGGGATCAAACCAAATTTTAATAAATCTTCAGGTACAACATCTTTTAAGATAGCCGATATATTACGTTCTTCTTTACGCTGTACATCTGCACCAAAACCAAGTGTTTTCTTAGCGGTACGCTTAGTAATAACCTTGTCCATACCATCAAATGCTCCACCACAAATAAAGAGAATATTCGTAGTGTCGATTTGAAGCATTTCCTGATTAGGATGCTTTCTACCACCTTGAGGAGGAACAGAAGCAACGGTACCTTCTAAGATTTTAAGCAATGCTTGTTGTACACCTTCACCAGACACATCACGTGTAATAGAAGGATTTTCAGACTTACGAGCAATTTTATCGATTTCATCGATATAGATAATGCCACGTTCAGCCCGAGCTATATCATAATCTGCAGCTTGAATAATTTTGAGTAGGATGTTTTCTACATCTTCCCCCACATACCCAGCTTCAGTTAAGCTTGTAGCATCTGCAATAGCAAATGGTACTTCTAGCATTTTCGCTAAGGTTTGAGCCAATAGTGTTTTACCACTACCAGTAGAACCAATGAACAATACATTAGCCTTTTGTAATTCTACATCATCTACTACATTATCTGTTTGTAAGCGTTTGTAGTGATTATATACGGCCACAGCTAAAGAGATTTTAGCATCATCTTGACCAATAACATATTCGTCAAGATGAGCTTTAATTTCTCTAGGCGTTGGCAATTCTTTTAAATTGAAGTCGTCCGTCTCAACCGCACCCAACTCATCTGCAATGATGCGTTCACAAACTTCAACGCATTCATCACAAATATACACGTTAGGCCCCGCCACTAATTTGCGGACTTCTTCGCTTGTGCGTCCACAAAAACTGCAGCGCATAGTGTCTTTATCTTTTGCCAAGGGGCGCCTCCATTACTTGCTTTCTACAGGTTCTCTTGTGAGCACCTCATCAATTAAGCCGTATTCAACGGCATCCTGAGCACTCATGAAGTTATCGCGATCTGTATCGCGAGCTACTACTTCAATATCTTGTCCACTGCGAGAAGCTAAGATACCATTTAACTCTTCACGCATGCGAAGAATCTCACGGGCATGGATTTCAATTTCAGATGCTTGTCCTTGTACACCACCTAATGGTTGGTGAATCATGATGCGCGCATGAGGTAACGCATATCGTTTACCTTTAGTGCCAGCTGTTAAAAGCACAGCACCCATGCTCGCTGCAGAGCCTACACAAATAGTAGACACATCTGGTTTAATATATTGCATCGTATCATAAATAGCCATACCTGCGGTTACAACACCACCAGGGCTATTGATGTACAAATGGATATCCTTATCAGGATCCTCTGCTTCCAGGAATAACATTTGCGCAATAACCGCATTTGCCACATTATCATCGATGGGGCCACCAAGGAAAATAATGCGATCCTTTAACAAGCGAGAGTAAATATCATAGGAACGCTCTCCGCGTTCACCTTGTTCAACTACGATTGGTACATACATGTAATCACCTTTTCATGTACCTAGTTGAGCAAACTATTATTCAGCCGCTTCAGCGCCTTTTGCATTATCAATAATGAATCGAGCTGCTTTTTTGCGAGCTACAGAGCCTGCCAACATAGCTACACGACCTTCTTTTGCAATAATATCCCAAACTTCTTTAGGATCTGCCCCAAAGTTTTGAGCCATAATGAAGATTTCACGGTTCATATCATCTGGAGTTACTTCGATACCTTCAGCAGTTGCAATAGCATCCAATACTAAATCAGCGCGTACGTTTTCAGCTGCGGAATCTTTGTATTCAGAGCGTAAATCTTCGATAGTTTTATTGGAGAATTTCAAGTAGTCATCAAGTTTCAAGCCACGGCCTTCCATATTCATAGCCAATTCTTGAATCATTTGTTCTACGCGATCTTTAATCATTACTTCTGGGATTTCTACAGTTGCATTTTTAACAGCTGTTTGAATCAAGTCAGCATTGTAAGTATCGATTGCACGACGGGAAGCTTCTTCCTCCATTTTAGTGCGAAGATCTTTTTTCAATTCTTCAATAGTTTCGTAAGAGCTTGCTTCTTTTGCAAATTCATCATTCAATTCAGGCAATTCTTTACGTTTAATATCATGGATATGAGTTTTGAATTCTGCTTCTTTACCAGCAAGTTCTGCTACGAAGTAGTCTTCAGGGAATGTTACTTTTACAGTTACATCATCACCAGCTTTAGCGCCAATTAATTGATCTTCGAAGCCAGGAATGAAGCTACCAGAACCGATTTGTAATGGGTAGGATTTACCTTCACCACCATCAAAAGGTTTACCATCAACGGAACCAGCAAAGTCGATTACTGCGAAGTCATCTTTTTGAATTGTAGCGCCTTCTTCAGCAACAACCATTTTTGCTTGTTGTTCACGAATATTGTTCAACTGTTCTTCGATTTGTTCATCAGATACTGTAGCATCTTGTTTTTCTGCTTCTAAGCCTTTGTAATCGCCAAGTTTAACTTCAGGGCGTTTAGTTACAGTAGCTTTGAAAATCAAATCTTTGCCTTCTTCGAATTGTTCCCGTTCGATTTCAGGTTCAGATACAGGCACGATATCATTTTCACGAAGTGCAGCACTATAGTTTTGGCTAGCCAATACTTCAAATGCTTCTTCCAAGATAGCTTCTTTGCCGAAGTTCATTTCCAAAATACGGCGAGGCGCATGTCCTTTACGGAAGCCAGGGATGTTCACTTGACCTGCAATGCGTTTTACAGCTTGTTTAATGCCCTTATCTACTTCTGCTGCAGGTACTTCAATAGTTAACGTTACTACGTGTTGATCAACAGGATTTACAGTTGCTTTCATTTAAAATATGTCCTCCTCGAAGGGCAATATGCCCAAATTTCTGTAGTATATTATGCACTCCTAATAATAACATAAATGCAAGGTCAATGCAATTCTTCTCAATATACACTAAAAGACCACCCCAAAATGGGTGGTCTTTACATATTTTACATAATTATGCTAATTAGTTA
>PPYF01546135.1_pt1 | contig 13843 bp, 9 predicted proteins | sample 1559871 | NCBI WGS metagenome assembly PPYF01 (sample SAMN08240021, study PRJNA423297) | Human gut metagenome, whole genome shotgun sequencing project. | reverse complement strand
GCGAACCGGTTGAAGTGATAGATGCCGGACTACCGAACACAAACGCAGGCCCCGACTTCTTCAATGCCAAACTAAAAATCGGCGGTACCCTTTGGGTGGGAAACATCGAAGTGCATACATTGGCATCCGACTGGATGAGGCATGGTCACGATAAAGATGCGGCCTATGACAATGTCATTCTGCACGTAGCGGAAACAGTGGATTGTGAGGTGTTTCGCGCAAATGGAGTACCGGTGCCACAACTGCAACTACCCTGTCCTGACCCCGTCCGTCAGCGTTATGATGAACTGAGCCATGCGGAAATCTATCCTCCTTGTTATTCTATATTGTCTTCTCTTCCGAAACTGACAGTCCATTCCTGGCTTTCCGCTTTGCAGGTGGAACGTTTCGAGCAGAAAGCGCGTGTGATTGCCACCCGGTTGGAGCGATGCAATAATCATTGGGAAGATGTGTTCTTTATCACTTTAGCTCGTAACTTTGGTTTCGGTCTGAATGGAGATGCTTTTGAAGCATGGGCCAGCCGTCTGCCTTTTCGTGCGATAGATAAGCACCGGGATGATCTTTTCCAGGTAGAAGCCTTCTTTTTTGGACAAGCCGGATTGCTGGATGAGGAACTACCGGATGCGGACGGGTATTATCTGAAGTTGCAGAAGGAATTTCGCTACTTGCAGCATAAGTTTGAACTGTCAGTTCCGATGACCGCCACTCAATGGCGTTTTCTCCGTTTGCGTCCCGGCAATTTTCCCCATGTCCGCCTGGCGCAGTTGGCAAATCTATATTATAAAGAACGGTCTTTATTCTCACGTATTATGGAAGCGGATACGCTGGAGGCTGTCCGGAAACTACTGACTGTCACTACCTCTCCGTATTGGGAAGAGCATTTCAATTTCCGGAAAGTATCTTCCTCCCGTGAAAAGCAAGTGGGGAAGAATGCTCAGAACCTGATTATTATCAATACTGTTATTCCTTTCTTGTACGCCTATGGTCTGCATAAAGCCGATGAGCTGCTTTGCGAACGGGCTACGGGGTTTCTTGAAAGTCTGAAAGCGGAAGATAATCATATCATCCGCCACTGGAGTGGGGCAGGGCTACCTGTATCTACTGCTGCTGATTCGCAGGCTTTGTTGCAGCTTCAGAAAGAGTATTGCGATAAGAAAGACTGTTTGCGCTGCCGCTTTGGGTTTGAGTATCTGAGACAGAAATAAGAGGGTTCTGTTCTTTCAGTTCCTGCTGGAGCTCCTTGTTCATCGGTGCTCCGGCTGAAACTATTTTTTCTTTTCACCGCTTCACCTCTGCATCCCGCGACATGCCGTAATATCCCGGCATGGGGCGGTAGATGGGTTGCGTACGTCGCCCCACGTTTATCAGTTTGCCTTCCTCCTGTAGCCGTTTCAAATGTCCGTTGGCGGTGGTACGTGCCATAGCGCACAGATTCTGGAAATCGTAGCGGATCAGTACGTCATGTTCGGTGAAGTACTCTTTCAGGCGCATGTCTATCTCCACTTCCGAGAGGCGTTGGGAGTGGCGGGTATATTTGCTCCGGGTGGCCGTGATGCCTGTCAGCGCACTTTTCAGATTGACGTCGGGACGGAAGCTGATGCTTTTCAGCCGTACCTTCAGATGCTTGTTCGGTGTGCTGCGGGTTACTTTCTGCGTAGCTTCCAGTGTTGGGGAGAAATACCCCAGACCTTCAATGTGTACCTCACGGCCTTCGCGCAACTCCTCACCGCAAATCTGCGTCAGGCAATCTATCGCATTCATCACATCGCCCGTCGTGAGCGAACTGCGGGCATGCACGCGGGCATACAGTTGTTTCATTGTCACTTTTCCGTTAAGCAACGGGCGGGGATGCAATCCCCTTTCTTCCGGATCACCCTCAGCATTGGGGTTCTCGTACCAATCATATACTATTGACATAAGTCTTATCTCTTTATGCGGTTAATATCCTTACTTTATTGTGCCAAAGGTGTTCGCTTGTAAATGAACCACTCCGGTCGGAAGATCGGACAACTCTAGTCGTTCGGTCGGATAACTCCGGTCGTTCGATCGAATGACTTCGGTCGGTCATTTATAAAGAAGCATGCAAAGATACTAAAATAAGCGGGTTGCACGTATAAAATCCCTATCTTTTTCTGCAAGCGTCTTTGTGACAAAAATAGTAGGGAAAAGCTTGCAAAACCCCTATTCCGCATAGTAACTTCGTAGCATCAAGCTCGACAAGCCGATACTATTAACTATTAAAAGAAAACAAAAAACATCATGAAGAAGAATCGAACGTTATTGCAACAACACCGACTTTTGCGCGAGGCAAGCCAACTACTGACTATTGCTGAAAAGCTGAAAACGGAAAAACCGGAAACAAAACATAAAACATCGAAGCATGCCGCTAATGCGACTTCGCTCCTGACCCGCAATGTAAAGGAATTCCTGACATCCCGTTACGACTTCCGCTACAACCTGCTGACGGATGAGACCGAATTCCGCCCCGCCGGACAACGTACCGTTCCCTTTACTCCAATCGGCAAGCGTGAACTGAACGCCTTATGCATTGAAGCGCATGACGAAGGCATCCCTTGCTGGGACAAGGACCTGAGCCGCTACGTCTACTCTTCCTATATCGCCTCTTATCATCCCTTTCACCTTTATATGGACGAACTGCCCGCCTGGGACGGGCGTGACCGGCTGACCGCACTTGCCCTACGCGTTTCCTGCCGTCCGTTGTGGGTACAAGGCTTCCACACATGGATGCTGGGGCTTGCTTCGCAATGGATGGATCAGTCCGTGCTGCATGCCAATAGCGTGGCGCCCATTCTCGTCAGCCGGGAGCAGGGGCGTCGGAAGAGTACCTTTTGCCGCTCACTGATGCCCGACGTGCTGATGCGTTACTACACCGACAACCTGAAACTCACTTCGCAGGGACAAGCCGAACGGCTCCTTGCGGAAATGGGACTGCTGAACATGGATGAATTTGATAAATACGCCGAAAACAAGATGCCGTTGCTGAAGAACCTGATGCAGATGTCCGCCCTCAACATCCGCAAGGCCTATCAGCAGAATTTCCGGCAACTGCCCCGCGTGGCCTCATTTATCGGCACAAGCAACCGCTTCGACCTGCTCACCGACCCGACGGGCAGCCGCCGTTTCCTATGCGTGGAAGTGAAGCATGATATTGACTGTACCCACATAGAACATGACCAGATTTTTGCCCAACTGAAAGCTGAACTGTCTGCCGGACGACGTAACTGGTTCACCAAGAAAGAAGAGGGAGAATTGCAAAGACATAACGAAAAGTTCTACCGCACCAGCCTTGTTGAAGAGGTACTCGCTTCCCGGTTCCGCACCCCGCTTGCCCATGAAAAGAGCCTTGACTTGACCGCTGCCGACATTTTCAGCGAATTGCAGACGGCCAACCCTGCCGCCATGCGAGGCAGTAACCCTATGCGCTTCGGGCAAGTATTGCTTCGGGCGGGACTGAAAAGGAGACATACCGAATACGGCAATGTGTACGAGGTGGTGAGAAGACTGGATGTTTCAGCCGGAAAGCCGATGAATAGGGGGATTCAGGGAGGGCTGAATGAACTGCAGGAAGAGAAATAGGTTATGGAAAGGTAATGCACGAGTAGGCATTCATGCTTGATAAAGTTGTTTTTCTGTTTTCAATAGTAACAAAGCTGACAATGAACAACTGAAAATAGAAAAACAACTCAAATTTGTCTTGTGCTCCCTAAAACTATATATACTTTTAGTCAAGTTGATATATTTGCTTATATACCGACCCAATGTTATCGTTTGCTATTCATTTTATATATAAAGTCATTGCTATCCACTTTTTTAGTGGACAGCAATGATATAAATTTTTAATCAAATCCTAATCCTTTCCAATACCAAAATTTATCTTTAGAGGTATCTCCATTGTTGTAAAACAATATAAATTCCATATCTTCTATAATGAAATCACGGAGATATCCCCTTATGGCTTTATTTTGATCTACTCTGTTTTTAAATTCGTATTCTGCAATCCCGGCACTATCTGGGTATGGTTCATAAAATTTGATAAAACAACAATATATTGGAAATTTCTTTATAAGATGAAACTTGTCATCTCCCCAATATGATATTTTTATACCTATTATTTCTCCCGAATTTTTCCAATCCTTCCTAGAACTTCCTATATAATAGAATTTTAATTCAAAATCATCTGCAAATATTCCGAACGGTTTATTGATATACTTTTCTATTTTCTTCTCTGTAAAATTAGTTTTTATATATTCTAATGTATCGTTATTGCATTCTTGCAAGGATATATATCTGTCCTGTGCAAAAGCGGATATGGATGCCACCAATAGTGACCAAATGAGAATTAAATTTTTCATAAGTTTGTTATTTACAGTTATACGGTATAATTTTATCATCAATCGTTTGGGTATAGTATAATCCGAAAGAGTTGCTGCTTGAAGGCTCACTTTTCAATATGCGAATCCCTGAATTAGTCTGTTCGGCTAATTCGGCAAGCGACATCATGTGTCTGTCGGTATCGGATAGTCCTTTCAGTTCCTTATAGATACTTTCCCATTTTTTATCTAAATCGGATTCTGCTTTAAACATCTTTGTTTCTGTATCTGAGAGACAGTTCGAATATTTAGAATAAAACAGTTTTGCTTTTTGGACATCTTCAATATATAGTGCATAATTACCATTGGTGGTATAGACATACGTGGTTGAATAAACATTATTATCAGACACCCATTTGGCTGTATTCAAGAAGTCGATTCCGGACGGTGGAGTACCGTTAGGATGATTATGTATGGTAGCCACAGTTGTAGTAAATATAGTGACTTTGACACTGGTTGGAGAATTACCTGTTTTTAACTCCCTTAGTCTATACACCTCTTCATCCGAATAATAAGACAGGCCGATAGAGTTTTCATTATGTCCATTGGTTCTGAGAAGATTCTCAAAATCACTGAAAGCAAATGTTTCGGGACCATCAGGATAGGTATTCTTCATCGTATTATACATAGTGTTCGCACTTGCTTTGATTTTGCCGGAAGCAGGGATTGGATCACAGTTGCTATGGACTTCTTTACAGTGTCTTTTCTCACAAACCGGACATCTTTTTCCATCACATATTGGACAAGAAACACTCGCCCTTGTGGTTATGCCATCCATAATCAGTCCTCCACACTCCGGACATTTGGGACCATTACAGTCATCCGGATTGTCCGGCTCTGTATTTTCATCATCGCAAATGCAAGGATCATTGCCGCAATTAGGACAACAAGTACAGGGAAAATTACGGCAATCCGGACAACAGATGCAAGGATCGTGTCCACAATCGGGGCATTGGGAATAGCAAGTGCAAGGGTCGCTTCCACATACGAAACACACATTGCAAGTACACGGATCATTCCCGCAATAATAGCAACAGTTGCAGTCGTCAACGTTTTGTCCGCATCTGGTACAATACTCAATCAAGACTTCGCATCCGCCACCGTCGTATGTATGATACAAGCCACAAAAGGCACAATAGTAGACATCATTTTCCCAGTCGATAGAATAACTGGAAGCTGATAAGGAACGGTCTACCAGACTGATGGAAAGGAAGTCGTTGTCTTTCGAATAGTCAGATTGTTGCTGGCATCCGGCCCGGAAGATTTTGTGCGTTCTTTTGCCATTGGTATAATAATAGGCCGATTGGATGCGTCCGCTCGGATAAGACTTGTACCATATTCCGGTGAAAGCATGGTTATCGGGAATATGACGCATTGTTTTCATTTTTTTTTCCGTGCTTTTTCATATAGTCTTTTTCTCCTATCAGGGTAACCATATAGCAATCTGTCTTTTTCTTCCCGAGCCTCTGTTCAAACACAAGCATGGACTCCGGTCTGACACGTTCAAAGATAGTTTTTTTTCCTTTTCGTTTTATTGTTTTATGGGCATATAATTTCCCGCCACTGATATTCAGAGGTATTTCTATATAGACGGATACTGAATCCGACCATTTTCTGGCTTCATCCCATAGAGGAACAATGTTACTCTCTTGAATATCCGGCAGGCCGCGTGTGTGATGCTTGTGCTGACACGCATCAGTGTGTACGTGGGTACTGTCTTTCGCGGTATCTATGCTATCATTCATTCCATGACCACCTTTTGCCTTGTCTTGTGTCTGTGGCAAAGTCAATAGGGGGATGTGCGAATAATACTTTTTTACTGCGTTGAGGCTTATGGCATCATCCGTTGTTTTCTGATTCCGCTCTTGCCGTCGCGAGTAGGGTAAATCATCAAAGCACGAATTCCATATCACTGCGAATAGGGCTAAGATGAATATTAGTTTTTTCTTTTTCATAACTAATGTGTTTTTGTTGATTAATAATACATTCTTTTTTCCGGTTAAAATTCTTTTATTGTCTCTCACCTCCTTCCTTTGTTTTGCTCAAATACTCTTTTACCAAATGTTTCACTTGAAGAGCGGTAGAGCCTTCTTGTTTGAATTTGCTATGAATGATCGTGTGGGCGCTATTCAGTGCCTTATGGGTTTGGCCGGTTTCGGCGTAGTGGCGAAACAGATAGTATTGCGGCAAGACGTGTCCCGGAGCCATGTTGCAGGCGATGGACAGAAACCGTTCTGCTTCCTCGTATTTCTGAAGCCGGTGACAGCAATTGCCTAAGTCGTACAAGATCCTTGAGGAAGGAAATAGCACGGATGCCCGCCGTAACATGACTTCTGCTTTGGGATAGCTTTTATTTTTGTAGAACTGCATAGCGCAGGAAGCAATGTATATATGGTTATTCTTATAGCAAGGATAATATCCGAATAGTTTGTCCTCCAGTCCGGCACCGGGCAAGTACCCGTATTCATGAATCATACTTTTTAATTCCCGTTCTTCGGACTTGAATCGCCATGCTCTGTAACTAAGGAGGCATGACGCCGACAGGCAGATGGTTATCAAGATATATCGGGGATAATAGCAGATGTTTTTTCCCGGATATGATGCCGCCATGACGGTTACCAGCAATATGATGGGCGTGATTTCCAACGGATATGAAAAAAAGGCAAAGATGCAATAGAAAGATAATACGGGGTGGAAAAACGACATGCTTCTGAACAACAAAAGTAGCAGAATAAGTCCGATGATTCCATATTCGACTATGATGCGCAGGTATTCGTTGAAAGCATGGCTGTTATCGGACGCTTTGAGCTTGTAGGGAGAGTCCGGATGGTTTGCAAAATACTCGGCTTGTGTGTACATGTACCGGGATGCAAAGGTGTTTACGCCCGAACCTGTTAATGGGGAAGTATAAAGAAGCTGTCCGCTGTTTTTCCATATAAACAATCGCGCGTCGGCAGATTCTTTCTTCAGGAAGTAGAGGGCCGCCAAGCAAGAAAGGCACAATACCGCTACGGGAAATAGGTACCGGTATCGGATTTTGCGGTGCCTTGCCAATAGGTGTATAAGGGATATGAGCAGAGCTATCCATGCGGCTCGGGAATAGGAGAGGATGATAATTCCCGATATTGAGGCTGCTGCGGGTATCAATAGGGTGAAGATTGTTTTTCTGTTCTCCTTATAGCATAATGACATAAATTCTACGATTAATATCAGGCAGGCACCGATGTAACCAGCCAAAGGTGCCGGATTCTTGAAACTGCCTGTAACCGGGAAGTTGTTGTGGTTGGATTCTGCCCAACCACAAAATTGCCCCCATGCGATGAGGGACTGAATAAATCCGGTAATTGCGATTATACCCAATAACTTGTATTGACAGGACCGTGTCAAGCAACGCACTGCTGCATAGCAGAGTGCAACGCAACCCCATATCAGCCAATCATTTTTGTCCATAAGGTTATCGGACGTTCCAACGGTGTGGCAAATAAGGTAAAGCGCGAATGCGCAAGCGTATAAGTCGGTATATGTAAAGGCTTGTTTTATCATTTTTTATCTGAAGATGACTCTGTTTCTTTCAAATGTGAAAATTCTCTCTTCGCGTCCTTTCGTATGGTTTCTGATCCAATACAGCCCGTTGACGGGTACCGAATCGAAATCAATGTATGAATATTCGGCCACTTTCATGCCCAGGCTGTTGAAGCCTTTGTCGTCACCTACCAGTAGCTCGTAAGTCTCACCGGGTACTATATTGTTATCATCCGTCAAAGGCAAGTAATGAATGCGGCTGATGCTGGCCGGAACGCCCAAATCAATAGCCACCCAATCCTGTGTTTCGGCGGAAGTTAATTTGTCCCGGTCGGATAGGGCTGCCTTTTTCTGTTCAAATCCCTTTTCCTTGGGTGATGCGAAAAAGTTCCCTTTTAATGGAACGGTGTCATTACCGGAGAAAAATTCCAGTTCAGCGATTGAGGTCTTTCTTGGAATCAAAATTCTCCAATACCGGTATTTATGCGGATGAGAGATGAAATGATCCGCATAGTTGGAATATGCGTTTTCTGACAAGGTGGATACTTCGACTGAGGGGATGAAAGAGGGGAGATGTGAAGCTTCTATTTTTGCCCCTACCATTTTGTCGCTATTGCGGTTGACCCAATTAACCAGCGGATATTTACGTTTGAGGCGCAGTGTCTGCGTCTGCTTTTTATCGGGGCGCAAATAGTGGGGCTTTCCTGTACTGGTTATTAGAAACGGATAGGATGCGGGAACTATTTCATCATTGATCCAATATCCTGCAATGCAGGCAATGCCGGTTCCTACATTTTCAAATGTTACTGTATTCTCGCTGATCTCTCCGAAATGTATCGGGACCCATTTCTCATTATTAAATGCGCATAGGTAGGCGAATTTCCGTTTTTCCGTACTTTCATGGGTCAAATGGATATGGATGTTGAAAGTACGCTGATATTCATGGGATACATCTTTCACAAATGGGTTCTCAAAAAATGGGGGGATTGGTTCGTCTTTCACGATTTCCGATATCCAACGTCTGTTGCGGGCGTATGACCGACGAAAAACCTTAATCGTACCGTTATGTGGATTTAAGGAGCGTTCGGGACCGGAATTATATCCTTGAAAAGGATAAGAATGTCCTGTATAGTGCAATACACTATTCCAATAGTGCCGGTTTCCGCGAACGCCATATTGTGGAGTATAATCTATGTGGACAGGTACTCCTAAATCACGCATCACATATTGGACGCCATAGACATATTGAACACAATTCCAGTCTTTTGCATTTTGTGATATTAAAGGATGCCGAAATCCGTGGAATATTTGATTGGCGTAAACGGTTGATTTATAAAGTATATCATTTACAGCCTGGCATGCTTGGTAAGGAGAATATGCATATTCATCTATATGTGAGAGCCAGTCTATGGTAGGGGAGAATTCCGGTGACAATGAATCTCTCCAATGGGATAAAGGTTCGATATCAACTCTATATGGAAGTAATGTCTCGCAAAACTCGTCAAACGTCAAATGCTTTCCCCAGGGACCTTCCCAATGGAGAAAAGCCTTGTCTATATTATCTATTAAATAATCAGCCTTGATAATCTTGATATCTTCCACCTTTTGGGGATGGGCTAATTTTAGCAAGCTTGCCTGATAAGGGTAAACATCAAACATGGCTCTTATATGTGCAGGAGCTTTAAGATATGCGTCATATTGCAAAAGATGTTGTTTGTAATTGCTTAATTCATCTGACAGAATGGAATAATGTCCCGGCATGTTTTCTATTAAAAACTTTGCTGCTTTTAATTTCAAACTATCGGATTGGTTTACGGAGTAGTGTAGCAAGACCTTTTCCAGTTCAATATGGTTGTCTCCACTTTGCGATATTGCTTGCTCTAACTGACTTTCTTGTTGGATACATGATGTCAGAATACTAAAAAGCATAAATGATATTATTGTTTTCATAAGTATTGGATATATCGTGTTATTGGTAGTAAAGGAACGGATATAATATGTATCTTCTTTGTAATATTATCTCATATGTTTGAAGATATGGTAACGGATGGATTATTCTTATTTTCTGCGGATAAGATAAACTACACCTTAACAATATTAAATAAGTTTGTTTTGTATCGCTTTCGGATTTTGCATTATCTTTGCGCCTGATTAATAAACCCTTTGACATTGTAACCAGATGAAAGCAATTCACTTTGTATTTTGTCTTTTCGCGGTACTTATGCTGACGACTACGAATAGTCAGGCTGCCGCAGCTAATGAGGACTTCCAGGCATTCCTCAAGAAATTTACTTCCAGTGCTTCTTTCCAGTATTCCCGTATCAAGTTTCCGTTGAAAACTCCCATTGCCCTGTTAGAGGAAGATGGTGAGACGGAGAAAACTTTTCCGTTTACACGTGATAAGTGGGCGTTGCTGGGTGAAGATGCGTTTAAAGAAGAACGCATCACAGACGAAGAGGGCGGAGTTTATGTCTCCCGGTTTACCGTGAACACCCCCAAGCATAAAGAGTTTGAGGCTGGCTATGATGAGTCGGAAGCTTCCCTTCGCGTAGTGTTCGAGCTGATTGATGGAAAGTGGTATGTTACCGATTGCTCATTTTCTCTAAAAAGTACCGTTTCTTTGCAATGTGGAAATATTGTAAACGAAACTAATACCGGAAATGACACATTCAACTTTCATACATATTCTGTGGAAATGTATTTTCCTTGTTCTCCCTTGTACTTTATTGGCGCAAGAGCGCGCTTCCTTAGGTCATTGGATTGCCGAAGACCAGTCGGGAATGATGGACTTCACCATCCGTGAAGATACGCTTGAACTTATCGTGCCCGAAGGGCTTACTTTATGGTATAAAGACCGCCTGACCGGTGATTATGAAATCAGTTATCATATTTGCATGGTGATGAATGGCGGAGAACACGACCGCCTGAGCGACATGAACTGTTTCTGGGCTGCAAATGATCCGAAACACCCCGGCAAATTATTAGCCCGCTCCACTTGGCGAAATGGTATCTTCCGTAACTATAATACATTGAATCTGTTCTATGTAGGCTATGGTGGTAATGATAATACCACTACCCGTTTCCGTCGTTACTACGGTCAGTTTTACGATATAGATGAAGCTCGCATCAAACCTTTGATTAAAGAATATACCGATCCCGTTCATCTATTGAAGCCAAACCGGTGGTATCATATCCGGATTCGTGTTCGAAATAATAGCACCACTTTCTTAGTAGATGATGAGGAACTTTTCCGTCTGCCTCTTGAAGCCGGTGCAGGCGATGGACATTTTGGCTTGCGCCTTCTTCAAAATCATGTCCGCTTCACGAATTTCCGTACCGAACATTTGAATTAACTCTATTAATATTCTCATACCATGATGACGAAACTTAATCTGATGAAATCTACCCTTGTTGCTGCATGTACTGTACTATTTTCCTTTAACCTGTCGGCACAGATTGTAAGGAATGAACGGTTACTCTCTTTTGAACAACCCGAGCTTCCTACCGGTTTAAGCGCAACGAAAGCCACGCTCGGCATCAGCGACCGACATTATAAAGACGGTACACACAGTTTGCGATGGACCTTCGAACCTGGCTCTGTGTTGACTCTTCAGCGTGATCTGAAGTTCGAGAAGAAAGACCCTACCGGAAAAGATACTTACCTTTCCGCTTTCATTGTTTGGGTGTACAACGCAAAAGCCCAAGATACTACTATTGAGTTTGAATTCTTGAAAGACGGAAAGAAGTGCACTTCTTTTCCTTTCGGTATTAACTTCACCGGCTGGCGTGCTGCCTGGGTCTGCTATGAGCGTGATATGCAAGGTATTCCTGAATCCGGGATGAATGAACTGCGCATCATTGCACCTGATGTAAAAGGAGAGCTGTTCATTGACCATCTGATAACTGCCAGTAAAGTGGATGCCCGTCAGCAAACAGCCGATGTGCAGGTACCCTTCGTTAATAAAGGAACCACCAACCATTGGCTGGTGATTTATGAACACTCCTTGTGGAAACCGGAAATAGCCCTTACTCCGGTTAGTGAGGAGGATAGACAAGATATGCAGTTGATGGAAAAACGTTTTCGCGATATGCTTTATACTCCTTCTAAACTGACAGAAAAAGAGATGGAAGGCATCCGTAAGAAATATGATTTTTATGGGATTACTTATAAGAATGGTGTTGTAAGCGGGCTACCTATCTTCATGGTACGCCAGGCAGAAGCTTACGAACGCATGTATCCCAACTGGGATAAAGGTATGTTCACCAAGTTAGGGATGGAGATGAGTGAGTATTTCAATCTGATGCGTCGGATAGCCTATGCCTATAACAATGCTTCGGATGCTGTGACAAAGGATGAGCTGAAACAGAAATTCCTGGCGATGTACGACCACATCACCGATCAGGGAGTGGCTTATGGCAGTTGTTGGGGGAATATCCATCATTACGGATACAGTATGCGCGGTTTGTATGTGGCCTATTTCCTGATGAAAGATGTATTGAGGGAAGCCGGAAAGCTGAACGAAGCGGAACGCACCTTGCGTTGGTACGCCATCACCAATGAAGTATATCCTAAACCCACGGTCAATGGCATTGATATAGATACTTTCAATACACAGACACAGGGCCGCATGGCAAGTATCCTGATTATGGAAGATACTCCTGAAAAGCTTCAATATCTCCGTTCTTTCTCCCGCTGGATAGATTATGGTTGCCGTCCGGCACCCGGATTAGCCGGCTCTTTCAAAAAAGATGGTGCTTGTTTCCACCATCGCAATAACTATCCGGCTTATGCGGTCGGCGGTCTGGATGGTGCCACAAATATGATTTATCTGTTGAGCGGAACAGGATTCAAAGTATCTGAAATAGCACACGAAACAGTAAAGAATGCATTGCTCACCATGCGTTTCTATTGTAATACCAAACAGTGGGCTCTCTCCATGTCAGGACGCCATCCCAATGGAAAGGGACAATTGATCCCCGTACAATATGCTACTTTGGCATTAGCTGGCACTCCCGATGGGAAACAAAAATACGATCCTGAATTGGCTGCTGCTTATCTGCGTCTGGTTTCTTATACGGAAACTCCTGATAAGAATGCTCCTGACTATCTGCCGAAGGCATCTACCGCTTACGAACAAAAGCTAAAACAGCTATTTGAAGCACAGGGATTCCGCCCCGAACCCAATCCGCAAGGTAATCTGGCGTTAGGGTACGGTTGTGTTTCAGTACAGCGCCGGGATAACTGGGCAGCTGTGGTACGCGGACATTCCCGTTACCTTTGGGCAGCAGAACATTATCTGGATGCCAACTTCTTCGGTCGTTATTTGGCTCACGGCAGCATGCAAATATTAACCGGAAAGCCCGATGAAATGGTTACTTTTACCACCAGTGGCTGGCAAGAAGCAGGATTCGATTGGAACCGTTTCCCCGGTACGACGACTATTCATTTACCATTCGATCAGCTTCGCGCTAAAGTGATGAATGTAGATACTTTTTCCGGCATGGAAGAAATGCTTTATTCCGATGAGGCTTTTGCTGGTGGCTTGTCTCAGGCGAAATTGAATGGTAACTTCGGCATGAAGCTTCATGAGCATGACAAGTACAACGGCTCACACCGTGCCCGCAAGTCTTATCACTTCTTCAATGGAACGATTGTATGTCTGGGTACGGATATTGAGAATACAAATGAAGAGTTCCCGACAGAGACTACCGTTTTCCAATTGGCAGCCACTACTCCCGAAATGCATGATTACTGGGCAGCTTATAAAAGTGACGGACAGACCTATATCGATCCTAACGGAGTAGGTTATTATCTGCCGAAAAACTCGATGAAAGCGGCAAAATATGAAAAGAATTTCCCACAAGTTACCGTAGGTGAACGTAATCCGAAACCTACTTCCGGTGATTGGGTTTCATTGGTATTAGAGCAT
>PPYF01507339.1_pt1 | contig 13843 bp, 4 predicted proteins | sample 1559871 | NCBI WGS metagenome assembly PPYF01 (sample SAMN08240021, study PRJNA423297) | Human gut metagenome, whole genome shotgun sequencing project. | reverse complement strand
AGAAAAATCAATAAGTGGCTGACTTCTCCTACTCTTGTAAAACCATTAACAGGAATTGCAGATGATAAAGAAACTGTTATTTACATGGGAATCTTTCAGAATATTGGATGGAAAATGATCACATGCAAACTCGGGCAACTTGACGCTGTTCAATGTAGTTTCGTTTGTGATACACCTTTTATATGGAAACACTATGAGATTTCTGGTGAAGTTGTAACAAGTAATAAATTCTCAACAAACATCTTTGTAGATAGTGATGATACGGAGTATGAGATTTATCCAAAGGTGACGATCACTTCTCAGACAAGTCAAACGGTAACAATCGAAGTGCGTGATGAAAACTCTATGTCGGTACTGTGCAGACCTACTTTACCAGTGTGTATTGATTGTAAGCATTGCATGGTGACAGACGGTACAGTAACGGGACTAACTAATTTTGAAGATATTGGATGGGCTGATGTTGGAAATATTTCATGGATTAAACTTCATGATGGATACAATGTTGTAAGTATTACAGGTGCGTGTACTTATAAAATTGAGTTTGATGTGCCACAGAAACGGATCGGTGATCTGTTATGATTAAACACAATGCAAAAATTTATTTATGTCGTCCTGACAGAACTGTTATTTGCGCTTTAAATGGAGTACAGATTAAAAGCGTTGAATATGAACAGCAATTAAAAGATTTTAACCATCTTACATTTAATGTAGACAGATATATAGATGTTGATGGCGAATACATTGAATCTGCTGGCTATGAGAAATTAAAAGACCACATGACAATTTATCTTGAAGGACTTGACTATTTTCAGCTTCAAGAACCTTCTTTGCAAAATGATAATGGTAGATACGAATACAAGGCATGTGAAGCATATTCTGATGAGAAAACTTTTGAAGATAAGGATATGAAAGGTTTATCTTTTAACAAAGGTACAAAAGACTCTATGGAAATGCAGGCTACAAATAACGTAGACGATATGGGTTATGCGAAAGAATATATCACGTTTTGCAACGATAGAAACCATGAATTATCATTGATGCATCTGGTATTAGAAAAAGCTCCAGGAGTGCCAGGATGGAGTGTCGGTTATATCGATCCTGCAATAAAGAACGAAAAATATTCGTTTGAGGCAGATAATACCAACGCTTATGCGTTCCTTAACACAACAGTAGCCAATGTTGTAAAATGCGTATTTTATTTCGATACAATCAATAGAACGGTAAGTGCGTATGCCAAAGAAAACATAGGAAAAGACACGAATATCTTCATTGGATGGCGTAATGCACTTAATATGCTCAAAATGACTCCACAGGCAGATACAATGTATAACGCTCTGACAATTCAAGGCGATGAAGAGTTGGATATTACGAGAGTCAATTATGGTCGAAGTCATATCTATAATCTTGACTATTATTTGACTACAAACTACTTTCCTCAAGAAACTATAGATAAGGTCAAAATATGGCAAAAGTGGCAAATTGATAACCACGCTAAATATATTGAGAATGGAAAGAAGTCTGCGGAATATCAGGCAAAGATTGATGAGATTAATTATCGTGTGCCAAATGATGGAATCCAGATTGCTCAATATAAAACAATGGATCAAGAAACTCTTGAAAAAACTCTAAAAATGTATGAGCAGATGCTTACTACAATCCAAGTCAGTGTAGATACAAGAGATGATCATGAGAAAGATTCAAGCGGAAATTATACAAAATGGGATAAACCAGATGATATTCAGAATCGTGTCTATAAACCTTGGACTACTCCTTCTGGCGAAGTTGATCATGAAAAATATCTTGCTTTGTTAAAAGAAAGCAACAAAGGATATTATACATATCAAGAATTAAGAGATTATATTATTCCAAATATTAAGGTGGCAATTCAAAACTTGCATTTAGCCGATGATAAGAAGATTGATTACAATGATGAATTTGAATCAAATTGGGATTTATATGGAATCAAAGAACTTGAAGGCAAACGTGACGAATACAAAAAACAGATTTTAGATATTCTTGCTGCATATCAAAAAGAATGGAATCAACTTACTGATGAAGAAATCAGTAAGGCTGGCGTAAAGGATGAAAAAACCTATAATGTATTCCATAAGAATTTTATTAAGTACAAAAATTGGCTTGGAGATGAAAATACAGAAGGTTCACTTCTATATAAATTAAAAGAGCTAAATGCACAGGTCGATGAACTTGAAACTCAGAAGAAACCATATGACGATGTAATGACAGATATGAATACTCATTCTGAACTCAATGATCCGCAATTTGGATTGACAGATAAAGAATATACTGCTGTCATGAATATTGTTTGTATGGGAGATTATACAAACAATAATATCTTTACTACTTCTCTTGATGATGCAATCACATCTTATGAGCATTGCGAAGAATTATACCAAGATGGATTAAAACGTATCTCTGAAACTTCTCAACCACAATATCAGATTGAGACTTCTCTCGATAACATTCTTTCATTAAATGAATATGCAGACGTAAATTCAGATAATAAACAAGGTTGGCATAATCAGTTTACGGTCGGTAACTTTATTCGAGTTGGTGTGCGTGATGATTATGCAGTTAAGTTAAGATTATTGACAATTGCATATAATCCTTGCACAAAAAGTTCGGAAATTAGTGTGACATATACTAACATGATCACGAGTCTAACTGGTAGGGATGATTTCTCTTATCTATTTGACGATACTGCTGCTTCGCAGAAAAATAGTATTTCTGTCGGAACAGGCGACTCCAAAGATTCTGTTGAGTATATGACTAATATGCTTCAGAGAATGACAAATAGTTCTTTGTTTGGAAATGCAGTGAACAATAGCGTACAAAATGTATTAAGCGATCAAGGAACAATTAACAAATTGTTTGGCGATTACTTGAGTTATAAAGTAATTAATGTCGGGAACATCACAGGTGACAAGGCTGAGTTTAATGAGTTGTTTAGCAAATATATTAACTCAGAATATATTGCTGCTAATTCGGCAGATATTAAAAAGTTAAATACAGACGTTGCTAATATTAATTCTGCAATCATTGGCACTTCTTCAACAGAAACAGGTATCGTATTCAACCTTTCCTCAGTAAATGCAAAGTTTGACAGTGCATGGATCATTAATGGTATTGCAGGCAAAATGACAATTGGAGACTTAGCCGCAGGCGATATTACAATCTCTGACACAATGCGAATCTTATCTGAGAACGGCAACTTTATCATGAACGGCTCTGCCATGCAATTCTTAGATACTGAAGGCAATGTTGGAATCCAAATTGGTTATGATACGAACAAGAATCCAAGCATTATCATCAAAGACAATAAGGGCGTAACAGTTATGACAAGTCAAGGTATCACTAAGGATGCGATTGCTGATGGATTAATTGTGAACAATATGCTTGGAGATAAGTCTGTTTCTAAAGATAAATTAAATTTTCCTATCGTTGAGGCGAACGCACAAGGCGGAGTTGATATTACACAGATTTATGATGGTAAAGGCGGTTTGTGGGGAGTAGAGTACACAACTTTTAAGAACAGTGTAAATAGTACATTGGATGATTTTGATTCTCAAATGAATGAGATGGGTTATAATATCATTCTTACTTCTTCTACAGGAGCAAGGCTTGGTGTGGACGGAACATCTACATTGAGTATCACATTGACAAAAAATGGTACAGATGTAACAAACGAATGGTCAGAAAATCACTTTGAATGGTGTAGAAAATCATCTGATTTAGATGGAGATACTTATTGGAATGAACAGCACTCTGGTATGAAAAGTGTTGTTGTAAATAGACAAGATATTATGAATGGAGCGACTTTTGGTTGCTCTTTTGTTGTTGATGGAGAAACATTAGCAACTACTTTAAATTAAGGAGGAAAATTATATGGGAAAAGTGCTTGCCTATGGCGAGATTACAATTACAGACCTAACAGATGGGAAGCAGATACAAGCATATGTGACATCGAACCAACCAAATTTTGTATCATACGATCCCAATGCAACTACAAAATATAATCCTGACTGGTCAGCAAGTAAATTGGTACTTACGCCAGTCATTTTTATTGATAATAAACAGGTGTCATTAACTCAGACTGGGCTAAGCATTACTTGGCAGAGAAAAGTTGGATCAGCAGCATCTACAAATATTGTCACAGGAGAAAGTGTATCTAGTGGAGTGTTAAGTGTTAGCAAAAGTATGTTAGTGCCGAATAGTTCAGAAATGATCACTTATATTTGTAGTATCGTTTATACTGATCCAGACACACAAATTAAAGCAGAAACAAGATGTCAGATGTCCTTTACTCTGGTGAAACAAGCTACTGAATTATCCGACTGTAGCATTACTGGAGATACGACATTTAAATACAATGGAGATGGAGCAATTACTTCTGCTTCTTCTATCACATTAACTGCTGTGTTAACAAATACTTCTGTAAAACAATGGCAATATAAAAAATCAGATGGGACATTCGCTGCTTATCCTAGCGCTGGCACAACTACTACTCTTACTGTAAATCACAATGATGCAGTGTTTGTAAATGATGTGGCAGTTATTAAATTACTTACAAATGATGATAATGTTTATGATATTCATCAGATTGTTAAGTTAAGGGACGGAGCGGCAGGTAAGGATGTTTATAGTTGTGTATTAAGTAATGATACACAATCTGTGCCTTGTAACGCCAATGGCGGATTATATAGTTCATCTCTTACAGGTGCTGATACTACAATTACTATCTACAAAGGTGGAGTTGACGACTCAGCAAACTGGACTATCAAAGCTACTCCAAGTAATGGTATCACAGGTACATGGGATGGAGACACAAGAAAATATACTGTTACAGGAATTACTGTTGATTCTGGCTATGTTGAATTTGTATGTACTAAATCAGGTCAGGCAAATATTACAAAAAGATTTTCTTTAAATAAAGACAGATCTGGTAGTGATGCAACTATTTATCAGGTAACAGCTGAAAGTAATATTCTTAAACTAAATGCTTCTAATGTACTTAGCCCAGCACAGGCTAAGTTCAGTGCCTATAAGAGGATTGGAAATACTACAGCTGCAACAGCTTATTCTGGTAGATTTAAAATCTCTGAAAGCACAGATGGAGATACGTATACAGTGAAATACACATCAAGTTCTGATCAAACTAAAGTTGACTATACACCTTCTAGTACGGCTATTAAGACAATCAAAGCAGAATTATATGCTTCTGGTGGTACAACTACGTTATTAGATACTCAGACTGTAGCGATTATTTCTGATGGTAAGAATGGTACGAATGGTACAAACGGTACTTCTGCTGTAAGTACAGTTCTTGGAAATTACAGCGAAGTAATTCCTTGTAATTCTAATGGGACTGCTAGTACCGCTAAAGATATTACAATTCCATATTCTTGCTATAAAGGGACAACAAGAATTGCAGGCAAAGCTACTGTAGGAACATTGCCAAGTGGAATAACTGTAAAATCCAATACAGATGCAACTGCTTCTGCTGAAGGATCAATTATCTTAACTGTTGCGAATGGAGCTTCTTTAGCGAGTGCCATGAGTGGAGATATTACTATTTCTATAGTTGCAGAAGGATTAACATCTACGCATAAATTTAATTGGAGCAAAAATACGAAAGCCACAAATGGTGTAAACGCTATATTATTCCAAGCTTATGCACCTAATGGAAATCATATTATCAATGATAGCAACACGGTTTTATTACAAACGACATTAACAAATGGTACAACTACTGTCACTTCTGGTGTTACATATCAATGGAGTAAATATGTTAGCGGAGCATACCAAAATATCGCAAGTGCTACATCTGCGAATTTAACAGTAACGCCTAGCATGGTAGATTCTGTTGCTTCGTTCAGATGTAATGCTGTTTATGGTAGCAAGACATATTCTGCATATGTCAGTGTTATTGATCAGAGTGACCCATGTTCAATTAATGTATTGAGTTCTTTAGGGGATCAATTGATTAATGGACAGGGTGCAGGTGCTTTATATGTAATCGTTACAAGAAACGGAAAAGAAATTGATACATTGAAATCTACAACATTCTCTACTTCTGCTCCTACAAAGCCTGCGAGTGGGGATTTTTATTATAAGGTAGATGCTTCTGCTAAAACAGTTACTTTAATGAAATATAATGGAACAGCTTGGTCAGCAGCTACTGGTAACGATCTTCCAAAATATACTTACAACTGGACTCGAAGAGATAAAAAAGGGGTGGAATTGGACACAGCTTCTAATTATGCATCTGGAAAAGCAATTTTCTTAGATTCATCTGTTGTAAATGGGAAAATGATTTTCGGTTGTGAAGTCGTTGATGATAGTGAATAGGCAATAATGTCAGGGCGTACATTATTGTCTTTTTTAATGTACGCCTAATTATCGTTAAGGAGGAAATATTTGAATGGGTAAAACTTTAGGCTATGGTGAGATTACTGTTGCTAATATGACAGAACCATTTACAGTCATGTTAACAAACGAAGCACAGCAATTCGCTACAGATTCAAATAGAAAAGTAACTTCCGCACAAAGTTACTATACAGACATTATTGTTATTCGTGGTAGTCAGGAGCGGACTGACTACACGATTGGAAATATTACTTCTGGCAGTGGGATTACTGTCAGTAAAAACAGTAAAAGAGTTACATTTAGTGTGAGTGCTGGTACTACTATCGGTGCCGATGCAGGAGTAATTGAGATTCCTATTACACTTGATGGACAGACTGTTAAGAAACAGTTTTCTTGGAGTTGTGGGAAACAAGGACCTCAAGGTGTTAAAGGTCAAGATGGTACATCTATAAAAATCACATCTAAATCAGTTACATATCAAACGTCAACTTCTGGCACAACAGCACCTACAGGAACGTGGTCGACTACTGTTCCTACGGTTAATAATGGGCAATATCTCTGGACTAAAACTACAGTACAATACTCAGATGGTAATAAAACTGAAGCGTATTCTGTATCTTACAAAGGTACGAATGGTACGAACGGAACTTCTGTGACTGTAAGCAAGACGGAAGTTACTTATCAAGTTAGTACAAGTGGTACTACTGCCCCTACAGGTACATGGAGTACAACAATGCCAAGTTGCGATCAAGGGCAGTATTTATGGACTAAGACTTACGTTAAGTATAGTGATGGAAAAGATACTACTTCTTATAGTGTAAGTTATAAGGGAGTTGATGGTGAGAAATTTAGTTTCAATATGCTGAGAGAGACTAATCAAGGTAATAAGAATTGGGACATCGCATGGGGAAAAGAGAAAAACGATGGTAATTATGTGACTGAATCTTTTACGGATGAAGATGGTACGAACGGAGTTAAGTTTACATGTACAGAAAAAACTACAGGCTGGTTATTTGCTTCTTTCAAAGATTATAAAATGCTTGAAACACTAAAGCCTGCGACAAAATATGTACTATCTTTTGATATTAAAACAAACATCAAAAACAGTACAATCAAAACAAGCTTATGTACAGGCTCTGCCACTGATCATTTTGGTAGAAATGCAACTACACAATTAAAGGGAGATAATACATGGGAACATGTTGTGTGGAATTTAACGACATATGATCCTTTACCAAAAATAAACAAACAATTTATATATCTTAGTAGTACAGCCGTTTCGTATGTAGGAGAAACGTATATTAAAAACCTCAAGCTTACAGAAGGGACAGTAGATACACCTTGGGCACCTCATCCAGAAGACCTCGAAGGGCGTGGAGTTTCTGAAACAGTTCAATATTACTTAGTGACGTCTCAAGCTTCAGGAGTAACTTCTTCTACTTCTGGTTGGAGTACAGACATTACAACTCAAAAACTCACTGCTGATAAAAAGTATTTATGGAACTGTTATCAGACTAAGTATAGTGATGGTACAAGTGAACCTATCAGCACACCTAAAGTTATTGGTGTATATGGGGATAAAGGGCAAAAAGGTGAAGACGGTCAAGATGGTGCAGGATTCCATTGGAATTTATTAAAGTATTCTGGCGATCTTAGTCAGATGTCTTATGGTAAAGTAGGAGGATATATAGACACTCAAGAATTTGTTAGTGATGCATCTACTCCGAGTAAGAATGCCTTGAAAAGCACTATTACTACAGTTGGTGATGGTATGTATATTCAAGGAAAGTATCTTAAAAAAGAAGCTATAAAAAGGGGAAACATTTATACCGTTTCTGTATGGTGTAAGTGTAGTTCCGCCAAAGATATCGGTGTAATGAATGTTGAGTTTTTAGATAAAAAAGTCAATATAAGTATGCCAAAATTGTCTACAGAATGGCAACAATATATCATTACAGGTGTGGCAAACAAAGATGTCACCACTACGTCTGGTGGTTCTGCTATTTCTTTCTACTATGGTAATAAAATGGCAGTCGGAGATATTTTCTATATTTCGTCTCCTAAAGTCGAAGAAGGTGATAAACCTTCTCCTTGGTGTACAACCTACGAAGAAACTCTCGCCAAAAGCCTCTCTATCACACCTTCCTCTCAATACTTTAAATCTACAGACGGTGGTAAAACATTTGCACCAAACGCAATCACAATCAAACCTACTATTCAAGGAGAAATTAGCTTTGGTAAATGGCAGTATTCTATTGATGGTGGAGTTAGCTTCGCTGATGTTGTGAGTGGACAGAAAGGTTTGACGGTCAGTAATAATGTGTTGGCTGTTAGCAAAGATAGTAGTTTATATAGTGATGCTATTACTATGGTCACTTTCAGAGCTGTGGCTAGTGATAGTAGCTTTTATGATACTTGTAGTATTGCTAAGATTTATGATGTGAGTGATATTGGTGATGGTAGGAATTTATTGTTGAACACATCTTCTTATAGAGAATCAAATCCGCTGGAGCGTACTGGTTTGAAAACAGATGATTGGTCAACATATCCTAAAATCATTACCTCTATTGATCTGAGTGTAAATCAAAAATATACTTTACAAGCAAAAACTGATAGTAATTGGGCAACAAAACATGACATGGGGGGACATACTCCATCAGAAAAATTGGTGGGGTTATGGCTTGTAAGTGATGACACTAATACTTTTTTGGATATGTCAAAAGGATATGCTGTTTTTATTGCCCCTAAAACAACTAAATATAAACTTAGAGTTAATCAGTATTCAGATGGTACTAATTCTTACACAATTAGATTATGGGACATTAAACTTGAAAAAGGACAATCTGCGTCAGGATGGTCAGCTGCTCCTGAAGATGTCCAAACAGCGATTTTATCTACCAAATCAGAGATCTCTGATGTGAGTTTAAAGGTGGATAAAAACAAGCAAGCTATTGAACAAAGAGTGGAAAAAACTACTTATCAGCAAGATTTGAACTTGGTTAAGGGTGATATTAGCAAAGCGAATGAAGGACTGAATAAATGGAGATATGAGATTTATCCTAAGAGTTTGTTTGCAAGTGAATATCAAGGCAAGAGTACAATGGATGTATTTGTTAAGAATACAAATCTTACACCTAGCCAGAGTATGTTGATTAATGATACGGATTTTGGGAAAAGCTGGGCTTACGGAGATAACTATATTGGCTACGCTCTTACTTTTGTGAAGTTCTCTGCTGCTAAAAGTGTTGCGATTACATTTAAGCATGACGATGGAGCACATTTGTACTTAAATGGCAAATTAATTGGCGGAGATGATACATGTAATACTAGTAGTGGGGAATCATTAACGCTTAGTTTTATCCAAGGTTGGAATTGTCTTGAGGTAGTTTTAAATGAAAAATCTGGTGGTGAATATATTGGATTAGGTACAACTATTTCTACCATTTCAGAATGTCAACTCATGAACTGTTACTATGGTACACCTGTTGCTAGACAGTCACATATTACAAATCAGTTAGTCCAGAATACTACTGATATTGATGGTGTTAGCGGTAGCGTACAAAAAGTTATGAGCACTGTTGGTGGCTCTGGTAAAATTGATGAGTTTGTGAGCAATTATGCTACATGGAAAAAGAAAGTCGATGGTATTGAGACTAGAGTTGGCGAGACTTATACGACTAAGGATGATTTTGATGATTTGCAGATTGGCGGTAGGAATTTACTGAAACATTCTTCTATGATTGGGGAAAAGCTTATATGTGATAACTACTTTATCTGTAATAACTGCAATATACAAGAATATACAAACGATGGATTTCATATCATAACGCCAACTGAAGGTAATGCAAATAACGGAATTGCATTTGCTTTTGATAATTTTACAATAATGGAAATTAATGGTGGAGATACAATAACTTTTAGCTGTGATATAAAAGGAACGAGTGATTCACATGCTCCGTTTGTAAGTATTCACATCTCAGATAATAATTGGTATGGATCGGGTGTTGTACAAAAGAATACCAGTGTAAGTATTACTAAAGATTGGCAAAGAGTTTCTGTGACAATAACTACCCCAACAGGTTTGACTAAAAATCATATGTGGTTAGCAATCCACGGTAATCATCAATCTGATTTATATGTAAGAAATTTTAAGCTTGAAAAAGGCAATAAACCCACAGATTGGACTCCAGCACCTGAGGACGTTAACGGAAAGATTGTGAATGTAGAGACTATTGCTAATCAGACCGCTAATAAATTCAGTTGGATTGTCAAAAGTGGGACAAGTGCAAGTAATTTTGAAATTACTGATAGATTAATGAATCTTGTATCGGCAAACATTAATCTTGATGGTATTGTAAGCTTTATGAATACTGCTAAAGGAGAGGGCAGAAAGAATCTATATAATCTAGATTACTCTAATTTTGAAAATGTTGCCTCGCAAGAAGATGCCATATGTTACGCAAAAGATAACGGAGTAACTTCTGTTGGCATTGATAGTTCGGTATCTTATGATGGAGATAAATCTCTTAAAATCAGTTATACTACTGCAAATTTAAACTCAAGTACAACACCATTGTATTTAGGAAGTTCTGCAAATAATTACGGTTGTGTAAAAATACAAGCAGGTAAACAATACATACTTTCTTGTTATGTAAAATCAGATTCTACTATGGGACTGTTCATGATAGATATTCAGGGGCATGACACCCCAGACACCAAAACAGATGGACTTTATCTATCTAACATTGATCCGAGAAAATTACCAGGAAGTTCTACTGGTGTTAATCTAAGTACGGATTGGCAACGAGCTATTTGTGCAATTAAAGTCGCAGATAATGCAACTGGATTATACTGGTCTGTAGTTCCTCTTATCTGGGGGAAACCAAGTAGTTCTAATGTGCCTCAAACTTTTAATGTATGGGTAGATTGCATTATGTTAGAAGAAGTTGATTCTATTTCTAATCAACCTGGTACTTACATACTAGACAAAAAAACCATTATAGATGGTGGGAGTATTAAAGCTGACACTATCACTGGTAATAAAATTATGGCAGGGTCTATCACAGCAGACAAAATCGCAACAGATGCAATTAAATCTCGCAACTACATCTCTTCTGGTGGTACGCAAGGATCATTCTTAAATCTGAGCGATGGTAGCTTTACAAGTCCTAATTTGAGTTGGGATTCAAATGGTAATTTGATTGCCAAGAATGCTAACCTGAGTGGTGAGATTACAGCTACGAATGGTAGTATTGCGGGATGGACTATAATTAGCAATAAGATGTATACGACAGGATCTGGTAAATATACAGGTATTGGTAAGTACGGAAGTGCTTATGCTTTCTGGGCGGGTGCAACAAGCAATGATAACGGAAATAGTGCCGTATTTAAGGTTAGTCACACTGGTAAATTAACTGCCACAGATGCAGATATTACGGGAACAATTACTGCTACGAATGGTAAGATTGGTCGCTATGATATTACGTCAACATATCTGATGACAAACAGCGGAAGTAATGCATCTGGTATTGGTGGAAATCAGGCTTTCTGGGCTGGTGCTGAAGATAGCAATTCTGCTCCTTTTAGAGTTGGGTATGATGGAGTTTTGTGGGCAGAAAATGCCGCCATAAGAGGAAGTATCGAAACTGGAAATTTAGGAGATGAAGGAGATACTGTCTCTATAATAAACGGACATATAGGAATACAAGGTACGTCAAATAATGTTGAAATTTATTCAACTGGATTTAAATTTGGTATTGATGGGGACTATTATTTAGAATCTGTTTCAGAAGGGGTCAAATGCTATCGAAATTTGTATGCAACAGATTTTATTGCAGATGGGTGGATTTATAATGCTTCAGGTGGGCATTATACATGGAAAGATAGAGATGATGCATATATAAGTTGTGGTGACTATAACGGACATAACGTTTATTATTATGCGAATTATCACGCATTTTACGTGAATAAAGACTCTGGTCAGGGAATGATGTATATTAACACAAATGGCGTCACTTCTCGTGTAGGCTTTACAAAGACCTCAGACGAACGTATCAAAAAAAATTTTGAATCTTTTGATGATAATATTATTGATGCTTATATGAACATCGAACCAGTAAAATATCAATTAAAGCAAAGTTCTAATGATAAATACCATTTTGGCTTTAAGGCACAACATATTGATAAAGTATTTAGTGATTATGGAGACATTTACAATGAGTCATTTGATATTTGCACTTCTCGACCTATTGATCCCGACAAAGCAAAGGAACTATATGGTGTAGACGGCATGGTAGAAGAATATGGACTTCGTTACGATGAATTGATTGCTCCTACTGCTTATATGGTACAGCATATTTACAAAGAACTTGAACAAACCAAACAAGAAAAAGTCGACCTAGAAGCTCGCTTACAAGCGATCGAAGAAAAACTTGGACTTTAAGAACGGATAAACAACCAAATAACAAATATACATAGAGCAGTTTTCGGACTGCTCTTTTTGTATGCAATTTTACAGAAAGAAAGGTGAAATATACATATGGTATACACAGTTAAATTAGATAACAGTGACGATAAGACATTTGAACTTATGCAGTTTAATCCCTCTGTATTTGACATGGAATGTAAACTTGTCGTTTGCACAGATGATCTAAAAACGGTTAAATCAGCATTTACAAACTTTAAAACATTAGACATTTACAGAGATGATGTGCAGATTGCAACTTACACATGCTTTAACAATTATAAAGAAATCTCTTTACAACAGGGATTATATAACAACACAAATGGAGAATGGGAAGATGCACTGATTGTATCTCTTACAAGAGCGAATATTGTAGAACAAGTGCAACGACTTGATGAAAAAGTTAATCAAATCGTAGATATTAATACATTAACTCTTGATGAATACAAGAACTATTTACAGGAGAAAAACAAAGCTGCTCTTGCTGAGTTCTTAGCAGATCAGAGCGTAGAATTCAATGGTAAACCTTACGGAGTATCTGAAGAAGATCAGAATGAAATGGCTCTGAACTTTATGCAATATCAAGCTCTTACTAGTGCTGGTCAGCAAGTAACTCTTGAATGGCATAGTAAGAAGAGTGCGTGTGAAACATTCACTGCTGAGGAATTTGTGCAGTTAACAGCAATGATCAAGGCATTTGTCTATCCTTACTTTCAGCAGATGAATGTCATCAAACAACAGATTTTCAGTTCTACTAGCAGAGAAGAATTGGACAAGATTGAAATTAAGTATGAAGTAATTCCTGTGCAGTCAACAGAACCTACTACTCCTTCAGATGGAAAAGATTCAACTACGACTGATAAGACAGATGAAACAGGAAAAGATTCAGTTACGACTGAAGAATAATTAGTTTAACAGAGAAAAGGAGAAAATTAATATGGAAATGACAAATATGCAGGCAGATATGATCTTAGGACAGTTAAATACAATTTATGC
>PPYF01612970.1_pt1 | contig 13844 bp, 9 predicted proteins | sample 1559871 | NCBI WGS metagenome assembly PPYF01 (sample SAMN08240021, study PRJNA423297) | Human gut metagenome, whole genome shotgun sequencing project. | reverse complement strand
TGGTTGAGAATGTGAAAAAGGCGCATTTTGACGGCGTGCTGGGTATCAATATCGGCAAAAATAAAGATACGCCGGTTGAGCACGGGAAAGATGATTACCTGATTTGTATGGAAAAAGTCTATCCGTACGCCGGGTATATCGCCATTAATATCTCCTCGCCGAATACCCCAGGGCTGCGCACGCTGCAATACGGCGAAGCGCTGGATGATTTACTCTCCGGTATTAAAAATAAGCAGCTCGAGCTGCAGCAGAAGCATCAAAAATATGTCCCGGTCGCCGTAAAGATCGCGCCGGATCTTTTGCCTGAGGAATTGATCCAGGTTGCCGATAGCCTCGTGCGTCATAATATTGATGGCGTGATTGCAACCAATACCACCCTCGATCGTTCCCTGGTTCAGGGAATGAAACATTGCGATGAGACCGGTGGGCTTAGCGGTCGTCCATTACAATTAAAAAGCACTGAAATTATCCGTATGCTCTCCGCTGAGCTGAATGGCCGTTTGCCTATCATCGGCGTGGGCGGCATTGATTCGGTGATTGCCGCGCGGGAAAAGATTGCCGCCGGGGCATCGCTGGTGCAGATCTATTCTGGATTTATTTTTAAAGGTCCGCCGCTGATTAAAGAAATTGTTACCCACATCTAATCTTTTCCTCCTCTGAATCCCACCCAGGGCTTTATTTCCGGCCCTGGTTGTTTTATATTCCCTCACTGTTGCTTATTTAAACATTTTAGACTTTTCTTAATTTTAGAAAATATTCTGCGGTAAGTCGCAACAACTTTGCAGAGGCGTATGAAAGGGGACAGGGGGAAAAATGCGGATTAAACCTGACGATAACTGGCGTTGGTATTACGATGAAGAGCACGACCGCATGATGCTCGATCTGGCCAATGGCATGTTATTTCGCTCGCGCTTCGCCCGGCGCATGCTGACTCCGGATGCCTTTGCCCCTTCGGGATTTTGCGTTGATGACGCCGCGCTCTATTTCTCTTTTGAAGAAAAATGTCGCGATCTCGAGCTATCGAAAGAGCAGCGGGCGGAATTAGTCCTTAACGCGCTCACCGCCATCCGTTTTCTCAAACCGCAGATGCCGAAAAGCTGGCACTTTATCGCCCATACCCATCACTGGCAGCCGAGCGGCGGCGACGCCGCCTGCGTTTGGCTGAGCGATACCGGCGAGCAGGTGAATTTACTTGTGGTGGAGCCGGGCGATAACGCCGCGCTCTGTCTGTTGGCTCAGCCGGGTCTCACCCTTGCCGGCCGCGTCATGCAGCTGGGCGATGTCATTAAAATCATGAATGACAGACTGCAGCCGGCGCAGAGCGCGGTCAGCTACAGTCTGGGGCAGGCGTATCGTCGCTTTCACCTGCCCCGTAGGCTTTCGCCGGGCCGCGGGTAAGGATTTCCACTTCATCTCCCACCCGGATCACCCCGCTGTTGCGGGCAATCAGGTTCTGGCCAAAATCGACATCGCCATTGTCCAGCGCGGTACGAAAACGCTTTAAGGTTTCCAGCGGCTCCCCGGCGGGATGCTTCTGACCGCGCTCCGGGCTGACGGTGGTAAAAATGCAGCGGCTGCACGGCTTAGCGACATCAAACACCACCTCGCCGATGCGGATCACTTTCCAGCTATCTTCATCCCAGGCCGCCGCGCCGGTGACCACAAGGTTAGGGCGAAACTGTTCTATGCTTACGCTGGCCGGGCAGCGCTGTTGCAGATCGCGCAGGGAGGCCTCGTTAGCCAGCAGGTAAGGGTAGCCGTCGGCGAAGGAGAGCGGCACCGCATCATGGCGCTTTACCCGGCGGGTTAGCTGCGGCCCCAGCCAGCGCAGCTGGACATCGCGCTTGAAAAAGCCGCTGAGCCACTGGTTAACGGCGGCGGGCGCGATGAGGGCGGTAAAATGGTTGCCCCAGACTTCGGTCGGCTCGGCCTGCGTGGCGAAATCGCTAAAACGCACCACGGCGCTGCTGCCGTCCGGTGCGGTCAGGTGAAGGCCATCATGCAGCGGCGCCGGAATAAATTTCACCATTTGCGGAAACTGGCAAAGTGACGATATGAATTCTCTGTTTGCCAGTACGGCTCGTGGGCTGGAAGAGCTGTTAAAAACTGAACTGGAAGGGCTTGGCGCGACGGACTGCCAGGTAGTCCAGGGCGGGGTCCATTTTCAGGGGGATACGCGCCTGCTGTATCAAAGCCTGATGTGGAGCCGGCTGGCTTCGCGCATCATGCTGCCGCTGGGCGAATGTCGCGTATACAGCGATCTGGATCTGTACCTCGGCGTACAGGCCATTCCGTGGACGGAGATGTTCAACCCTGGCGCCACCTTCGCGGTGCATTTTAGCGGCCTCAATGACGAGATCCGTAACAGCCAGTACGGCGCGCTGAAGGTTAAAGACGCCATTGTCGACAGCTTCACCCGTAAGAATCTACCGCGCCCGAACGTCGATCGTGAGTCGCCCGATCTGCGGATCAACGTCTGGCTGAACAAAGAGACGGCGCACATCTCGCTGGATCTGAGCGGCGAAGGCCTGCACCTGCGCGGCTATCGCGATGGTACCGGAATGGCGCCGATCAAAGAAAACCTCGCGGCGGCGATCGTCATGCGCTCTGGCTGGGTACCAGGTACGCCGCTGCTCGATCCGATGTGCGGCTCCGGTACCCTGCTGATTGAAGCGGCGATGATGGCGACCGACCGCGCGCCGGGCCTGCACCGCGGCCACTGGGGCTTTGGCGGCTGGGCGCAGCACGATGACGCCATCTGGAAAGAGGTGAAGGCGGAAGCGCAAACCCGCGCTCGTCAGGGATTGGCAGCGTATGAGTCACGCTTCTACGGCTCAGACGTCGACGCGCGCGTAATCGAGCGCGCGCGCCGCAACGCCCGCCGCGCCGGCATTGGCGAGCTGATCGATTTTGACGTGAAAGACGTCGCCCAACTGAACAACCCGCTGCCGAAAGGCCCGTACGGGACGGTGATCAGTAACCCGCCGTACGGCGAACGTCTGGAAAGCGAGCCAGCGCTGATCGCTCTGCACAGCCTGCTTGGCCGGATAATGAAAAGTCAGTTCGGCGGCTGGAACCTGTCGGTATTCAGCGCTTCGCCGGAGCTGCTGAGTTGCCTGCAGCTGCGTGCCGACAAGCAGTTTAAAGCCAAGAACGGCCCGCTGGACTGCGTGCAGAAGAATTATCACCTGGCGGAGAGCGAAGGCGGCAAGCCGGCGATGCTGGCGGAGGATTTTGCTAACCGTCTGCGTAAAAACCTGAAGAAGTTTGAAAAATGGGCCCGCCAGGAAGGAATCGAATGCTATCGCCTGTACGATGCTGATCTACCGGAATACAACGTGGCCATTGACCGCTATGCCGACTGGGTGGTGGTCCAGGAGTATGCCCCGCCGAAAACCGTCGACGCGCATAAGGCGCGCCAGCGTCTGTTCGACATCATCGCTGCGACTATCGCCGTACTGGACATGGCGCCTAACAAGCTGGTGCTGAAAACCCGTGAACGGCAGAAGGGGAAAAACCAGTATCAGAAGATGGCGGAGAAGGGCGACTTTATTGAGGTACAGGAGTATAACGCGCGCCTGTGGGTCAACCTCACCGACTACCTGGATACCGGTCTGTTCCTCGACCACCGTATCGCCCGTCGCATGCTCGGCCAGATGAGTAAAGGTAAGGACTTCCTGAACCTGTTCTCCTATACCGGCAGCGCCAGCGTCCACGCAGGCCTCGGCGGTGCGCGATCCACCACCACGGTGGATATGTCACGCACCTACCTGGAGTGGGCGGAACGCAACCTGCGTCTCAATGGCCTGACCGGCCGCGCGCATCGCCTGATGCAGGCGGACGTGCTGGGTTGGCTGCGGGAGAGCACCGAACAGTTCGATCTGATCTTTATCGATCCACCGACCTTTTCCAACTCCAAACGAATGGAAGATGCGTTTGACGTCCAGCGCGATCACATTCGCCTGATGACCGATCTAAAACGTCTGCTGCGTAAAGGCGGCACCATTATGTTCTCGAATAACAAACGCGGTTTCCGTATGGATCATGACGGGCTGGCGGCGCTTGGCCTGAAGGCGCAAGAGATTTCGCAAAAAACGCTGTCGCAGGATTTTGCCCGCAACCGTCAGATCCACAACTGCTGGCTGATTACCGCAGCCTGAAAGGAATAAATAATGTCACTGATTAGTATGCACGGCGCCTGGCTTTCCTTCAGCGATGCGCCGCTGCTGGATAATGCCGAGCTGCATATTGAAGATAACGAACGCGTCTGCCTCGTCGGACGCAACGGCGCCGGTAAATCTACCCTGATGAAGATCCTCAACCGCGAACAGGGGCTGGATGACGGACGCATCATTTATGAACAGGACCTGATCGTGGCGCGTCTGCAGCAGGATCCGCCGCGGAACGTTGCTGGTACGGTGTACGATTTTGTCGCCGAAGGGATCGCCGAGCAGGCGGCTTATCTGAAAGCCTACCATGACGTGTCGCATCAGGTGATGACCGATCCGAGCGACAAAAATTTAAATGAACTGGCGCGCCTGCAGGAGCAGCTCGATAACCTGGGACTATGGCAGCTGGACAGCCGCATTAACGAAGTGATTGAGCAGCTGGGCCTTGACGCCAATGCGCAGCTGGCGTCGCTGTCCGGCGGCTGGCTACGTAAAGCGGCGCTGGGCCGCGCCCTGGTCAGTGGGCCGCGCGTGCTGCTGCTGGATGAGCCCACTAACCACCTCGATATCGAAACCATCGACTGGCTGGAAGGTTTCCTGAAAACCTTTAAAGGCACGATTATCTTTATTTCGCATGACCGTTCCTTTATCCGCAATATGGCGACGCGCATTGTCGACCTCGATCGTGGCAAGCTGGTGACCTATCCGGGAAATTACGATCAGTATCTCCTCGATAAAGAAGAAGCCCTGCGGGTCGAAGAACTGCAGAATGCGGAATTTGACCGCAAGCTGGCCCAGGAAGAGGTGTGGATCCGTCAGGGAATCAAAGCGCGCCGGACCCGTAACGAAGGCCGAGTCCGCGCGCTGAAGGCGATGCGCCGCGAGCGCGGTGAGCGTCGGGAAGTGATGGGCAGCGCGAAGATGCAGGTTGAGGAGGCTTCCCGTTCCGGCAAAATCGTCTTTGAGATGGAAAACGTCAACTATCAGGTTGACGGCAAAGTGCTGGTGAAGGATTTCTCCGCACAGATCCAGCGCGGCGACAAGATCGCCCTGATCGGCCCCAACGGCTGCGGGAAAACCACGTTGCTGAAGCTGATGCTCGGCCAGCTGCAGGCCGACAGCGGGCGGATCCATGTTGGCACCAAGCTGGAGGTCGCCTACTTCGACCAGCACCGCGCGGAGTTGGATCCGGATAAAACGGTGATGGACAACCTGGCGGAAGGCAAACAGGAGGTAATGGTTAACGGTAAGCCACGTCATGTGCTGGGTTATCTACAGGACTTCCTGTTCCATCCGAAACGAGCGATGACCCCGGTACGTGCGCTTTCCGGAGGGGAACGTAACCGCCTGCTGCTGGCCCGGCTGTTCCTGAAACCCAGCAATCTGCTGATCCTTGATGAACCGACTAACGACCTCGATGTTGAAACGCTGGAGCTGCTGGAAGAGCTGATCGATGGCTATCAGGGGACCGTGATGCTGGTGAGCCACGATCGTCAGTTTGTCGACAATACCGTGACCGAGTGCTGGATCTTCGAAGGCGGCGGTCGTATTGGCCAGTACGTCGGCGGCTATCACGACGCACGCGGTCAGCAGGCCCAGTCTTTGGCGCAAAAGCAGACGGTCGTTAAAAAAACGACGGAAGTCGCTCAGCCAAAAGCAGAAACTGTCAAACGCGGCGGGAACAAACTAAGCTATAACCTGCAGCGCGAGCTGGAACAACTGCCGCAGAAGCTGGAGGCTCTCGAGGCCGAACTGCAGACGCTGCAGGATCAGGTTGCCGATCCCGATTTCTTCGGGCAACCGCACGATCGCACGCAGCAGGTGCTGGCGCAGCTGGCCGAAGCGGAGCAGGCGCTGGAAGCGGCCTTTGAACGCTGGGAATATCTCGAAGGATTAAAGAACGGCGCCTGAGCCGAGGAGTTGTCATGTGCGATCATCATCATGCTGCGCGACATATTCTATGTCCCCAATGTGATTTGCTGGTGGCTTTGCCGCAGCTTGAGCATCGCCAGAAAGCCGCCTGCCCGCGCTGCGGTACAACGTTAACCACCACGTGGGACGCGCCTCGCCAGCGTCCCACGGCGTATGCGCTGGTCGCGCTGTTTATGCTGCTGCTGGCCAACCTGTTCCCTTTTATCTATATGAAAGTGGGCGGCATCAGTAGCGAAATAGAGCTGCTGGAAATTCCCAACGTACTGTTTACCGAGGATTACGCCAGTCTCGGGACTTTCTTTTTACTCTTTGTTCAATTAGTGCCGGCGTTTTGCCTGGTCACCATTTTGCTGCTGGTTAATCGGGTCAGAATGCCTGCCGGCCTGAAGACGTTCCTTGCGCGAATTCTCTTTCAACTGAAAACCTGGGGCATGGCGGAGATCTTTCTTGCCGGCGTACTGGTGAGCTTCGTCAAGCTGATGGCCTACGGTGATATCGGCATCGGTCTGAGCTTTGTTCCCTGGTGTATGTTTTGCCTGCTGCAGTTACGTACTTTTCAGTGCGTCGACCGCCGCTGGCTATGGGATGATATTGCCCCCATGCCGGCCATTACCCAGCCGCTGAAGGTCGGGGTGACCGGTATCCGTCAGGGGCTGCGCTCCTGTGCCTGCTGTACGGCGGTGTTGCCGGTCGATCAGACCGTCTGCCCGCGCTGTAACAGTAAAGGAACGGCGCGGCGCAAAAATAGCCTGCAGTGGACGCTGGCGCTGCTGGTGACGTCATTTATCCTTTATCTCCCTGCCAACATTATGCCGATCATGATCACCGATCTGCTGGGCGATAAAATGCCATCGACCATTATGGCCGGGGTGATTTTACTGTGGAGCGAAGGTTCATATCCGGTGGCGCTGGTGATCTTTATCGCCAGTATTATGGTGCCGACGCTGAAGATGATCGCTATCGCCTGGTTATGCTGGAACGCCAACGGCAACGGCGCGCGAGATTCGGAGCGCATGCATCTGATCTATGAGGTGGTGGAATTTGTTGGCCGCTGGTCAATGATTGACGTTTTTGTCATCGCCGTGCTCTCTGCGCTGGTCCGCATGGGAGGGTTAATGAATATCTATCCAGCCATCGGCGCGGTCATGTTTGCGCTGGTGGTGGTGATGACCATGTTTTCAGCCATGACATTTGATCCCCGTTTACTGTGGGATCGTGAGCCAGATTCAAGCCATGAGGAAATACAACAACATGGAAAATAAGAGCGGAGAAGCGAAAGTGCAGAAGGTGAAGAACTGGTCACCGGTGTGGATCTTCCCTATCGTCACTGCGCTGATCGGGGCATGGATCCTGTTTTATCATTACAGCCATCAGGGGCCTGAGGTCACGCTGATCACCACCAATGCGGAAGGGATTGAAGGGGGAAAAACCCGGATCAAGAGCCGCAGCGTAGACGTTGGGGTGGTGGAGAGCGCGACGCTGACCGACGATCTCACCCACGTGGAAATCAAAGCCCGCCTCAATTCCGGGATGCAGAAGCTGCTGCACAACGATTCCGTCTTCTGGGTGGTAAAGCCGCAGGTTGGGCGCGAGGGGATCAGCGGTCTTGGGACATTGTTGTCCGGGGCCTATATTGAACTGCAGCCGGGAACGAAAGGTTCGGTGCCAGCGCAGTATCCGCTACTGGATTCTCCGCCGCTGGCCTCGCCGGATGCCAAGGGGATCCGTATTCTGCTGGAAAGCAGCAAGGCGGGCCAGCTGTCGCCGGGCGATCCGGTGTTGTTCCGCGGCTATCGCGTGGGGTCAGTGGAAACCAGCACCTTCGACACGCAGAAACGTCGTATTACTTACCAGCTGTTCATCAATGCGCCGAACGATCGCCTGGTGACCACCAACGTTCGTTTCTGGAAAGACAGCGGGATCGCTGTAGATTTGACCTCGGCGGGGATGCGCGTCGAGATGGGCTCGCTGTCGACGCTGTTTGGCGGCGGGGTGAGCTTCGATATTCCTGAAGGACTGGACCTCGGCGAGCCGGTGGCGAATAAAACGGAATACCATCTGTTTGACGATCAGAAGAGCATCCAGGATTCAGTCTTTACCGAGCATATCGATTACGTCATGTTCTTCAAAGACTCGGTTCGCGGCCTGCAGCCGGGCGCGCCAGTGGAGTTCCGCGGTATCCGTCTGGGCACCGTCGGCAAAGTGCCGTTCTTTATTCCGGGGCTGAAGCAGCGTTTGAACGATGACTATCGTATTCCAGTGGAAGTGCGGGTTGAACCGCAACGGCTGATTAATCAGCTTGGCGGCGATCCGAATATTCGCGCCCACATTGACGATCTGATCAACCGCGGACTGCGCGGCTCGCTGAAAACCGGTAACCTGGTGACCGGCGCGCTGTATATCGATCTCGACTTCTATCCGAAGGCGCCCCCGCGCGGGAAAATACAGGAGTTTAACGGCTATCCGATTATCCCGACCATCAGCGGAGCTGAACCGTAGCATGCAGGGCTTCCAGCCGGGCTCTGCGGCCTACAATAAGATGGTGGCCGATATGCAGCGTCTGGATCAGGTGCTGCGTGAGCTGCAGCCGGTTCTGAAAACGCTAAATGATAAGAGCAATGCGCTGGTATTTGAGGCGAAGGATAAAAAAGATCCACAGCCGAAGGGAGCGAAATAATGAAAAAATGGTTACTGGCGGCAGCCGTATGCGTACTGACGGCGTGCAGTAGCGGCGGGGAAAGCAAGACATACTATCAGCTACCGGTTGTGCAGGGCGGCGCGCAGAGCGCCGCCAGTCAGGGGGCACGTCTGCTGTGGGTAGAGCAGGTCAGCATCCCGGATTATCTGGCGGGTAACGGGGTGGTCTATCAGACCACCGACGTGCAGTATGTGATCGCCAATAATAATCTGTGGGCCAGTCCGCTGGATCAGCAGCTGCGTACCACGCTGGTGGCAAATCTCAGCCAGCAGTTGCCAGGCTGGGTAGTGTCGTCCCAGCCGTTGGGGAGCGAGCAGGATACCCTCAACGTTGCGGTCAATGGCTTTCATGGTCGCTATGACGGGCGGGTTATCGTTAGCGGTGAGTGGCTGCTGAAGCATCAGGGACAGCTGATTAAGCGCCCGTTTAACATCGTCCTCAGGCAGGAACAGGATGGTTATGACGCGATGGTCAAGACCCTGGCGCAGGCGTGGAGCCAGGAGGCGGCTGCCATTGCCAGCGAGCTTAATCGTCTGCCATAAGTAAAATTCATCATAATGATCTGCCGCGCGGTTCACCTGGGCCGCGCGGCATTTTTTTTGTTTTCTTTTCCACCAGATCAAAGAATGAGGGAAACGAGGCATGAAGAGACAAAAACGAGATCGCCTGGAACGGGCACACCAACGCGGATATCAGGCGGGTATCGCGGGAAGATCGAAAGAAATGTGTCCATACCAGAGCCTGAATCAACGCTCATGGTGGCTGGGAGGCTGGCGAGAAGCCATGGAGGACAGGGTACTAACGGCCTGACACTGTCTCTTTAAAAAAGAAGCCTCCGCATAGCGGGGGCTTCGCCTTTTAATCGCTACTGAATGTTATCAGAAAGCGGAAGTATCCTGGAACAGACCCACTTTCAGATCGTTCGCGGTGTAGATCAGACGATCGTCAACCAGCACTTCACCATCCGCAAGTCCCATAATCAGACGACGGTTAACAATGCGCTTGAAGTGGATACGGTAGGTGACTTTTTTCGCGGTCGGCAGAACCTGACCGGTAAATTTCACTTCGCCAACGCCCAGCGCGCGGCCTTTGCCTTCGCCGCCCAGCCAGCCAAGATAGAACCCGACCAGCTGCCACATAGCATCCAGGCCCAGGCAGCCCGGCATCACCGGATCGCCGATAAAGTGGCAACCGAAGAACCACAGGTCAGGATTGATGTCGAGTTCTGCCTCAACATAACCTTTATCGTAGTTACCACCGGTTTCGGTCATTTTGATGACGCGGTCCATCATCAGCATGTTTGGTGCCGGTAACTGCGGGCCTTTCGCGCCGAACAGTTCACCACGACCAGAGGCAAGAAGATCTTCTTTTGTATAGGATTCGCGTTTATCTACCATGTTTTCAGTAAGCCTTATTTTAAGTTCGGGACGCAGGATAGCTAACACGTGTAAGCTGAACAAGTCCGATCAGTTAGAACTTGTCCCACCTAACCAGCGTAGCGGCCACGGAAAACGATGGCGAGTCTCTTGCTGGGTCGCCTGCGCTATCCGCTCCTGAATGGTTTGTCGCAGCGTCTGTCCTTCACCGTCCCACATCAGCTGGGTCAACATCGGCAGCGCTTCGGTAATATCGTCAATGGCCCAGATAGCAAACTGGTTGTCGGCAACGGCCTGACGTAGCTCGTGGCTCAGGCTGAGATGACGAACGTTGGCGGCAGGGATAATCACTCCCTGTTTGCCGGTTAAACCGCGCTGCTGACAGATAGTGAAGAAGCCTTCAATTTTCTCGTTCAGGCCGCCGACCGGCTGCACGCGACCAAACTGGTCGACGGAGCCGGTGATCGCGATGCTCTGATTTATCGGTACATTGGCCAGGGCGCTGATTAAGGCGCAGAGTTCCGCCATGGAGGCACTGTCGCCATCCACTTCACTGTAGGACTGCTCAAAGGTCAGCGAAGCAGTGAAGGGAAGCTGCTGCTCCAGCTCCAGCTCGGACATCAGAAAAGCCTGCATGATCATCATGCCTTTCGCATGAATGTTACCGCCCAGCTCGGCTTTACGTTCGACGTCGATAAATTCGCCATCGCCAATGTGCACGACGCAGCTGATGCGTGAAGGTTCACCGAACGCGCGTGGATGACCGGGGAATTCGATCACCGACAGGGCGTTGATCTGCCCGACGCATTCGCCTTCGGTTTCAATCAGGATCTGTTCCTGCAGGATTTCATCCTGCATACGCTCCGCCAGGTAGCCTTCACGCCATACCCGGCGCGCCAGCATGGTCTGCATCGCTTCGCCGGTAATCTCCTCGCCTTCGCAGAAGGCGGCAGCCTCCCGCAGCTGGCGGGTTATCCATAGCGGACTGAGCGGCAGGGTCTCCTGATCGCCGGTATAGCGCGTTCCCTCATCGATCAGCAGAGGCCAGGCATCGGCTGCCGGGCCCGGCAGCTCCAGCTGCTGCGCATTCTGCCATACCCACTGGCACCAGGCCTTTAGCGTGTCGGCGTCAGCAAACTGCAGAGTGTCTTCATACTCGCTATAGATCGCCTGCGCAGCCAGCTCCGGCTCCATTTCCTGGAAATCGGCCAGCGATTCGCGTTCGCCCACCAGGATGATTTTCAGACTCAGCGGCATAGAGGGAATGCTGACCGGCAGCGGACGCGATTCATCCATAGAAAGCCAGTCAAAGCGCTGACGAGTCACCATATTTTTCAGACGCACCCACAGCAGCGGTTGCGCCAGCAGTGTACGTAGCGAAAGCACAAGCACGCCGCCGTTGGCCTGATGGACCAGCCCAGGCTGGAGGGTGATTGCACCGTTAAACTGGCGTACGCAGCCAAACAGCTGTTCCGCTTCTACCCAATCGGCCATCACGACCGGGGCAGTGCTGGCGAAATTATCCTCAGCGCCCTGCGCCGGTGCGAGCGTCACCTGAGCGTCGGTTACCTCATAGCGGACGCCGTAAAGCGGTGCGGCAGGCTCGTGCAGAGTCCGGGTTTCAGCCGCCAGCCATTGCAGATATTCCGGCTCTTCAGGGGCTTTCACCAGCATGAAGGAGGAGACTGCCGGCGTGTACAGCAGCTGCTCAAGCCCATAGAACAAACGCGGCTGCAGATCGCCCGAGAGGGAGGGGGCCGGATGGGAAAGTTCAGCTTGAGCAAACAGCGCCTGGTAAGCTTCCAGATCAGGCGCAAGGTCGGTTCGGGTCAGTTTCGTAATGGTCAAAGTCGCTGTTTTTTAGTTAGATGTAAAGCGCGCAATTATACCTGATGCCGCGACCGAGCACACGGAGGATTATGGTTACCCTGATGATTACCCGGTCGCAGACTTCACGAATAATGATTTATATTCAGCACATCAGAAAAAAACTGATATCCTGAAATGAGTTACACGGTCACATTGAGATCGCAATGAAATATCAACAACTGGAAAATCTTGAAAGCGGCTGGAAATGGAAATATCTGGTAAAGAAGCACCGGGAAGGTGAGCTGATTACCCGCTACATTGAGGCCAGCGCTGCGCAAGCTGCGGTAGATGACTTGCTGACGCTCGAGAATGAACCTGTGCTGGTGCATGCCTGGATTGAGCAGCATATGAATCCGGCGCTGATGAACCGCATGAAGCAGACTATCCGCGCGCGACGGAAACGCCATTTTAACGCTGAGCATCAGCATACGCGTAAGAAGTCTATCGACCTTGAGTTTGTCGTTTGGCAGCGTCTTGCTGGCCTGGCGCAGCGGCGGGGCAAAACCTTGTCTGAAACCATCGTCCAGCTGATTGAAGATGCCGAGCACAAAGAGAAATATGCCAGCAAAATGTCGAGCCTGAAGCACGATCTGCAGGTACTGTTAGGGAAAGAATAGCCAGGTAGGATCGTCGACCCGCCTGCTGGTGGTTGCCCTGGCCGGGGGCTGCTTCACAGCTCTCAGCCGCTGAAGTGGGCGAGAGGGCATAAAAAAAACCCGCCGAAGCGGGTTTTTTTATCGGTTATAACTTAAGCCGCCGGCTGAGTTACAACTTCTTTGTAGCCTTTAACTTCGATCTCTACACGACGATCCGGAGCCAGGCAATCGATCAGGGCAGCGCGAGCTTTCACGTTGTCACAGGTGTTGCCAGTAACCGGGTTGGATTCACCCATGCCGCGAGCGGAGATTTTGCCAGCCGGGATGCCTTTAGCAACCAGGTAGTCAACAACGGACTGAGCACGTTTCTCAGACAGCTGCTGGTTGTAAGCTTCGGAACCGATGCGGTCGGTGTAGCCCAGAACAACAGCGGAACCGTCTTTCGGATCCATGTTGCTCAGCTGAGTGTACAGCTGATCCAGAGCCTGCTGACCTTCCGGTTTCAGGGTAGCTTTGTTGAAGTTGAACAGAACGTCAGACTTCAGGGTGAAGTGCTTGGTAGCCACTTCCGGAGCCGGAGCCGGAGCCGGAGCAACAACCGGTGCAGCATCTTCCTGACCGAAGCGGTAGGAAACGCCCAGGCTCAGCATGCCGTTATCAGGACGGGTACCCACAGTGCCCGCGTCGCCGATGTTGTTAACCCACTGGTATTCCAGACGGGTAGCGATGTCACGAGTAACAGCCCACTCTACGCCGCCAGCAAATACTGGGGAAACGCCAGTGTCGTGTTCGCTACGGGAAACGCCGGTAGAAGCGTAGTTGCCTTTGGAGTCAGCGCGCCAAACCATGCCGCCCAGACGGGTGTAGATGTCCAGATCGTCAGTGATCGGGTAACCCAGTTTAGCGGTCAGCTGAACGCCCTGAGCTTTGAAAGCACCGTTGTCAACGCTGCCTTTATATGCCATACGGCCCAGCCAGTCATAACCCATTTCGAAACCGAGGTACGGGTTAACCTGGTAACCACCGAACGCACCAGCACCAAGCTGATCGTTACGGGTCGGACCGTTGTTGTTCTGGAAACCGTTACCGTAGAAACCGGTGTCGTGATACTGGGACCAACCCAGTTTACCACCTGCATACCAGGTGTTATCTTTCGGAGCGGCCTGCGCTACGGTAGCGAAGCCAGCCAGTGCCACTGCAATCG
>PPYF01066405.1_pt1 | contig 13848 bp, 13 predicted proteins | sample 1559871 | NCBI WGS metagenome assembly PPYF01 (sample SAMN08240021, study PRJNA423297) | Human gut metagenome, whole genome shotgun sequencing project. | reverse complement strand
GTGTTTAACTCTGCGCAAGGTTTTTTATGGAACACAGTGGAGGAGAAGCAGTTTGCTGAACATCGATTCCCGCAAATTAAAGGGAAGCCTTTTGCGATGGGGGGAGCAGGAGTGGATGTCCCGGTTGGAGAACTGCCGTCCCTTCCAGAGCAGCTGGAAGGACAGCAGTATCTGGTCTACGCCGGTAGAATTGACGAGTCCAAAGGCTGCGGTGAAATGTTTGAGTATTTCTTCCGCTACAAGAAAGAACATAAGAGCAATTTAAAATTGGTTCTGATGGGAAAAGCGGTCATGTCAGTACCGCATCACCCGGACATCATTCAGTTGGGCTTTGTCTCTGACGAGTTGAAATTTGCGGTTATGCGCTCGGCTATAGCGCTGGTGCTGTTTTCCAAATTTGAAAGTCTCTCGATGGTCGTATTGGAGAGTATGACCATGGGGCGGCCAGTGCTGGTCAATGGAAAATGTGAGGTGCTCAAAGGCCATTGCCTAAGAAGCAATGCAGGACTGTTTTTTGAAAATTATCCAGAGTTTTCTGCCACCTTGGATTATCTCCTGACTCATAGGGAGGAATATGAGGTCATGCGGGAGAATGGAAAAAGATATGTGGACGAAAACTATCAGTGGGATAGAATTGTTGCGAAGATTAGCGCACTTATTGACAGACTAAACTAAAGACTTTCCTTGTAAAACTGCCAACCGCAAAGGAGAGACTGCCACAAGAACCTAGTCTAGGACCAAGGCCATCTTTTTAAGAATTAAAAATGAAAAGAGTCGTAGTATAGGTTTATCTTCATGATAGCATGGATGCTATCTGGGGAGCTAACAGGTTTCCTATCTTACATTTTCTAGATGCGGAGCGTGCTGCGATAATGTACGAGATATACCGGGCAACTTCGATTCTCCCCCTTTACGCGGCACGATGGCTTCCTGCTTATGAACTATATTTTAATGTGGAGGAATTTATTTCGATGAATATTCGGACTCTACGAAAAGGCCAGGGTAGAGAAACTTGTTGGTATATTGTGGGATGTTTAGTATCTATTTTATACTGTTTTTGGGCGCTTAATTTGTGGAACTATGATTTTAATGTTCCGTTTTGGTATCGCGATGGAGACAATATGTCAACATTGCTTATAACAAAAAGATTAAAGGACGGCTTTTTTGCCACCAATTTGTTAGGAGCGCCCTTTCAAGCTCTCCTGGTCGACTATCCCCTCTATGGAGATACCTTTAATTATTTGGTTCGAGGAGTTATACTTGCACTAACTAGGGGAAATGCAGGATTAACAATTAATATATTTTATGTTCTACTTTTTCCTGCCACTTTTTGTACTAGTTTCTATGTTCTTCGGAAGCTGGGAGGGAGGGAATTATATGCTTTCTTTGGCTCCCTGCTTTTTACAGCACTTCCGTACCGTTTCTTAAGAGGGACAGCTCATCTGGATTTATCTAACTTCACGTTTATTCCAGTTACCTTGTATCTGTGCTGGCTTATATATTCTAAAGAGAAGAATCTAAAGTATACGAAAAAGAAATTGATATGGTTGGGACTTTGCCTAATACCAGTCGCCTTAAGCGGTATTTATTATGCGTTTTTCTCTTGCTTTTTTATATGTGTAACATTTGTCCTGCGATTTTTTAAAGACCGGCATATTTCTAAATCTGCAATTGCATGTGTTATTGGGATAGCGGCTCTCATAGTGGTTGCAATGATTCCAACGCTGTATTATCAGCATGTTTATGGAACAAGTGCGGAAAGTCCGACTCGTTCTCCAATAGAGGCCGAAATTTATGGCTTAAAAATTGCGCAATTTTTCATTCCCAATCAGACGCATGGGAGTTCAATCCTTGAAAAGTTAATAACAAATTATACCAATGCCCCTGTGCCCAATGAGGGAAGTGAATATTTGGGAATAGTTGGCGCAATAGGACTACTGCTATCGTTACTTTGCGTAATGGGGTTTCAAAAGACTGAGGAAAAAGTCCAGCTGTTAGGAAAACTAAATTTGTTTGCAATCCTTTTAGCTACGGTTGGTGGGTTTGGCTCTATTTTTGCTTTGGCAGTTTCACCACAGATTAGAGGTTACAATCGCATTAGTGTATTTGTGGGATTCTTTTCGATTGCAACAGTTGTGATGCTTCTTAGCAAAGCAGAACAGAGCATAAAATGGAAGAAGTTAATGCTGGTTGGGACTGCTGTGATAGCATGGTTTTCTTTGACGGAGCAAACGCTTTTTCAAGGAGATGCGCTTGCGGTTGGTGTGCAAGATTACTATTCCGATCAGGCATTTGTCGAAGAAATTGAAGAGTATGCGTCCGAAGAAGGCATGATTTATCAGTACCCGTATTACAGATATCCTGAAACCCCGCCAATGAATCAAATGGGAGATTATGCTTTGGCGCGTGGGTATGTCCATTCAGGCTCACTCAAGTGGAGTTACGGAGATTATAAAGGGCAGGATTCTGATTTATGGAATCGGAGTCTATCTGAAAAAAGTATTCCAGAGCAAATTGAGTGCATTACAGTGATTGGATTTGAAGGTATATATATTGATACTTTCGCGTATACGTCGGAAGAATTAGAGGACCTTATCAATCAAATTGAGACAACGATCGGAGCGGAAGATATCCGTTTCTCAAGTGAGAATGGTCGGTTAATATTCTACGGACTGCACACTTATCGTGATACTCTGGAATCTATGTATTCGGATGAAGAACTTTCTGATATGAAAAGTTCATATCTTATATCTGTTCAATATAGCGGTGGATTTTCTGGTTTAGAGGGAACGGGAGAAGGCGACTGGAGATGGTGTGATAAGACGGGGGAGTTAACAGTTCAAAATCCAACAGATGAGTACGTGACCGTTCAATTTTCGGCTACTGCATATACTGGATATGAGGAAATATCTAGTTTAACAATTATGTCAGAGGACGATGAAAGTGAATATCGGATTTCTTCTGCAGGTACCGCGGTGGAATACACGTTTACGGTGCATCCTGGTGAGAATCAAATTAGTTTCTCTACGGATGCGCAGAGGGTAGACGCTCCGACCGATCCAAGAAGTATGTATTTTAGGTTAGAAAATGCGACTATCGAAGTCGTTTCATAACGGAGGGACAAGGTATGAAGGGCATTATTTTAGCGGGTGGTGCCGGTACCAGATTATATCCATTAACTAGAGTTACTAGTAAACAACTGTTACCAATTTATGATAAACCTATGATTTACTATCCATTGTCTACTTTGATGTTAGCCGGTATTCGGGATATTCTTATTATTTCAACTCCTCGTGATCTCCCCAATTTTGAGCATTTGCTTGGAGACGGTAGGCAGTTTGGAATACGTTTATCATATATAGTTCAGCCCTCACCAAATGGGCTAGCTCAAGCATTTATCTTAGGGGAATCTTTTATTGACAATGATCGTTGTGCCATGATTTTAGGAGACAATATCTTCTTCGGAGCCGGCTTTTCCACACATCTAAAAGATGCCGTAAAACGTCAAACAGGAGCAACTGTATTTGGCTACTATGTGGAAGATCCTGAGCGATTTGGAGTGGTAGAACTTGATCATACGGGAAAGGCCATTTCCATTGAAGAAAAACCCTTGAATCCCAAATCTCACTATGCAGTAACAGGCCTATATTTTTATGATCAAAAAGTGTGCCAAAGAGCCAAAACATTGAAACCTTCGGCCAGGGGAGAATTAGAGATTACCGATTTAAATCGAATCTATTTAGAAGAAGAAACCCTGCATGTTGTCACATTGGGACGTGGGTATGCTTGGCTTGACACTGGAACAGTCGACTCCTTAGCGGCTGCATCGGAATTTGTCAGGGTTCTGGAAACGCGAGAAGGTATTCAAATTGCGGCGTTGGAGGAGATAGCTTTCCATAACGGATGGATTACAAAAGAACAATTGGAGCAGGCGGCCAGTTCTTATGGAAAAACCGCCTATGGAACTTACCTGAAAAAAGTATCTGAGGGGAGATATATATTTTGAGTTTTCCTTTAACCACATCTAAAATTTAAAATTATAGCAGATCAAGAGTTCTGATGTGAAGCTAAGGAGGGGATTATGCCGTGAAGCTGCTGATTACTGGTGGTGCCGGATTTATCGGAAGCAATTTTATGTTTTATATGAGAAAAGTTCACCCAGATTTTGAGCTGTTGTGTGTGGACAAGTTAACCTATGCGGGGAATTTGGCCACATTGGCCCCTATAATGGGGGACACAAATGTTCGCTTTATCCGAGCGGATATCGCGGATCGTATGGCAATGGAAAAGCTCTTTGCATCGGAGCGCCCGAACATAGTGGTAAATTTTGCGGCGGAGAGCCATGTAGACCGCTCCATTGAGAATCCTTCGATTTTTCTCCAGACCAACGTGCTGGGGACACAAGTATTATTGGATTCTTGCAGAAAATATGGGATTGAGCGGTTCCATCAGGTCTCCACTGACGAGGTGTATGGCGATCTGCCTCTCGACCGCCCCGACCTATATTTCACAGAGCAGACGCCTCTGCATACCTCTAGCCCATATTCAGCCTCCAAGGCTTCTGCTGATCTGTTGTGCCAGGCGTACCAGCGGACCTACGGTTTACCAGTCACCATCTCTCGTTGCTCCAACAATTATGGCCCCTACCAGTTTCCGGAGAAGCTGATCCCACTGATGATTGTCAATGCTCTGGCGGACAAAGCTTTGCCGGTATATGGCCAAGGCCTGAATGTTAGAGATTGGCTGTATGTAGAGGATCACTGTCGAGCCATTGATCTGATCTTGGAGAAGGGTGTGGCAGGACAGGTGTATAACATTGGCGGGCATAATGAGATGCGGAATATTGACATTGTGAAGCTGATCTGCAAAACCCTAGGCAAGTCGGAGAATCTGATTACTTTCGTCACAGACCGAAAGGGGCATGATATGCGCTACGCAATCGATCCGGCGTTTATCCATCGGGAACTGGGATGGTTGCCCCAGACTAGATTCGCAGATGGCATCCAAAAAACAATCCAGTGGTATCTTGACAATCGTAACTGGTGGGAGGGGATCCTCAATGGAGAGTACCAAACTTACTATGAGCGGATGTACTCAAATCAATAGGATAATCAATTTAGAGCAGATTTAATATATGATGTTGTATGCCTCTTGGCTTGATGTCGTAAACGTTAAATATGCATAGCTATATGGAGGAGGGAAGAAGATCTTGAAAATATTTCATGGAGCGCGGATGCTGGAGTTTTCTCAAAAAGGCGATGAACGGGGACATATGGTGATCGTTGAAGGGGGGATTGACATCCCATTTGAGATCAAGCGAGTTTTTTACATCTATGGCTCCGACCATGATGTTGTCCGCGGAAAACACGCCAACCGAAAAAGCGAATTTGTGCTGATCAACGTAGCTGGAACCAGCAAAGTTAAAGTCATGGATGGAAAAGGAAATGAGGCGGTCTACTCTTTGAACCGCCCACACACGGGCGTTTACCTGCCCAAAATGGTCTGGAAAGATATGTACGATTTCAGTGAGGATTCTGTGCTTCTCTGCCTCTCAAGTGAACATTATGATGCAGATGAGTATATTCGGGATTATGACAAATTTATTCATGAAATTGCAGACAACAATAACTGATTCTTGTGCCAGGAGAAAAGTAAGTGTGCTTAAAAGAAGAACGAACAAGAATATATATCGGTTATCAGCGGCTATAGCTCTATTTATCATATCGTTTTCCTATATTTCTTTCAATTCAGCAGGAACACCCTATGATGCAGGGTATTATTGGACCACGGCAGACCTTGTTTTCATTGACGGCTTTCATTTACTAAATTTCCCGGAGACATTTCGCGGGTATTTTCTTCCTGTTTTGCTCTCAGGCATTAAATTACTGTTTCCAGGGCTCGTAGGGTGGAATATCCTGTCATCGCTGATGATCGCATTATTAATTTCATATGTATTACCTTTCATATTTGGCAAAAGCATAAATTCTCCTCTTGGACTTGTCCGTGCAATTATTACTGGTGCAGTATTCCTCTTCTTCTGGGGGAAGTTTGCAGCATATCCTTTGTCTGATTTACCTGCTACCTTTTTTATGTGCGCTGGAGTTGCGCTGATCAAAAAATCGTGTGAAACAGAGAATAAATACCAAAGGATTATTTGCGGATATGTTTGTGGAGCGGCTTTATATGCCGCATATAATGTTCGAGCAATTTTTCTATTTGGAATCGTGATATTGATCGTAGGGGTCATATTTTTGTATAGAGAAAAATGGAAAAGCCTGCTCCCGCTTTTTGCTGCGTGTTTGTTAGGGGCATGTTTGATTGCGATTCCTCAATGCGTGATCAATCATCAATATGTGGGAGTTTTTTCGCCAAAAGTGTACACGGAGGCACTCTATGGGTATTCTCACGATCTTCAGATGCAGCAGGTATTCTGGGGATTATCTGTTCCTAGGTACGAGACATATATAGGAGATACAGCTGTCTATCCTAACCCGGGTGTCAATTTTACGGATCCAGCAGGAGTCGCCATTATTTCAAAAGAGGGTCTTACAGTAGACAATTTTAGCTACTTTACATTTTTGAAGCTGTGTCTGAAGTATCCTCTGGATATGCTTGGAATTTACACTAGGCATTTGATTAGCGCGCTGACGATATGTTTTTCTTCTGCCTATATACAAGATTTTTATGAACCAAAAGGAATATTGATATCACTATCAATTATTTTGTGGCTGCTAGCGGGCGTTGCTTTATCTGCAAAAATTTTGAAAAGGGAATGGAATGCCAAACTCTTAGTTTATAGTGCTGCCCTCGTGATTCCAAGTGGCCTGCAGCTTTTAGGAGCGGTTGAAATCAGGTTTGCATTACCAATCTACCTGCTTACGTATAGCTATATCGCCCAGATTGTTGATTGGAAAGAAACCTTTGTGGCAACAAAGGGATATCGGGGGATCTTGATACTGAGTTTGGCTATTATATTTATTTTATGGGCCACTGTGATCGGGGATATTTTAAGCAGAGCGACTGGAGCCAACCCGATTTTACTGATTTCTGGTTGAAGTGAATTCAAGAGAACAGTTGCTAATTCTGTGGAGGTATAGAACAAAATTGAATTTTACATCGGATAATCAGTGTACAAAGTTTAGGAGATCGTTATGAAACTGTCGATCGTGATCCCGGTCTATTTTAATGAGGACAATCTTCTGCCTTTATATGAGGACATCAAAGAAAAAATTATCAAACAAATCGACTATGACTACGAACTAGTCATGGTCAATGATGGGTCCAAAGACAGCAGTTATGCTGTAATGAAGCAGTTGGCTACGCAAGACCCAAATATCAAGATCATTAGTCTCTCCAGAAACTTTGGCTCCCACGCGGCGATCCTATGTGGGCTTGCCCATTGTACGGGTGATTGTGCCGTTGTAAAAGCTGCGGATCTGCAGGAACCAACGGAGCTGATCTTGGAAATGGTAGAGTCCTGGAGAAAAGGAAATAATGTAGTACTTGCTGTGCGGGCAGGACGGGAAGAATCAAAAAGCCAGACATTATTTGCGAATCTTTACTATTGGTTAGTTCGCAAAACCGCTTTGCCAACAATGCCTAAGGGTGGATTTGATGTCTATTTGTTAGATCGAAAGGTCATTGCTGTATTGAACAATCTAGACGAAAAAAATAGTGCCCTGACAGGCCAGATTCTGTGGAGTGGTTTTCGGACGGGGATAGTCTATTATACCCGTTTAGAGAGAAAAATCGGGAAGAGCCGTTGGACGCTGAAAAAGAAAATCAGATTGGTCATGGATACATTATTTAGCTTTTCCTCGCTACCGATTACAGTTGTCCTGGTTGTGGGGGCGGTCTCTATAACAGCAGCCATGATTTGGGCAGTTGTTGTTTTAATTTCTAAGCTTCTGGGCGCAATTGAAGTGTCTGGCTGGTCTACGCTGTTTATCTTTAACCTGTTCAGTTTTGGCGTAACCATGATGACACTAGGAATTTTGGGGGAGTATCTCTGGAGGACATTTGACGCCTCTAGGAATAGACCTCCCTACATCATTGAGGATGACAATATGGGGCAGGATCAAAATAGGGGAGAGATGTAAAAGTGGAAAAAATTATGCCGAATCGGCTTGACCGGGGATTTTTTCGGTATCAGGCTGAGTTTGAGGAAAAGGCCCTGGAGGTTTTGCGTTCCGGATGGTATGTGCTGGGGAATGAGGTCAGCTCTTTTGAAAGAGAATTTGCGAGCTATTTGGGCGCAAAACACTGTGTCGGACTTGCAAGCGGCCTGGATGCACTGTGGATCGCATTCCGGCTGCTGGGAATTGGAAAGGGTGATGAGGTGATCGTCCAGGGTAACACCTATATTGCCAGCGTCATGGGGATCACGATCAACGGTGCTACGCCTGTTTTTGTGGAGCCAGATGAGTACTATAATATCGATGCCTCAAAAATAGAAGAAAAAATAAATGAAAGAACAAGGGCAATTTTGGTCGTTCATCTGTATGGCCAAGCGTCCAATATGGCGCCCATTGTGGAGCTCTGCCGTAAGTATCAGCTGAAACTGGTTGAGGATTGCGCCCAGTCCCATGGCGCGCAGTTCCGAGGCCAGACTACAGGCACTTTTGGAGATATTGGATGTTTTTCTTTCTATCCGTCTAAGAATTTAGGCGCATTCGGCGATGGTGGCGCTATTGTCACCAACAGCGACCAAATTGCGGCCGATGCTCGGATCTTCAGGAACTACGGATCCGAGAAACGGTACCATAACAAAGAGGTTGGCGCAAATTCGCGTTTGGATGAGATTCAAGCCGGACTGCTTAGAGTCAGGCTGCGCCATCTGAATGAATTGGCGGAGGAAAAGCGTCAGTTCTGTGAACGTTATCTGGAGAAGTTGCATAATCGGAACGTGGAGTTGCCCAAAATTCGGGAAGGAGCAACCCATATCTGGCATCAGTTTGTGATCCGTTCTGACGCCAGGGATGCACTGATGCAGTATTTAGATGAAAAGGGTATCGGTACGATTATCCACTATCCAATTCCGCCACACCTCTCCGAGGCTTACCAATACTTGGGAATGAAGCAGGGTGACTTGCCAATTACGGAGCAGTATGCGGCGAGTGTTCTTTCTATTCCGCTTTATAATGGGATGACGATTGAGGAGCAGGACTATGTCATTCAAGCCATCAATGCCTTCTGATGAAGAACCGGCTTCGCTGGGAAGCAAGTTATGGAGAACTGTTGAACGCCTTATCTATTTTATATTATGCAGGCTGCTCCATATACCATTTTCTAAAGACGGCTGGGAAAAATTGATGCAGTTTGCAAAATTTGCCCTTGTAGGATGTAGCAACGTAGTAGTCTCCTATATTTGCTATATTTTATTTTTGCTGGTATTTCAAGCAACCCAGTTCTGTCCACAGTCAGACTATTTGATAGCTCAGATTATTGGTTATATACTGAGTATCTTTTGGTCGTTTTATTGGAATAAGAAATATGTATTCGAGGCGGATGAGAGCGTTCGTTGGTATCGGGCATTAATAAAGTCTTTTCTTTCCTATTCGTTCACAGGAGTATTTCTAAACAGCATTTTAGCTTATGTTTGGGTCGAGTTGCTGGGCCTTTCCAAATGGATCGCACCTATACTTAACCTTTTGCTCAATATTCCCTTGAACTTTCTATTAAACAAGCTTTGGGCATTTCGGTAACTGCTGGAAGGAGTTTGAGAATGAAACCACGGTGGTGTGCTAGTTATAAGCATGTGACAGTTAGACCTATTGAGGAGGACGACATCGAAAAATTACGTCTATGGAGGAACGATCAGGAGATCAAGAGATTCTTAAGCCCAATTCCAGAGATTACAAAAGAGATGCAGCAAGACTGGTATCATTCTTACCTGAAAGATCCCAATATTATCACATATGCCATTGATGAACGATCAGAGCTGAATCGTATGGTCGGTACTGTATCCTTATATGATTTTGAAGGAGTAATTGCCAGAGCCGGAAAAATTATAATTGGCGACCCTGCAGCAAGAGGAAAAAATATGGGATTTTGGGGAGAATCTCTAGCGCTTTACATTGGCTATCAAAAAATGGGAATTAGTCAATTTAGGGCTGAAGTTCATGAAAAAAATATTTCGAGCCAGAAAATGCACCAAAAACTTGGCTTCCACTGTGTTGGCAAGCATAAGTTTGATGCGTTTGGATTTGAAGATGATTTTATATTAAATAAGGATTTCTTTGAAAAAATTCATGATTTTTTGCCTGAAGTGAGATTGTTTGAACTCTAAGTAGTGCGTACAGTGGTGTGGTTGAAAATCGCTTGTTGAGTAACATAATATATAAGGAACGTCTATACAATGAGAGAAAAACAGACAGACATATTTCACGTTCTTTACTGGGGACTGCTGGGAGCGATAATAGGAGTGGGTGCGGTGCTGCCCGGAATTTCAGGCGGCGTATTGTGCGTAGCCTTTGGGATTTATAAGCCGGTGATGGAGTTGCTTGGGGACCCACTCCGAATGTTCAGAACCCATATCCCCAAACTACTGCCGGTACTTATAGGAGCAGGTGTCGGTTTTCTTGGCGTTTCCAACGTCCTGGCTTTTTTCCTGGAGGCATACCCCGGGCCGTCGGTTTGCCTATTTATTGGTTTGATACTGGGTATGCTACCCTCTCTATTTCGAGAGGCGGGGAGTCAAGGCCGCCCGAAGGGAAGCTGGATTGCGCTGTTAATCGCCTTCGCAGCGGTTGTGATGCTGTTGGCCGCCCTCAATCTGCTCTCAGTCCATATAGTCCCCAATATCTGGTGGTATGTCTTTTGTGGTTTTTGCCTTGCGCTGAGCGTGATCCTGCCAGGAATGAGCTTTTCGACCTTATTGATGCCACTGGGGCTCTATACGCCTTTTGTAGATGGGATCGGAAGCCTGCATATTGACATCCTTTTTCCGGCGGGGATTGGAGCTGTTATTACGGTGATTTGTCTTGCTAGACTTGCAGGAGCCCTTGTTGCCCGATTCTATCCCTATGCATTCCATGCCATTATTGGCATCGTGCTTGCGGCTACCATGATGGTAGTTCCGGTAGAAAGCTTTTGCAGTTCTGCTTTTGAGGCGGCAATTGATGGCGTCAGCCTTGCCATCGGTATACTCACCGCCGCTGCATTAGATAAGTTTAATCGGGTTGTCTTAAACAGCAAACGGGCTATAACGGCATAGATGGGGAGATCCCATCAATATATAGGAGTTCCAATAATACATGGAGAAGAAACTGGCGGTTGCATATGCCGCCCCAAAAGTGCAGCTTGACCGCAGATGATGGTGCATCGCCACCGCTGGAATGGTGCACCCATTCCGCAGAAATGGTGCATGGCGGCCGCAGGCGTGGTACACCGGACCGCCATGCAGGGGATTACTCGGGGATACCCTTGCGCTTACGCATGGATTCGCCCTCGATCTGGATGGTATAGGCGTTATAGATTATACGGTCACAGATAGCGTCGGCCAGGGTAGGGTCGTACAGGTTCTCGTGCCACTCGCTGGTGTCGTACTGGGAACAGAAGATGGTGGAGGCCACCTTGTTTCGGGCCTCTACCAGTTCCAGCACATCCCGGGCCTCTGCCTCCTTGAGGGGGTAGAGCAGCCATTCGTCCAGAATAAGCAGCTTCTCTTTCCTGAGCTTTTTCATGTAGTCCCGGTAGGTTCCGTTGGCCCGGGCTACGGAGATCTCCACCAGCAAATCCGGCAGACGGATGTACCGCACAGAGTAAAAACTGCGGTTGGCGGCCATACCAAGGGCGCAGGCCAGGTAGGTCTTTCCGGCTCCGGTGGCTCCCAGGATGATGATATTGTGTGCTTCCTGGAGGTAAGCACAGGAGGCAAGGCGCAGGATCTGCTCCCGGTCCAACTTTCGTTCCGGGTGGTACTCAATATTCTCGACACAGGCGGCGGGGTCCGCGTAGCCAGCGTTGCGGATGAGCCGGGTTAGGCGGTTGCTTTTTCGGGCACTCCACTCTGCGTCTACCAGCATGGCAAAGCGGTCCTCAAAGGACACCGCTTGGAACTGCGCATCCTCCAGTTGGGCGGAGAAGGCCTCCGCCATGACGCCCAGGCGCATTTCATGCAGTTTTCGTACCGTTTCATTGCTCAGCATGGTCATTCCCCCCTCTTGTAATAGCCGGCGCCCCTGGTAAACTTATGGGCTTTGGGCTCTTCCAGCCTGGCCGGAGCATCCTCATCCAATAGCTTGTCCTGCCCGGATTTCAGGATGGACTGGACGCTTTTCAGGCTGGGGGAAGTGGTGTAAGAAAGAGCTTTCCGGCAGGCGATCTCCAGTCGCTGAGGGGAATAGCGATCCGCCAGTTTCAGCAGGGCCATGCAGGACTTGTAGCCCTGCTGCTCCACCTTGTGGGCGGAGAGGAAAACCCGTACCACAGCAGCGGTGTGCTGGCCAATCTGTTCCGCCCAGCGGATGAAACGCTCGCCGTTCCACTGCAGATAGGCCTGGTGGTCCGGCGGCATATGGCTCTCCACCGTGCTGTACTGGTTGGGACGGCCCTGGAGCCGCAGATGGGAAGCGATGCGAGTCCCTGCAAAGAAGATTTCCACGGTAGTCCGGGTAAGGCGCACATCCACCTGCTGCTTGATGTATTCATACGGCACAGAGTAGTTCATGCGCTCCATGCTGATGTGATAGTTATATTGGACCGTGGCCACCTTCCAGACCGCCAACTCAAACGGTGCAGCCGGGAGGGGCAGCAGGAACAGTTTCTCCTCCGCAAAACAAGCTGCACGGCTGCCCTCCCGTTTCTGGAAGGGCTTGTGGTTAAAGGTCTCCAGCTTCTCTCGGATGGCCTGATTCAGTTCTGTGAGGGACAGGAACTGGCGGTTACGCAGGGCTGCCAGGATCCAGGTGGAGACCACGCCCACGGAGCCCTCCACAAAGGCTTTGTCCTTGGGGCTGCGGGGCCGGGCTGGGAGGATGGCGGTGCCGTAGTGCTCCGCCATCTCCTGATAGGCCTTGTTGAGCACCGTTTCCGTCCGGGAATTCTTGACCACACCGGTCTTGAGATTGTCCGGCGTGAGGATGCGAGTGACCCCGCCGAAATACCGGTAGGCGTTGACATGACCGGTAATCCAGGCCTCCTGCTTCATGTCCAGAAAGGCCTCCGTGTAGGCGTAGCCGCTGTATGGCAGCACCGCTACAAACAGGTAGGCGTCCAGCCGCTCCCCGGTGTCTGTGTCCACCAGCGCCGCCGTCTGGCCCGCCCAGTCCACCTGCATGGTCTCGCCGGGCTTGTGCTCCAGATGCATGGTGGCTTTCGTTTTGTGGACATAGTCTGCGTAGTACTTGTTGAATTGGGTGGATTTGTAGGGCAGCTCTCCGTTCTGACGGCACTGCTCGCAGTATTCCACCCACAGCAGGCTCAGGGTAACGCCGCTCTTCTGCATCTCTCGGTGTACCCATTCGTAATCCGGCATCTTGTAGGCAGAACCCTTTGTTTCGAGTGGAAATAGATTCTGTGAGACTTCTTGCTGCGACATGGACTGCGCTTGCTGCCAGCCAAGCTGCTGCTCCCGAGCACGGGCTAATGTGCGTGTGACCGTGTTGCGGCCGCAGCCTGCAGCATCTGCGATCTCCCGGTTTGTGAGTCCCAGGTTTTTGAGCCGAAGGATCTCTTTGTGATTGACCATGGTAAGGCCTCCTAAATTGAATTTGCATCTGACGATGCTAAACCTATTTTAGTGGCCATCCTGTCAATGCACCATGGCTGCGGTGACCATGCACCATTTTAGCGGTTTGGCTGCACCATTCGTGCGGTCTAAGGGCACCGTTTCAGGCGGTGTATTCA
>PPYF01370788.1_pt1 | contig 13852 bp, 13 predicted proteins | sample 1559871 | NCBI WGS metagenome assembly PPYF01 (sample SAMN08240021, study PRJNA423297) | Human gut metagenome, whole genome shotgun sequencing project. | reverse complement strand
AAATTGACCCAATATCAGCTCCGCTGATAGTCAATTTTGTTTTGGGGGCACGCCCCCAATCCCCCGTTATTTTGAAGGGTCTACGACACCCTTCAAAATCAAAATTCAAACCCTTCCAGGTCTTTGTTTTGACTCAACCACAACTGATAATCAGCGACCGAAAGGTCGCTTAGTTTTCTGATTGCTTCGTCGTAACATTCGAGTGTAAATTCTTTCTCAATTGGATCTTCTTTTCCCGCCTTCTCGGCGGCAATTGCGTTACGAATCTGTTTCACTTTCACAAGAATTGCCTGCGGTGTATCTTCACTCACAGACTTGCGATGAAGCAAGATAATACCGCGATTAAATTCGTTAAATTCATCAAGCTTTGTCATGGTTTTAATTCCTTTCATTCGTGAGCAAGGGCTGGAGAATAGCTAGGTCTTGTTGGTCTTCTTTGGCGAAGACTTCGAGTAGTTTTTTTAGCGCGTCTGCTCCTGACCTTCCCGCTCCAGCCCTGGCCCTTTTTTTGCTAAGTTTTGTGCGGCTGCGACCGTCTTTGCATGTTCAATTTTTTGATCAAGCGTCAAAGGCTTCTCTTGGATCTTTTCGAGGTTTTGATCGACAACTTGAGTAAACTTTTCAGCTGTTAATTGAATTCTTGTAAGGCTTTTTGATAGCTGCGACAACTCCTTATCTTTTGACCAATTTGCAAGGTAAGGGAACGTGTACTCACTCGTATCAATACCAAGATGTTCACACACAATGAAGGCGGTACTTTCTGCCTCTAATTCTTGGGTTGAACGTTCTAACTTTTTTGCTGGATCTGCGTGCAAAACACTGTGGGCTAACTCATGAATGAGGGTCTTAATCGTTTGTTGCTGGCTCATGCCAGGACGAAGCAGAATTGTCTTTCTTCGTGGCTGGGTAACACCCTTTGCGCTACCCAATTCCAACTCTCGACTAAACTTCACTTCAAAGTCTGTCGCCTGCACAAGTTTGTCATAAATCTTTTCATAGTTTGGCACCTTACCAGTTAGCTCATGCGACAACATTTTGATCGGTTCACCACTAGTCTGCGAGTAATCAAAAACGGCTGCTGGTCGATAGAACATCCTGGTATCTTTTTCGACTTTAATCGTGCCATCAGGTTGTCTGACGCTGCGCTCAATCTTGCGCTCTCCACCGGCTAATATTCTGATACCTTTCTCACCCTTATTGACCTGTCGATGGAACTTCGTTTTCCAAGTGTTAAAGCCCGCGACAAAGGTCGTATGAGGGTTTTGTAAGTAGATCAACAACTGGTTTCTGACGCTGTACTGATGGAATCCACTGACGAACTTCAAATAGTCACGATACTCTTCTTTGGTAAAGACCTTTCTGGCTCCTTCCGCAGCGACTTCTAACAGCTCTTTGGTGGTCTTAGGTGGCTGCTTTTCTTTTGGTGTATCTACCATTTCTATCACGCTTTCTTTTACGAGTTTGTGCTACGACTTTCGCCCAGAGTTGAAAGGGCGTGTTCAAATGTTTTGACAGTGTCTCTGGCTTGTTGTCGCTTCTCTGCTAATTGCTGTGGATCATTGGCAATTTTGCTAAAAGCATCAATACCAGCAGCATATTTTTTACCAACTTCAATCGCTTGTTTAATCGTTGAATCCTTCAAGTTGTCATTGATCTTTTGAGCCTTGTCAAAGTCTTTCTGACGCACGTAACCAAGAGCAATCACTTCTGATAAGGTTTTGCTCTTGAGCTGCTCGTTAATCAATTCCGCTGCATCAAATTGTTTGGTATGCACGTAGGCCACCGCAAGCTTAATTTGACGCTCTTGTGACAACGCTACTTGGCTACTTGTTTTAATAACTTTTAGCCAATTATGTTGCAGATACGCAAGATCAAACGCAGTCTCAGCTTTTGGGTAGGAATGTTGAAACTTAGCAAGTTGTTTCACGTTGCTTTGAGACGTTAACGTCTTACGCACATCATCGCGTCGTTCCGGGTACAATTTCCCAGCTTGGAGGTATGATCCCTTCTTAATCAGAGCAGCATAAGTTGGTGGTGGATTATATGCATCGACCACTAACTTTGTGCCAAACAAAAAACCGCCTGCCAAAATCAGCAAAGCGGCAATGGTGATCAAATGTTTAAGAAATGATCGCCTAATCTTCGGTAACGAAATTGAAGGTAGTTTGATAGCAGCTCGTTTCGACTTTTCAACATTGGTTCTACGTGATCGATTGCGTGTCCTTTTGGGGGTTTTATCAGCCACCAACGAGTCGGTAGAAATAGGTTCAGGCGCAGGATCCTGATCAGTTTCATTCGCTACGGGAACGTCTGTCGCTGGTAATGAAGTTGCCTCTTGTCGCTGAGAAATTAAGTCTGAGATCAGATCTTCAATTTTCCCTTCAATCGGTAGCTTAATCTTGACGGAAAAGGCAACTTGATCACGGTGATAGGCCGTGATTTGGCAGCTACCATGTTGCGCTAAATCGAACAGGTGATCACTAGCCGCTTGTAACTGTGCCAAACCATCATCAAACGGCTGCGGGTCGGTAGCTAACGCGATCCCTTCTTGATTGGTAATCATAATGGTGTCAGTCTCTTTATCTTTTCTCCGACCCACATCAGTCCCTCCCTTCCGTGCCTCTTACGTTGTCATTAATGAAAGTCAGGGGCTTCATTATGCTTTTCTTTTTGAAGCAACTTGGCAATATCCTCATAGGTCAAATGGCTCTCAGATAACAACGCGTCAACCTTGTCGGCCTTCAAGACTTTGAGATCACGCCTAGCGGCCGTCAGTTGTTGCTGCAACTTTTTTTGCTGTTCTTCTAGTTCTTTGATCCGGTTCTCTTTACTCTTGATTCGATCTTCCAGACTCGTCTTTGCCATTCTTGATCGCTCCTTTATTAGTCATGACTTGCCTGCGATTGATTGAGGCGATATAGCGTATATCCCACTATCTTTTGTTGCTTCATTGGCAGTCGTAAAACTAAATCGTTTTTAATCGTGTTACTGTCGCTGGTGATCGTATATGCTAACCGTACCATTGCAATTGTTTCAGACTCTTTTTGGGTATAGGTAACTTCGCGCTGCTGGTACTTAACTTTGTAAGACAAATCCGGACCAACACCTGCTTTACCAATATTGGCCGGTGGTATGATCTGATCCGCTATTGCTTTGGTCGATAACTTCTCAATTTGATCATGTCGTCTTTGCTGGTCAGAATGATAGCCAATGACCAGATCTGCAAAAGTCAGCACCGTTTTATCGGTCTTTGCGGATTGACCAATTGTTGTTGCATTTAAACGTGCTGTCGTTGTTTGTAAGGCCGATTGACTATCTGACCAACGATACCAACCTACTATCATTAAGATCGTCACTATAAACGCATAAATTGGCAATAGCCAATGTGCCCATCTTCGTTCTTCCATCGTCTTCCTCCTTTTACCGCGGGTGAATATAGGTATAAGCGCCTACGTTCCCTAAAGTCTGCAAATTTGGCCCTGGTTGCTGCTTAAAACCGGTGCCGCCTTGTGAAATGGTAATTGTACCTTTGTCGGCATCAACTGCTTCGACATAGGCAACATGACCGTATACGGGATCGGCTTGCCAGTTGCCAACCATTTGGCCTGCTGCAAAGCTCACTAAGGCGCCTTGTTGTGGGGTATGGTCAACACTGAAACCAGCGGCTGCCGCTGAGCTTCCCCAGTCGGCACCATTACCCCAGTTGTTGGCCGCCCAACCTGAGCGGGCTTTCGCCCACCATGTACATTGACCAGCTGGGTATGAGTTGCCACCATCATGCAATGTAATGTTGCCGATTGAATCACCACTCTTGAACCCGAAGATGCCTAGCAGTTTATTGACATTTGGCACCCAGTTTAAGTTGAGGTTATTGGGATCATTGATGGCACCAACCGGTGCATAAGCAGCGCCAAGCTTTTGAACAGTATTCAAACCACGAGTTACAACTAGGTTGTGCAGCGTCGTACCAGTGGCATCAATACCAGCTTCAAGCGACGGATAGGCAATGATCGTGCCGCCACTCATTTGACCGCTGGGGTTATTTGCGCCACGGATCGCGGCACTTGTTCCCCATGAGGATTCTGTCCCCATAATTGCGGCAATAAGCGCAGGATTAACACCAGCCTTTTTAGCTGCGTCAATTGAGTAGCTTTCTTTGTCGGCTAAAACACCGTTAGAAAAATACTTAATCCATGCGGCATGAAACTTGTTGGCGTCAAAGTCTTGGCCCGTTAAATTACCGCCACTGGTCACCAAGCCATAAGTTGTTGCATACGTGTATTTCACGTTTGGTAAAGCAAAAGCCGGATTTAATTCTTCTTCAACAGGTGGCAAAGGTGCTGAACTTGCCGCAACAGTTGAACCGGAAGTGGACGAAGATCTGCTTGAAGATAAGCCTGGCATCTGAGAGACGCGTTCTGAGCTGCTTGATGATGATGGCATTGATGAAGACTCGTCAGATGCGCTCTGCTGCGTGATTTTGACAAGCTGGAGAGTGATGTTCTTCTCGCTAGTGCCGATTTGATCTCCTTTCTTGATTCTCTGATTTGGCTTAACCGTGACGGTTTTGAGACCACCCGTCACAGTTCGTTTACCTTCCGTTGCAATCGTCACACTACCATTTCCAACCGCTGTGACCGTTCCTGACATCACGGCGACAATCTTTTTCCCAGATTCACTTGAAATGCGAATGTGATTAGACATGTTTTTTTGACCACCACGCAAACGCCAAGCGTATCGGTCATTGACCATGATAGGGGCGTTCTGGTCTTCAAAGGGCGATCCTAAAGTCTCTTGCGTTCGATACTGACCAACTTGTCCCATGGCATCTAACCGATCTTTGTCATCTTGTGAGAGTGCTTTAGGGTGATTCTTCTTCCACTCATCAAAACTAGACAAATTGACGGTGACAGTTTTAGCATCAACGGTCACCGACATCATTTGGTCATGAAGTTTTTTAATCTTTTGTTTGAATGCATCATCAACTGTGAAGTCATCATATTTGATCGACAAGTAGGCCAACTCACGGTCAAAGTCAGAGATTAACTCAATGCCGTCAGTCGTTGCTTCCTGACCATTGATAATCAGTGAACGTCCGTTGCCATCCGTGTTAGCCATACTATCAATGACTTTCTTAGTAGCATCAGTATCTAACTCCGTAATGTAACTATAGGCATCAGTTAAGGGCTTAGAATCAGCTGTCGTTGACATTGTCGGCATCAACCAACCAAACATAGAACCTATAAGGGTAACCAGGCCAAAAAGAATCCCAACAAGTAACATGATAGAAGCTGATTTGATAATGATAGGCACGCTTAGCAGCATTTTTACCAAATGCCGGATCGAGCTAATTGGATGACGCCAAGAAATTGTTGCTCCTTTCAAGGCGCGTTTCCTCATCATTTTTCTGATGGATTTGCGGCTATAAGAAACTTTAACTGACTTTCCTAGATTTTTTGCTAGTCGTTTACCTTTTCTATTTCTATGCCGCTTCAACCGGGCTTTTAAGCGGCTTCCTCCTTGCGTTGTCTTTGACAACGTTTGGTAGGTTGGATCGTTTTGCTCTTCGTTTTGCTGACCATTGGTAGCTGCCAGTACTGTGCTCTTCTTAGCCGTTTCAATTGCGCCATGTTGAAGTGCTTCTCTACTACGGTGGCGAAAGCGCTTGACCCAACTAGCCTGTTTCTTTTTACGCTCAGCGTTTTGTGCTAAAAGGCCACGCCTAAACTGCCCTTTTTTTCGGACGAAACGTTTACCACCAAAGCCGCCAACGTCTTGTATGCGATATTTGTTACCACGCAAGGCTTTCTTAAACCGGCTCGGATCTGCACTAACCAGTGCGTCTTTAGGATCATGATGCTGCTTATTAAGCAGCATGTCTTTCCAATTATTCGCCACTCACCTCGCCTCCATCCTCATGCAGTTTCTTGCGCGAAATATATTGTTCCATGTCTTCTGGCTTCGTAGACATAATCTTGTAGAGTTTGGTCTTCTTAGGAAAATCATTCTCAAATGGAATCACTGCGTCCCCAGCAATCATCAAGCCATGGCCGGAGTCGGCATTGGTGATATAACCTTCCTCCTGCTCAGACAGATGCAACATCTCTGTGAGTTGTTCACGATCGTTAGCCGCTTGATCGAGCAATAGAACAAACTCACTGTTAGACAACATACGCCGTGCATTGTCGCTTAAAAGTAGTGTTTCAACGTTCTGCGTAATACCAGTCGGCAGTGCACCCCATTTCCGGGCACGCGACCATAGCTCAAAGAAATAGTTTGAAGCAAATTCGTTACTCAACAGCAGTTGCATCTCATCAACGTAAATCCATGTCCGTTTACCAGAGTTTCGGTTCTTAGTAATCCGGTTCCAAATTTGGTCAAGCACAATCAACATACCCATTGACCGCAGATTCTTACCCAAATCCTTGACGTCATAGACAACCACTGAATTGTCGTTGTCTACGTTTGTCTGATGCGCAAAAACAGACAACGACCCTTCAATATACGGCTCAAGCTCAAGAGCAATTTGCTTTCCCTCTTCTTCGGGCTGTTGTTTAAGGGTATTTGATAGATCAACCATTGTTGGCATCGCTGTATGCTGCTCAAAGTAGCGTTGATACGTTAAGCGACAAGCACGATCAATCAAAGTCCGGCGTTCGGCTGATAGACCGTTTTTACCACCGAGTAACATGTCGCACATAGACAGAATGAAGTCCGTTTTGAAAATGACGGGGTCTTCATCGTCACCATAATCTTCGTTGATTTCCATTGGGTTAATATGTGCCGCTGCTCCTTGAGAGATGGGAATAACTTCGCCACCAAGGGCTTGAGCGACAGCTGAATATTCACGTTCTGGATCAATAATCAACACTTCGGAGTCAGAATCACGCAGCCGCACAGATAGCATTTCCTGCTTGCTGGCAAATGACTTACCAGCACCAGGACGCCCTAAAATCATGCCGTTACCAGCTTTCAAGTTTCTTCGGTCTGCTGTTACCAAGTTCTGCGTGACTTGATTGACACCATAAACGAGGCCACTGCTGTCACTCAGTTCTTGGGCGGTAAATGGGATAAAAATAGCGGCCGCTGAGGTTGTCAGTGTCCGCGATACTGGTACATAATTTTGTCCCCACATAAGCACAGAATTGAGGGCTTGTTCTTGGAGATAATCAAGATTTGCAAACTCGCAGCTATGCCGACGACCTGCCGCTTTAACTTGCTCGATAATCTCATCAAGCTGTTGATCGGTTTTACCCTCTGCCATGACAAGAAAAGTCACATCAAAGAGCTGCTGATTATCGTCTTGCATCTGTTGAAGCAAGTCATCAGCTTCATCAAGGCTGTGCGTCAGGTTCTCCGGTAGAATATCAGGATCATACCCCGCTTTCATTGCTTTCTGCTGCTCATCAGCTTTTTGCTTCTGCATAAAGCCTTTCTTTGTTTGCACCATCTTCATACCCTTAACCGGATCAATTGGGTGAATCTGAATGGCAATCTCCAAGTCCGCCATAATATCCGTTAAATCAGTAATGAGACGATCGCTGATTTCGGGTGGATAATCTCGCAAGTACAAGACTTGTGCAACTTGGTCGCCCATTGTAAAACGGCTCTTTGCGTGTTTGAAATTGAAGCTGGTGGGCGCAATCACTGAGTGTGTCGTCAAGCCACTATATTTGAGATCGTCATAGTCAAAATGCAACACACTACCAGGTCGCAATGTTGCATTAGCGAGCTGGAGTCGGCGCAATCCATTCAACGGACGCGCTGTTGATCCCATTTGATGAAAACTGGTTATCACATTGGCCTGCAACTGATTCAAACTCGTTTTAGCACGCTGACGATCATCAGCATGTTGTGTAAAAGTCACGTACTTCTCCTTTAGAAGACTCGTATTGCCACTTTCAACTCTTTCTCGCATGATGTGATTCATCTCATCACGAAGTGCATTGAGATCGTCTGGTCGATGCTTGAAGGACGTCTCCTGCATGAACTGGCGGATGTCCTTTCGTCGATTGATGATGTTAATTTGAACGGTCGATTCACTGTCAAAGCCATTGAGAAACTCAGCGTATTTGCTAAAGATGTCACTCTGATGGTCACGATCACTGATTTGATAGTTAATATCAGAAATCGCTACACTTTTAGAATAAACGCCTGGTGACACTTCACAGAGGCCATCTTCATACATGGCACGATAAGCTAAACTGTCCTGGGTAGCTCTTGACGGGGCATTTTTCCGTTCTTGTTTGCCACGTTCTTTTTTGTGACGCTTTAACAACTTCAAGGCTTTACTATGACTTGTCTTCGTCGTATTCCTTGATCTTTCCTCGGTTCTTGTGAACATGAAGGCTAACCTCCTTTCGATTTTCATAAATTCTTAGCCCGTTCATTCGTTGGTAATGCAAGATGATGCCAATATACTTTTCTAATGGCATGCCTTTTGGCCTAATCCACCCAAAAGCTAACACTGGCATATCCAATGGAATTAAGACATTACCGGCACTATCCATTGACCAGTGCAACTTCCAGACCAGAAAATAGATAATCCCAGCGGAATAGATGAACGCAATCGTGGCACAGATTAGTTGCCGCAAATCCATGGTGCCAATGATACGTTCCTTGTAGGACTTGATTTCTTTAGGTATCCTCACGCGTAAAACCACTGTCACTCACTCCTTTCCTACATTGCTGTTGTCAGCGACTTCGCCCACGAGTTTGTTTGGAAGACCGCAAAAATTAGTAGAATTGAAAAGCCCATTAGTGAGGCCATCAAAGGAAAAATGCCGCTCTTGTCAACATTGCTGAACGCCGTTTTCATTAGGAATGGATAGAATAGTTGCACCATATAAATGAGTGTTCCTTGTATAGACACCGCCATGAAACTCTTGAAAAAGTTTTTGGCGATGCCAGAAAACTCATGATGCGGCATGGTCGCAATTGGAATAGGTGACACAGCCAAAAACACATACATCTGTAAAAACCGGCCGGTGACAACAACATTAACCAAAACTGAGGCAAGCATCGTAATAATCATGACGAAAAAGATAAGGATAAGCACCATTAACTTCATCCAGAATCCTTCTTTTGACAGCGGATTATAAATGTCATCGACGCTAATAATTGTACCTATGTGTCCAGAATTCACTAATTTTCCAATACCCTGAGATAACGTGATACTGACTTCCATAATGGCATTCATGAATAAATTCATGCTATCCATTGCGATTTTACAAAACGCCACCTTCACCAAGGCGGCTGAAATCAGCCTGACCCCTGCATCTGCTCCACCTCCCATTGCCTCTACTTGTTCGGAAATGCGATACAACTCAAGTAATGCAAAGAGCGCTAGGATAGAGTAACCCACTGGCAACATAACATTATTTTGAATTGTTGTTGCAAATCCGTATAAATCCTTGCTCCACCCTGCCAACGAATCAGTAATCCCGTTAGCCTTTGCGGAACCAGAAACCATGTTCAAAATGCTCTTTATTAGACCCTTAATAGCACTATCCAAGCGGTTCCGCCTCCTTATATCACGTTAGCGAAATAGAGTTGAACAGGGCCCCGGCAGCGATGATCAAACCACCCCCAGCAATCGTCCAAATACCACTTTGAATACCAGGACCATTGTGATCCTTCAAAGCACCACCAAGGCCAACTAAGCCCCATGCGGCGTAGATAGACCCACCCGCAATCGCAAATTTTGACATTAATGAAATTGCTTGAGATAAAACGTTCATGTGTTGTTCCTCCTTGTTTATCGATACGTGTCTAATAAACTGACATCGTCCAAGATATCTGAATTCGATCCGGCTTCATTCTCCTTGAAGTCATCATCTTGGGCTTCCTCTTGACTGACATTAGCCAGGAAATCTGACTCTGATTTGGATTCTTCTGCTTCTACCTCACCTCCTTTGTTGTTTTCAATTTTAATTTGAGGCTGATAGACATAGTCTGAGTGATCCATTTGAAGTTCTTTATACCGTGGGTGCTTTTCCAACTGGTATTTTTGCGACAAAAATGGCGGCACCCCTCTGAGCATATAAATGCTCTGGTCGCCGCCGATTCGATCGACTTCATCAGGCGCTAACAAATCACGCGCGATTTTGTCGTAGTTTTGATTGAATGAACCATTATTGCCTTTAGTTTCACCATATCTCTGAACATCTATTGTCCCTTTACCAAGAATCTTGGAAATGTACTGAGCGGTTTCACTGTCATGACCACCAAGGTACAGTAGCGAGTCTGAGGCACCAAGAATTGCTTGATATGACTTGGGATAGCGTTCTTTGAGTTGACTGAGTTCCTGCACAATTGGAACACAGAAAATGCCACGCGAGCGCAAGGTGTTAATCCGTTTGTCAAATTGCGGAATCTGTCCACTGTTTGCAAACTCATCTTGCCAACAAACGACCGTTTCATTAAGCCGCCCGTTTGCTTGATGGTCAGCATGTTCCACCAAAGTCGTAAACAATGTTTGGTAAACCAAACTGACTAAGAAATTAAAGGTTTCACTTTGATCAGGCAAGATCAGAAACAGAATTCGTTTCTCATCTCCTAGCTTTTCTAGTTCTAATGTATCGTCGCTCGTTATATCCACAATACTTGGCACGTCGAAAGGAGCTAAGCGAACCCCTAAGGAAATAACAATACTCATGGCTGTTTTGGCCGGAGCAAGCTTGAAAATACCATATTGTTTAAGCCCAAACGCATCCGGGAAGTCCTTTTTAAAATCTTCAAAAATGACATCAAGTGGCGTTGTATTGCCTCCTGCATCTTCCTCAATCGTTGCTGCTCTGACTAAATCCAAAACATTGGGTACATTAGCAACAAAATTATTATCAGGATTGCTAGCCTCTAAACGTAAATAATCAAATAAGGCTTGCATGAGCGCTTTTTCACCTTTATCAAAGAACGGATCGCTTTTACTTTGCGGTGAGGTTGTGTTTTGCATGATCGCATTCACAACTTCAATGACATCATCCTCATTGTTGATATACGCAAACACATTGAAATGATCAGTGTGTTTACGAGTCACCAAATCAAAGACCTTAATCTTATAGCCAGACTTCTCAAAAAAGTTACCCACCCATCTAAGCGTCTGTCCTTTGGTATCAGTAACAACATAAGAGCTGGAACGCTGCAATAGGTTCGGAACGACAACGGTTCTAGTTTTCCCAGAACCAGCGCCCCCAATGACCGTGACAAACTGATTTCGCTGCAACTTCATTGGCCGTTTATGATCCAAGTCATTCAAATACAGCTTTTCTGTGGCTGTCATAATCAAGTTGTTATCTGGGTTTTTGGTGTCTTCAAATGGAAAAATGTCCTTATGAGTCCCCCATTTTGCGCTCCCATGCTCCTCACCTGGTCGATAACTTTTCTTGTTGGTGAGGGCATACAAGACTACCAGTGCTACAACCGCCAGTAGAATAAGACCACCTAGTAAAGGTTTCCCATTGAAAGTTGGCGGCCACCAAGCAACCTTGCCAAGGTTGTTAGATACGTACAGTATTTTGTCGAGTATAGACTTGGCGGCTTTGTCCTGAACGGTATAAACGGCTCGCGTCAAGCTGCTACCAACGATATAGACTGCAAAGCTACCAACAGCCACGAGACTAAAATTCCAGATTAGATTCGTCACTTTTTCTTTGTTCATCAGCGCTCACGTTCCTTGCTACGCTGTCGCGGCTTTTTCTCTTTTTGATTACGTTCCTTTGCAATCACTTTGGCCTTTTCAATCTTTTCTTGGAGTGTTTGTTTGTGTTCAGATGTCTTGTCAAAATCCTTAACGACCTTCTGCAAAACGAGTTGAACTCGGTCTACATCAGCACCCTTGAAAAACACATGGTACATGCCCGTTTCCTTGTCTCGACGGATAGAGAAGTCAACGTGATACTTTTTAAACTCCTTTCCGAGCGCGCGCAGATCGGTTTTACTAATATCCACATGTTCTAGCGCACCCTTTTTTTGCAGTTCCGCAATGTTTTGTTTACCAGTTGTCCGCTGATAATGGATTGCTTGCTTGCTCATATCCATTGCTTTACTTGGCAACTTAACGGCCAGTGCTTTAAGGAGCGCTTGCGCTGACAAGGTGCTTAACCGTAGAACATACTCTGCTGCTTGGTTGTCCATTTGATTTACCTACCCCTTTTTAGACCGTTTCGCTGACCGTGACGGTCAAGTTTTGCGATGTCGTTTGGCCGAATTTATCTGTTATGGTATAAGTCAGCACATAACTGCCAGGCTTACTGGTATCAACAGAGCCTTTGACATCAACGGTGACATCACCATAAGGACTGATAGCCGTAACACTGGCCTTCGGATCAAAGTGATCGCCAACTTTGAGTTTTGTCGGTACTTTAGACAGATCAAGTGTTGGCTTGTCAGCCACAACGTTGATAGTTACTTTTTTGACGGTCTTCTGTCCAAACTTGTCAGTGGCAGTATAAGTAAGCTCATAGCTGCCAGGCTTGCTGGTGTCAACTGATCCATCTAGAGCAAGAATCACATCGCCATAGGGACTAACTGCTGTGACATTGGCATTAGGATTAAACTGGTCTCCCACCTTGAGTTCCGTTGGAACCTTCGACACATCAAGCGTTGATGCCGTGGCAAATACAGTAACTGTACGTTTCAGCGTTGTCACAGTGCCATTCTTATCAGTGACGGTATACGCTAGTTCGTAGTCACCAGGGTTGCTGGTGTCAACGTCTCCTGCAACCTTGATTCCGGTTGTGAGATCACCGTCTTGATAATCATCCGCTGTAACACCTTGCAATGGGTCGAAGGCATGGTTAACCTCAATTTGATTTTCCCCCGAGACATGAATAACGGGGGCGTCATTAATAACGACCACATCACGAGTAGCGCTGGTCTTGTGCCCTACACTGTCGGTCACCTGGTAAGTCACTTGATAAGTTCCCTCTGTGTTAACGTCCACATTGCTGGCATACACAACCTTGTTGGTCAAATCCCCGTCTTCGACATCGTGAGCACTTACGCCATCCATCAAGTTGAAGGACTTTTGGCCCAAGTGCAGATACAGTGCATCTGCAAAGGATATGGTAGATGCTTGATCAACTGGTGTTGGTGTTGGTGTTGGTGTTGGACTCGGATCTGGTTTTGGGCTTGGTTCAGGTGTTGGTGTCGGATTCGGATCTGGCGTCGGATTCGGATCTGGCGTCGGGCTTGGTTCTGGTGCTGGAATTGGTTCCACCGATGGCGTCGTCTTGGAATCAGGCGTCTGCGTGTCTGTTATCGGTTTTGGTTCTGGCGTTGTTGATTTGTTCTCTACCGTCTTTGGTGTGTTCTGCTCAGCGGTTGCTTGATCAGCCAACGAAATAAGATTTTGACTGTTACTCGACTCAAGCTGTTTGCTTAGATCGTTTTTGCTGAACGGAAATACTGCTACTGCCTGTTCATCATGACCGCCTGTCGGTAAATCAGGTGATAAAGCAGCTTGAATGGCTTTATCAGTTTTAGTAGTAGAAGGCTTTTCATTCTTCTGTTTTTGCTCGACCTTTTTTGCCGGTGCCCGCCATTGCTTGGTTGAAGTGTCACTTTTCTTCGCAGATTGCGGCGCAGGTGCGGAGTTTAATTGATATGCTGTATAGCCACCGCCACCCAAGACAATCGCACTTATCAGCAAGATTGCTGCCGTTTTCTTCTTCATGTTTGCCATTGGTGAATCCTCCTTCTATAACTTCTTAATACGCTTCAACAAACTGCTTAAATTCGTTCTGAGGACGAACATAAGCCACCATCACGCGATCTTTGCTTGGCAACACCCGCACAATCTCACCAATACAAGTTGTATCTGGCAGAATAGGCCAACCAGTCTCAATGCTTA
>PPYF01470141.1_pt1 | contig 13853 bp, 1 predicted proteins | sample 1559871 | NCBI WGS metagenome assembly PPYF01 (sample SAMN08240021, study PRJNA423297) | Human gut metagenome, whole genome shotgun sequencing project. | reverse complement strand
CGTGAGCGTGGGAGCGGGCGAGAATGTGGGCGCCATCGTCGAAGCGGGCAATCACGCGGGCGCATGCTCCAACGCGGACGGCGAACCCGGCCGCCTCTCCCCCGCGGTCATACAGGAGCTCCAAGCGCGCGGCTGCACCAGCGTGGATCCTGTGGTGCACCTCTATCGCCACGGTGAGGGCAACGGGGCCGCATAAGGCACCGGACCAGCGACGCGCCCGCGACACCTAACACAGCCCAACCTCATAAAAAGCACCCCACCTCGCTTGAGATGGGGTGCCAAGGTGTCTTTTTTGCTAGGAGCCGTCACCGCTTTGGCTTGGGGCCGTCACGCCTCCGGGCCACCCCCGTCACCGTGCCGGCCCACCGCCGCTACTTCTTCTTGCGGCGCGCGGTAAAGCCCGCGCCGATTGCGGCTATGCCCGCAAACGCAGCCGTGAACATGCCCACGAGCGCGTTGTCGCCGGTCTGGATCAGCTTGTCGCCGGAGCCGCCGTTGCCGGGATCGGCCGGCTTGGCCGGGTCGGCGGGCTTGGGGTTCTCCGGCTTGACGAAACCGTTCTGGAAGACCGGTGCCCCGGTCTCGCCCACGGTCCATTCGACCTGGAGCTGGCCGTTGCCGTCGTCGGTCACCACCACGTGGTAGGTGAACACCGTTTCGTCGTAGGTGATGCCCTCGGCGTCGCCCTTGACCTCGACGATGCGGTAATCATACGTGCCAGGCTCGTCATAGGTGATCGGGTCGAACGCGACGGGAGCGTACCCGCCCTCGGTCAGGGCACCGTTCTTAACCGTCTGAAGGACCTTGCCATTGGCGTCGCGCAGCTCGAAGGTGAACTCACCCTTCTTAAGCTCGCGACCGGTCAGGACCTTAGCGGCGTTGAACGTGATGCTCGTACCGACGGCCTTGTAGCTGTTGGCAAAGACGATCTCCTTGCCCTCCAGCGCCTTACCGTCCTTGCTCACGGACCACGTGACACCCAAGGTGCCGTCACCGTTGTCCACGACCTTGGCGGTTGCGTCGTACACCGTGGTGTCGTACGTCACGCCGCCCAGGCCGCCATCGACCTCGGCCAGGCGGTAGTGATACTCGCCGGGCGCGTTAAAGCTGATTGCCGGGAAGGCAACCTTGCCGCTGGCGTCGTTCTTGGCGGTCAGGACCGTGGGCTCGCCCTCGCCCTGCGAGACGAGCGCGAACTCGAACTCGCCTTCGCGCAGGTCGCGGCCGTCGAGCGTCTTGGTGATGGCGAAACCGCCCTTGCCTGTCAGCGTGCTATCGAAAGGCTTCACGCTGTAGGTGTTGGTGAAGGTGAAGTCGGTCTTGTTGGACTCCGCCTGCTTGTCGACGGTAAGCGTGCCGTCGCCGTTGTCAGTCACTTTGACCTCGATGGTCTTGGTCGCAACGGGGTCGTTGGTCACACCGGCAACGCTGCCGTTCTCGGTCACCTTGTAGGTGAAGGTTTTGCTGCGAGGAGCGGAAGCCACCATGGGCTCGTCCGCAGCGGCAGCCTTCGCGGCGTTCTCGTCCTCGGCAGGCTTGGCCTCGGCCTCGGCCGCCACGGCGTCGTCCGCCTTGGCATCGGCCTCAGCGGCCTGGGCGTCGGTCGCGCCAGCAGTCTTGGCGTCGGCGGTATCCGCCCCATCCTCGGCAATCACGAGCTGCTCGGGCTTTGCCACAGGCGCGCCAAAGACGTTCTCCATGGTGTAGGTGATCTCGCCGAAGGAGATGTTGCCGGCGCCGTCGTTGGTCGCCGTGGTCTTTGCGGGCATCGGGGCGCCCTCAGAGCCGGCCAGCGTAAAGGTGTACTTGCCCGCGATATCGGGCACCTTGTTGCCAGACTTGACGTCCAGGACCTTGGTGCCGTTGAGGGCGATCTGCTTAGAGCCGCCCTCGCCGGTGCCATAGGCGTTCTTGAAGACCATGCCACCCTCGGGGTAGACGACCTTGGCGGAGAGCTTGCCCGCGCGGTTGTCGGTCACCTTGACAGTGATAGTCTGCTCGCCCTGGACGATGCTGACGCCCTTGTCCTTCCGACCCGCGTCCTCGCTCACCTTGTAGGTGTAGGTGTACACGTCGCCGTCTTTGCCCGCGCGATCGACCGTGGCGAGGCCTGCGGCCACATCGTTGTTGAGCTTCTCGGTGGTGTACTTGATACCAGTGAAGGTGATCGTGCCGTCCGCGGCGTTGGTGCCAGTGGCAACGACCCTGCCGTCGTTCTTCGCGTTGGTCACGTTGAAGTGGAACTCGCCCGCGACCATCGGACGGCCCGTGAGCTGCTTGGTGCCCGCGAGCGCCACCCCGCCCTGGCCGCCGACCGTGATGGAGCCGGCGCTATAGCTGTTGGCAAACCCAACGCTCACCGGGGTGAGCTCGGCGCCGCTCGTCCACACGGCGGCTTCCTTGCGGTCGAGGGTCGCCGTAACGGAAAGCGTTCCGTTGTCGTTATCGGCAGTCGTGAACGTGAGGGTGTGCTTCGTCTCGTCGTTCACATAGCCGGCGCCGCCGCCCTTAGTCTCAGTCAGATCGAAGGTATAGGTCTTGCCAACATCCGCGAGGGTGAACTCGAGGCCGGTCTTGACCGGCGTGATGGCAATGGCAGTGTTGCTGGTCGCCTTATCCGTACCGAGCTCCGCGGCGTTGGTCGCAATGACCTTGGCATCGCCGAACTTCGCCTTGGTGGCGTCGTCGGCCGGGGCCATGGTGAACTTGAAGTCACTGGCGGCGATTGGACGACCGGTTAGGGTCTTGACGATCTGGATGCCAGCCTTGCTCGTGGCGCCGTCGCCGTCGGGGTTAACCGGCTCGGTCGAGTACTCGTTGGTGAACTGACTCTTGCCCGTGACGTCGTACGTCGCGGTGAGGTTGCCGTCGCCGGCGTCGGTCAGCCTGATGGTCAACGTCGCCACGTTGTCGTCATATTCCACACCGGCGATGTCACCCTGAATCTCGCACACCTCGTACACAAAGATCTTGGTACGCTCACCGTTCACAACCGGTGCGTCCTTGATGTGGTCGAAGGTGAAGTTAATCGCGCCAAAGTCGAACTCAACCGGCGTGCCAGCCGCTGTCGTGAGACCGGACAGCGTTGCCTCCGGGCACTCCGGTGCAGGGGCGCCGTTCAGCGGTGTAATGGTGAAACTGAAGGAATCCTCCTTCTTCCAATCGCGACCCGTCAGCACCTTGCTGAACAGGTTGGCGGTCGTCACCGGGGAACCCTGTGGAACAGCCGCGGAGTACACGTTGACGAACTTTGCGATATCGACGGGCTTCGCATCCTCGACGGCACCGTTCGCAACGTACTTGCCATCAAAGGAGGCAGCGAGCGTGCCGTCGCCCTTATCGGTGACCTTGACCTTCACGTTATAAATCGTGTCGGAGTACTTGATGCCACCGATCGATCCGACTTCTTCGCTGATCGTGTAGGAGTATTCGCCGGCGGCGGTGTACTTGATATCGCCGAACGAGACCTCTTTGGAATCCTTCGTCATCTGCTTGACGAGCACGCCGTCCTTGGCGCCGTCAGGCATGGGTGCACCATTGACGGACATGAGCTTGGCGCTGAATTTGTCGGTGCCGTTCCAGTCGCGGCCAACCAGCTCCTTCGAAGCCTTGAAACCGTCCTTGGCGGCGAGCGTAACGCCATCGCCAATGCTGTAGGTGTTTACGAATGCGGCCTGGCTCGTGCCGTCGACGGAGACGACGCCCTCGATCGTCTTCTTATCAGGCGTGTAGCCGGCAGCGTCATCCTCGGTGATGGTGTACTTCGCGCCCACGGGCAGGCCCTGGATGGTAATGGCCTGGCCGTGTTTCAGCTTGAACATGTCGCCGTCCTTGCCGGCGGCGATGACGCCACCGTCGAGGCCCTCACCGCTATAGCGATAGTCCTCGTTCAGCGGGTTGCCCGCTGCGTCCGTCAGGGTGATCTTGAACGAGAACTCCTTTTTCTCGTCGATCTCAGTGCCCTGGTTCTCGGCGAGCTTGATGGTCTTCCCGATCTTCAGGGTGCTGGTCTTGGGAAGGTTCTCCGGGGTCGTGTTGGTATCGACCACGGGAGCATGGTCGCCAAGCTGGACGTTGGCGGTGTTCGCGATGCCGTTGGTGAGCGCGGACTCGTTCACCCTTGCCTCAAAGGTCACGGTACCGGTGGCGCCGGCCTTAACGTCGTTGATCTTCCACGTCAGCTTGTTCTCGGCCTTGTCGAAGGAGCCGCCACCGCTCGCGGAGCCGTCGACGTAGGTGAGGCCCTTGGGCAGCTTGTCAGTGATGGTCACCGTAGCGAAATCCTTGCCCGGGTTCGCATAGCTCACGGTGTAAGTGAGGACGTCACCGACCTGGATATCGCCCTTGTTGGCATCCTCGACTTTCTTCCCGGGAACGAAGACCTCGGGCTTGGAAGTCATCTCGGTCTTGTTCTCGCCGATCTGAATGTTGGCCTGGTTCTCAACCTTGTTGTTGAGGGCGGCCTCGGTCACCTCGACCGTGAAGATCACGGTGCCGGAGGCATTGGCCTCCTGCTTGCCGAGACTCCAGGTCAGGGTGTTGGTGTCGGCGTTGTAGACGCCGCCGTTAGTCGCGGAACCCTCATCGTAGGCAGTGCCGGTAGGAATCTTATCGGTGATGGTCACGTTGGCGGCGACAGCCTTACCGGTCTCGTCGACGGCGTCGTTCACCCAGTCGATGGTGTAGACGAGCCTGCTACCGACCTGGACGAGCTGGCCGTCGATCGATGTGCCGGGCTTGCCCTCAGCGGCGACGTCCTTGCCCTGTGCGGGCTTCTTATACGTGTTGGTGAAGGTCATGACCTCGCCCGGGACCTGCAGAACCTTGTTCGCAGGCTCGCCGGCGTCGTCCTTGACCTGGGTCAGGACGGAGGCCGCCGTGAGCGCAGCGCCGTTCGGCTTGACGGTGACGACAAGCTTGTACTCGGCCTTGGAGAAGGTCAGGTTGGTATCGGCGGAGACACCGGTCTCGACGATTCGATACTCGTACGCGCCGGGTTTGGCGAAGCTGATGCCGCCGAAGCTCACGACCTGTTTCTTGGCGATCGCCGTGGCGATGTTGCCCGCGCCCTCGGGCATGGGTGCGCCCTCGGTCATAGCCTGGAGCTCGAAGGAGTAGGACTCGTTCGGGAGCCAATCGCGTCCCTTGAGGACCTTCTTGACCTGCAGTGCACCCTTGTCACCGCCCGGGATTACGACAGCAGCCGGGGTATAGGTGTTGATGAACTCCACCTTCTCGGCCTGGCCCTTGTGGATGGCACCGTTCACGGTGTCGGCGATGGCGGTGAAGCCCTTGAGCTTCCGCTCCACGACCTTGTACTTAGCACCCTCGGGCAGGCCCTTGATGGTGACTGACTGTCCGTGCTTCAGCGTGATCTTGCCATTGCCGTTCGCGATAGCTCCCTGCTTGGCGCCTTCATAACTGTAGGTGCCCGCAAGTTGGTTCCCCGCGGCATCCGTCAGGGTGACGTCGAAAGTGAACTCGGCGTCCGGTGCGGTCACGCCGGCGATGGCGGACTTGACCTTCTTAGAAATGATCAGGTCGCCCGTGCCCATCTTGGTGGACTCGGTGTTGGTGCTGATCACGGGACCGTTCTCACCCAGCTGGATGCCGGCGTTGTTGTTGATTCCATCCTTGATGGCGTCCTCGTTGACCACGCCGGTGAAGGAGACGGAGCCGGACCCTCCGGACGCGACGTCAGCGAGCGTCCAGGTAAGCGTGCGATTCGCCTCGTCATAGCTTGCGGCAGGCGTGGCGGAATCGGGCTTATAGGTGATTCCCTTGGGCAGCACGTCGGTGATGGTCACCGTAGCCGCGTTGTCCTCGGTGTTCTTGTAGTTGATGGTGTAGACGACCTCGTCACCGACCTTGATGGAGCCGCTCTGGCCCTCGGGCTTGGCGACGGTCTTGGTCGGGACGTTGACGGAGACGCTCTGGCTGGCGTGGTTGTTCACCTTGGCGATGTTGGTGACCTCGCCGCGCTTGGCGGCCTCGATGACCGCGTCGGTCACCTCAGCATCAAAGGCAACGGTGCCATGCTTACCGGCAGCATTTTCAATCGTCCATGTAATGGTGCCCTTGTCAGCATCGTAGCTACCGTTATCGGAGATGGTTCCGCTCTTCGGCTTCATGCCGTCGGGCAGCTTGTCGACGACGGTCACCGTCGAGTTGTCCTTATCGAGCGTGGCGTCATGCCACCAATCGATCTTGAAGGTCAGGGTCTCACCGACGCCGACGAGCTTGCCGTCGACGAGGACGTCGCCCTTATACACGTGCTTGACATCCTTGGTGGGGAACGGCGTGGTCTCGACGTTGGTCTCGTGCCCGTTCACCGTGGCCTGGTTCTCAACGGTATTCGGGCCGTTCTCGGCGACCTTGACGTTAAAGGTGATAACGACGTCCTGGCCGGCATCGAGCTTGCTCAGATTCCAGGTGAGGGTGGTACCGGTTGCCGAGGAGCCCTCGACCACGGGCTCGGCGGGCTTGCCGTTCACGAGGGCGCTTCCTACCTGGTACTCCAGACCCTTACCGAGCTCGTCGACGACCGTCGCCTTCGCGTTGGCGCCGTCGGTGTTGTGGAACTTGATCTGATAGGTCAGAACCGTCTCGCCGGGCTTGACCTCGTCGGGATGCGTCGTCTCGGACTTGCCGGGAACGAACGTCTCGGTGGCGTTGGTGGTCACCTTGTTGTCGCCGATCTGGATGGAGGCCTGGTTCTCGACGGAACCGGTCACCACGGCGTCATCGGTCACGCGCACCGTGAGGGTCACCATGCCGGACGCACCCGCGGGCTGATTGTCGAGCTTCCAGGTGACGGCGCCGTTCTCATGCTTACCGCCCTCGGAGGCGCTGACGAACTCGGTGCCGTGCGGGATCTTATCCGTAACGGTTACGTTCGCGGCGACGGGAGTGCCGCTCTTATCCACGGCGTTGTTGACCCAGTCGATGGTGTAGACGAGCTCGTCGCCCACGCCGACGAGCTTTCCGTCGACGGAAGCCTGCGGCTTATCGACGCCATTGACGGTAACGTCCTTGGCGTCCCTCTCGTTGAAGTAGACGTTGGTGAAGGTCGCCTTCGCGGGGTCGAGGCCCTCGACCTCGGCAGAGAGCTTGCCAGTCGAAGGATCGTACGTCACCTTGATGGTGTAGGTGAACTCATGGCCGTCGTAGGTCATATGGGCAGCGTCGCCCTTGACCTCCTTGATGGTCACCTCATAGGTGCCAGCGGCGGAGAAGCTCATCTCGCCGAAGTCGACGGAGCCATCGGCCTTGTTGGTAGCCGTCTTGGTTGCTGGCCATGCCTTGCCGTCGGCATCCTTCACGGTGTCGAGCGAGCCAGAGGTCGCCTTGGTAGTCATCTGGAAGGTAAACTCGCCGTCCCCAAGGCCGGTGCCGCGGTTGCCCTTGAGGACCTTGGTCACGGCAGCGCCCTTGATCGCGTCGGGATCGACGACGACGGGCTGCCAGTTATAGGTGTTGGTGAACGCCAGGCCACCCTTGGGGTAGTTGGCGGTGGCGGCGAGTGTGCCGTTACCGTTGTCGACGACGGTCACAGTGAAGTCGAAGCTGGCCTTGACCGCGGTGACTCCGGTGGGGAGCTTGTCCGTCAGCTCGCGCGCGGTGTAGCGGACCGTGTACTGCGGCTTGCCGTCCTTGGTGGTGCCAGCCTCGACGTAGCGGTCGGCGGTCTTATCGGCGGCGAGTTTCTTGAGCTGCTCAAGCGTGTAGCTCAATGAGCCCTTGTCGAAGGTCACGGCAGCAGGCTTGCCGCTGTCGGCAGCGGCGTTCTCGCCCGTGGCGATCTCCTTCTCAGCACCCTGCTCGGCAATCGGATTGCTTACGATTTCGAACTTGAACTCGTCGGCCTTCATGTTTCGGCCGTCGAGCGTCTTGGTTGCGGCGTTCGCGAGGTCGATGTCGGTCGCATCGGTGGTCGCGGCGGCATAGCTGTTCACGAAGTCGATCGTCGTGGGAACCTTGTTCGTAGCGCTACTCTCGGTAACAGTCTCCGTACCGCCCTTGTCGGTCACCGTGGTAGTGAGCTTCAGGGTTCCGTTGAATTCATCTGCAACAGCGAGGTTGATGGTGTAGACGGCGTTGCTATAGGTATAGCCGTCCTTGGTCCCACCGGTGCCGGGATCGCCGTTGGCTCCGAGCTCGGAAACCTTGAACACGAACGACTTACCGGCGTCCGCCTGGGTGAACTTGAGCGGAGTCTGGGACGTCATCGCAACGCGCTCGCCGTCCTTGCCAGCCACGTTACCAAACTCGCCGGTCGTCTTGCCGTCCTCCATGCCGAGGCGTTTCGCGGTCTCAGCCGCGGTCGTTCCCGTGCCGTTCAGTGTTTTGACCTGGAACTTGAACTGTCCCTTGGCCATGTCATGACCATTGGTGGTCTTTGCGATGATCAGGCCGCCGGCCGCATTGTGATCGAGCTCGGCCTTGTAGACGTTGGTGAAAGTCCCGTTGTACACCTCCACCTTTGCCTCAAGTTGGCCCTTGAGGTTGTCGGTCACGTGCACCACGATGTCGGAGGAGTTCTTGCTGTAAGTGATACCGGGGATCTTAGCGCCTTCGGCGGGCTCAGCCTCGGTGATGGTGTAGTAGTACTCGCCGGGCTGCGTGAAGGTGTAACCGCCAAAGTTAAAGGGAACCTTCTCCCCCGCCTTCGTGCCGGGATCCGCGGCCACGTCCATCTCAGCCTTCTGAGCACCGGGGTCATTGTGGCTACCAGCCTTCATGACAAAGTGGAAGGTATCACCCTCACGCCAATCACGGCCCTCAAGCACCTTATATAGGTTGAGATCGTACTTCGCGCCGTCCACCGTAACCGGCTGCGCGGCATACGCATTCGCAAAGCCGAGGGTGGCAACGTCCTTGCCGTCGGCGCTGTTATACGCGCCAACGGTCTTAGGAGCCTCGCCAGGGGTGTTCTTGGTGACAGTCGTGACTGTCACCATGGTGCCATTGGCGTTGTCGACAACCTGGATATCGATTCGGTAAGTCGTCTCGTCATACGTCACGCCGCCGAGCTTCTTGTCGTCGGCAGGAATGACCTCGCTCAGCTCATAGCTGAAGGTCTTGCCGGCATCGGCCTGCGTGAAGTGCAGCTTGCTGAGCCTATCCTCCATCTTGGACGGCACGCCGCTGTCGGCGGGAGCAACCGTCTTGAAGTTTGCTTCCGACGCGTCGAGGCGCTTGGAGGCTTCATCGGCCGTCACCGTACCACTGTCAACGCCCTCAATCTTAAAGCCGAACTCGCCGGTCACCTGGGCTCGACCGACCAGCGTCTTGGTGACATCGAGCTTAAAGCCCGTGCCGAAGGCGTGCTCGGCCTTATAGGTATTGGTGAACGCCGCGGCGTCCTTCACGTTGCCAGTGTATTTCACGTCCGCCTTCAGCACGCCATCCACATCGGTCACGACGACCGTGGCCTTCTGGTGGCCGCGGTCATACGTCATGCCCGCGCCGTCCTTCTCGGGGACGTTCTCGCTGATATCGAACGTATAGGTGCCGGGCTTGGTGAACTTGACCGAACCGAAGGGCGCGTCCGCGGGGACGCCGTTCTTCAGCCCCATCACGGATGCCTTGAGCTCGGTAGCGGCGTTATCATCGCCGAATACGATCTCGTCATGCTCCAGCGCGGCGACGGCGGCGTTGTTGCCGGCAACCAGCGTGAACTCGAAGGCCTCGCCATCCCTGGCGTCACGGCCCTTGAGGGTCTTGCGCGCCTTGAGCGGAGAGGCGGCGTCGCCCGGAAGCGTCACATCCTTGGGATCATAGGTGTTATGGAACTCGGGGACCTGCCCCTCGGGTAGCGACTCGCGACTGTCGCCGACCATCTTGTCATAAGAGATAGAGACCTTGACCGTCGCGGACTCGTCGACGGTGACGGTAAACGCGGCGATGTAGACCGTCGGATCGTAGGTCATGCCGTTCACGGTGTAGCTGTTCCCGGCATTCGCCTCCGCGGGAATGGCCTCACGGATCTCGTACTCAAAAGGCTTATTGACCTGGGCACTGCCGAACACGGCCTTGCCGAAGACGACGTTCGTTCCACTGTTCTTGATGTGGATGTAGCCGTCGGGCTGGACCTTCATACCGGCGGGAACGGGGGCGCCCTCGGTCAGCGGCTTCACCTTGAACGTGAACTTGCCGTCCGTCAGCGCGCTGTCCGCGCCGCCGTTGTTGGTGTACACCTTCACGGCCTCGGGGCCGACGGAGACCTCCTGCGCGTTGAAGGAGTTCGTAAAGACCGCGACCTTGTTCTCGACGGGCTCGCTCACGTCGGCGCCGGTATCGCTGGAAGTCCGCGTCATAGAGGACGTTGCGGTGAGGCTGCCGTCCTTGTTATCGACGACATCGACGTGAATGGTGTAGACGGCACCGCTGTACGTCACGCCGGGGATGGCGTTCTCGTCAGCGGGAGCGGCCTCCCTCACGGTGTAGTCGAATTGTCCAGGCCTATCGAAGGAGATGGGGCCGAAATCGCCCATCTGGTTCGCCTTGGTCACCTTGACGACCTTGCTACCGCGGCCATCCACTCCGGGCGTGGAGCCCTTGGGCATGGGGTTGCCCTTCTGGATGGCCTTCAGCTCGATATCGAAGCTCTTGGCGATATCCCAACGGTCGAAGACCTTCTGGTATCCGCCAAGGGTCTTGGCGTCGACCTCGATCGCAGTGACATCGTAGGTATTGACGAACTTCGCCGCCTGGGTCTTGCCCGCGGCGATCTTGCCCGTATCGCCCTCGGCACTCGTCTTCTTGAAGCCGGCGGGCATCTCGCCCTCGACCTCGGTCACCGTGTACTCGGCGCCCGCGTCGAGACCATGGATATAGAGGGTCTCGTCATCCTTCAGGGCCTGGCGGCGCTTGCCGTTCTCGAATTTCATATCGAAGAACTCGCCGACGCGCTCGTTCTGGGCGTTCCTCACCTCGGCGGTAAAGGTCTTGTCGCCGGCGGGCGCGGGGGAGACCGTAATCTCGAACTCGAAACTCTTATTCTCCAAGACCGCGGCGTCGATGCCCTTGTCCGGCGCGATGCGGGCATCCTTGTTGATCGCCAGGGAACCCGGCATCTCGACGGAGAGCTTGCCGTTGTTGCCAAGGTTAACGTTGATTTCGTGGGGGTTGTCGATGTTATCCCAACGCGGGTTAATAACCTCGGTGGCCGTGCCGGTGATGTTCTCCTTTTTGCCGAGCGTCAGGGCGTCGATGCGCGTCAGGCGCGGGGAGCCGGCCTTGATGAAGTAAGTGCCATCGGGCGCCATGCTCCAATATGTCGTAAGCGCATCAAAGTTCGCGCCCTTGAACTGGGTGATCGCCCAGTCCTTTGTGGCGGTCTTGCCGTCCGCGTTCTGCTTGTAATACGCGCGCTTGTAATAGTAAGTCTCGCCCGACACGGGCTCAGTACGGAGAGGCTGCGCGCACGCGCCATCGGTGTAGAGCGCCGTGTCCTCGGTGAAGTAATAGAAGCTGTTGGCCTTGGAGGGCACAAAGGTGGCAGTCGTGTTGCCGAGTTGCTTATCTCCCGCGACGATCATGCCGTTATAGAAGTTGGAGTAGAAGGCGGTCTTACCACCTTCGCTGTTGTTCTTGATGTATGCGCGCAGTGCGTCGTCTGCCGTGCCGCTGAGAACCGCGTTACGCACGCCGGGCTTGATACTCACGCCATAGAAGATGCGCAGAGGGAACGCCTCGCCGATTGCCATTTCCGATTTCGCGTCGGTGGTCGTAACCTTGAAATTGCGCAGGGGGATGAGGGTCGCGGGGATCTTGACCGTCACGATGTCGCCCTGAGCGAGGTCGTTGCTGCGCTTGACCTGAACGATGAGATTCGACACGTCCACCTTGGGGTAGAGCTCGGTGTCTACCGTTCCGCTATAGGTATAGGTGTCAACGAGACCGTTGGAGGACTTCATCGGATCGAACTTCGTGTCGGCGAAAACGAGCGTCTTGAACTCATCCACCTGCATGTACGCGCCGAGCTCATCGGTGAAGGTGATGTAGCCGGACTTGCTGGCCATGCCCTCGGTCGTCTCGGTCGGGGAGCCGGTGCCGCTGTTAATCTCGTTCGAAATCTCCTGGAAGATGCTGTTCAGCTCGTCCGCATCCGTTGCGGCCTTGTAGTAGTCGGAGTTTTCGGCGCGGGTACCGAGGTCGCGATACGACGAGGCGCCAGGGTAGTTGCTCGATACGCCGTGCATATAGGCGTTGAAGTTCTTGCCGGTGTCGGCGGGGTCCGCCTCGGCGAACACGCCGATGGAGTATACGACGGCACCGCCCTGCTTAAGTTCGCGACTCTGGGAGATCGCCGCGTTGGCGACCCCGCTATCCCACTCGCTTTCACTGGTAGGAACGCCGTCAGTGAAGAAAATGACCACCTTTTGGGCACTGGAACGAGCGGAGGAAAGGGATTCGACGGCCTTTTCCATACCATAGTCGGCACGCGTTGCGCCTTTGGCATTCAACGCGTTAATCATATCCGTACCGCTGGACACCGTCTTTGAATTGTAAGCCGTGAGGCGGGTAACGATCTGACTGTAATTAAGACCCCGCCAATCGGTATTGTTTCCAACCCTATCTGACTTGTCAGATGCGAATTTGACGATCGAAATGCGATGTTGCTTGCCCTCATCGGCTATGCCGTCATTACGCTTCGCAGTTTCAGTGATGAAATTATTGGCAGCAGTCTTTAGGGCGGCCATGCGTCTTATCTCAGAGACGGCAGTCCTGGTATAAAACTGAATCTTATTGTCACCCGTATCGTTGGGGCCCGTCATCGGCTCAACTTCGTTGCCGTTGAGCTCCCAACCCTCAAACTGGTAAAGCGGAAAACCCGTGGTGATTCGCTTAATAGGGGCGTAGGACCCATCGGGGTTCTTAGCCCAGTAATCACCCCATTTGTTGTTTTTAGCGTCGTATGTAGGCGTGTACTTATACGACGTCATGTAATCGTCCATCGACCCCGAGACGTCGAGGACGAGGACAATATCGAGCGGCTGCACCGAAGTCGTGGTCGTGATCGTGTTGGAAGTCGACGAGAGGGCGGACAGGCCGACCAGGAAGTCGGAGTCGTCCTTCTTAATAACAGGCTCGATACCGCCGGGAAGCTTCACATCCTCACTGAAGACGCTCTTATCCGTCCAGATGCGGCCGACGTTGGCGGTGTCGTCCTTCGCGACGCCCTCCCACGTCGTAATCGTAGGCTCATCGACGACCACGGTCTTATCGCCCGCGGCCCACGGCGTGGGCTCGACATCAACCGGAGCTGCCTTCGCGGCAGGAACCACCGCCGTCAGTGCAAGCGCTGCGCCCAGCATGGCCGAGGGCAGCACCCTGGTCAGGCGCCTTACCGCTGAACGCATGGTACCCCCCCCCGTTACACGAGAGCAGCGCTCCGCCGTCATGCGATTCCGCCCACACAACATTCGATCCCCCATATCAACAGCAGCCGACAATTGATTCGCTTCGCATAGCCATCCGACAGAAGGGTGGCTTATAAATGTGATAATACCCTATATATATTTTTATGCCACAAATTTGGTCGCCAAATCGACGAACGCTTTCGCCGGCAACCGCAATGGGGTGAAAATAAAAATCGATTTACCCGCATCGCATTCATGTCTACCTGCGGAGATTTCAGTCCCATTGGCTTATCCGAGGGGATTGTAAACATACGGACACAATGTAAGGGATCTGTAATAACACCACTCACCGAAAAGACCCGGAGGCTCAATGCCCCCGGGTCCGTCACGTCGAAGATATGTCGCCGCCCTTACAGCTCGCAAGCCGCCTTGTAGCCGGCCTCGATGGCGTCGCGCAGGTTGCCGCACTGCTTTGAATCACCCAGC
>PPYF01220543.1_pt1 | contig 13854 bp, 8 predicted proteins | sample 1559871 | NCBI WGS metagenome assembly PPYF01 (sample SAMN08240021, study PRJNA423297) | Human gut metagenome, whole genome shotgun sequencing project. | reverse complement strand
ATATTCAAAAGATGTAAAAACTGATAAGTACAATGAATTTTCTAGAAATCGCTTAGCCGTTTTATTATTTATACTTGGCAATATATGATCATATATATCTGTATAATCATCATAGTTCTTCTTAATATGTTTAATCATTATAAACCCCTTAATTTATTACTCAGCATCTCCCCCCATTTATATCTATCTTCCACATTTTTAGTATTATTAGTTGCTCTTGTGAATAAATCTTTTTCATTTTTTTGTAAGAAATCATTAAATGATGAAAGTATTATATCCTTATGACTTCTTATGGTATTCATATCAAATCTAGATAACACTATGAGCTGCATTTCTGCGATTGTTTTATTTATACTGGTTGCCCCTGATTCATTAACTCTTTTAAAGGCATTTTGACCAAATACAATTTTCACTTTTTCAAATGCATCAATAATGAATGACTTAATTCTTTTAGCCTCTCTTTCATCATTTCTATACTTTGCTAGATAATCAATTACACTTAAATTTAATCTACCTGTATAACCTTTTTCAGTCTTTTCATTAGGTGATTCTTTTTTCTTGACAGTCCAGTCATTATTAATGAATTGTTCCATAGCAATGGTTCTAAGAATGATTTCATTGTATCCATAACGTTTTTTCAGCACTGGCCTATTTTCAAAAACATTATCAATCAATTCTAAATTAGCGAGTTCATTAATTGCCGAAATTAACTTTCCTCTATACATTACATTTAATAGCTCTTGACTATTTAATTTTACAGATCCTCTATTTATTCTAGAAAAAATGTCATATTTTATATCTTCTGAAGAGTCTTTCAAAACAATAACAACAGGAAGAAATACATTTGATAATTTCTTTTTCTTTTCCTCTAGATCTTGATAGCCTTTTGAATTAAACTCTGCTAGCGTTTCTAATCCAGATAATTTGAAAGGAGGCAATTCTTCTTGAAGATATGTTGGTAGATTTTTAATCTCATCGTCTGATAACCCTTCTTTTAGAAAGGAAAAAATGGTACTAAGCCGCTGCTGCCCATCAATAACATCATAGGTATATTCTTCTTTATTACCATTCTCAGCTAAAAATATTGTGGGTATTGGAATAGATAGAAGCAACGATTCAATAAATCTAGACATTGTTTTTTTATCCCAAATAAATTTTCTTTGGAACTCTGGCTGTAAATTAATATCTTTTTCTTTTATCATTCTGAATAAATCTGAGACTGACTTCTCACCTTTATCAATATACAATTTTCTTGATCTTTGTTTTTGAGATAGAATATCTTCCTCAGATTCTGCAATCTCCTCCTCAACATCAATAGACTCATCATCAAATTTATCTAAAATATTAGACATCTCATACTCAACTGGCATAACAATTTTCCTTTTTTAAAAAATTAATTTGATCTTCATGGAAATAAAAATATCTATTTAAGCATTTTTCTTATAAATGGAATAAATATTCTATAACTTATTCTCGCATTTCTAAAAATCCGCATCCAAACACTATCTTCAGACCAACCTTCTGGATACCATGAGTTACTCATGGCACGTATGTTATAACATCATAGATGCTATATAAGAATTAATGTTAGAAATAGCACTGATACCCAACGCCTAACCATTCGCCTTGATAGGATAGACTTGCATTACATTCAAATGACAACATATGAATATTTTGATTACTAAGTTTTTTATACCTTAACAAAAAGGCTTACTGTTTATCTCAGCAAGCCTTTTAAAATCCAGCTATTACGCAAACTGCTTTTTATTCTCTAAATAGCGTTTCGCACATTCTGCTGCAGCAACTAAGCCACCTGCCATCATAATAATATCTTTAATCACGAGTCGGCCAGCACCTGAGAGATATGGGAAGCCATAATTAGGTGTTGGGAAGTCCCCACCTAAATTAGGCACCCAGGTTTCTGGCGTAAATATCAGGAACGACAGCGTGACTATCGACATACCAAAGGTGAGTAAGCCTCCGAATAAACCTAATGTTGGAGACCAAATGCCCGCTAATACTAAAATACCAATTGTTACAATGATTGCACCAATAATATAAGAAGCTGTGTAGGTGCCGTTGGCTTTATGCCATTCGATATTTTTTGCGACCATTTTGCCTTCAGGGTTTTTATATAAGGTATATTCTTTCACTAAAACACCCTTATCATTTGTCACTTCATTTGCACCGTTTTTGTAAAGGAAGCTTAAGAAAGGACTATTTGACACAAAGTGTGCAATACCATCTGCCTCATATTGGCAAACTTTTAAACCTCCAATCCAAACCATCACAACACAAATCGCAATGCGGATAAAGTTAATAAATTGACGTTGCAATGGCGCAACAATATTAGCTAGCAATGTAACTAATGCACTCATGTAGAACTCCTCATATAGTTCAATTGATATTACGGACATAATGTCCAAGAATTTTTATATAAACATTAACAATATTACTCGCTAATATTGTTGGCATTTTTTTATTACTCAGGTTTATGTAATAAAAAAGAGATACCAATTTAATAGTATCTCTTATTTTTAATTAATTTTCTGTGAGCAATCTCACATTATTTAAAATTCACTCTCGCGTTTCTAAAAATTCGCATCCAAGCACCATCTTCAGACCAATCTTCTGGGTACCATGAGTTGCTCACGGCACGGAATACACGTTCTGGGTGTGGCATCATCGCAGCAATACGACCGTCCACGTTAGAAATTGCGGTAATGCCTAATGCCGAACCATTCGGGTTGGCTGGGTAAGTTTCAGTCACGTTTAAATGGCTGTCGATATATTGTGCCACAATCAAGTTTTGGGCTTGAAGTGCGGTCAAGTTTTCTGGTGTTTTGAATTCTACGCGACCTTCACCGTGAGAAACCGCAATCGGCATGTGTGAACCCGCCATGCCTTTAAACCATAATGAGTTGGTGTCGTTGATTTTCACCATTGCCGCACGCGCTTCAAAACGTTCTGATTTATTACGCACGAAACGTGGCCAATTTTCTGCACCAGGGATTATTTCTGCAAGGGTGGAGATAAATTGACAGCCGTTACATACGCCTAATGAAAGCGTGTTTTCATTGGCGAAGAATCGGCTGAATTGATCGCGTAATTGTGGGTTGAACAAAATGGATTTCGCCCAGCCACCACCAGCGCCTAATACGTCACCATAAGAGAAGCCCCCACAGGCGACCATCGCGTTGAAGTCATTTAAGTTGTAACGACCCGCCATTAAATCGCTCATGTGAACATCAATCGCCGCAAAGCCTGCTCGGTCAAAAGCCGCAGCCATTTCAACGTGGCTGTTTACACCTTGTTCACGCAATACGGCTACTTTTGGTTTCACACCCTTGCTAATGTAAGGTGCGGCAATATCTTCATTCACATCATAGGTTAAGTGCGCAGATAAACCTTTATTGTCTGTAGCTTTTTTCGCTTCAAATTCTTGGTCAGCACATTCTGGGTTATCGCGTAAGCGTTGCATTTGGTGAGTGAGTTCAGCCCAAATACCGCGTAATTCAGAGCGTTTTTCGCTTAATAGTTTTTTGCTACCACGCGTGATTTCAAAACGATCTTCTGAGCTTACAGAACCGAGTTCATAAGTTAAGCCAAGCAAGTCATGGGCTTTTAATACCTCACGCACGGCGCTTAATTCGCTTTCTGATACTTGGATTACCGCACCTAATTCTTCATTGAATAACACGGCTAAATCATTGTCGCCTAATGCAGAAATATCCACATCTACACCACAGTTACCCGCAAATGCCATTTCTGCAAGGGTGGTGATTAAACCACCGTCTGAACGGTCGTGGTAAGCCAATAATTTGCGTTCCGCCACCAATGCTTGCATTGCATCAAAGAAGTTTTTCAGTTTGGCGACATTCACCACATCAGCCGGTTTGTCACCTAATTGTTTATACACTTGCGCAAGTGCGGTCGCACCTAAGCGATTTTTTCTTTCACCTAAATCAATCAACAATAAGCGGCTTGCGCCTTTATCTGTGCGTAATTGAGGTGTCACAGTTTTGCGTACATCTTCCACGCGGGCAAAAGATGAAATCACTAAAGAAAGCGGTGCGGTAACGGATTTTTTCTCGCCGTTTTCTTCCCAAGTGGTTTTCATCGACATGGAGTCTTTACCCACCGGAATGGTAATGCCTAATGCAGGGCAAAGCTCTTCACCGACTGCTTTCACCGCTTCATATAAGCCAGCGTCTTCACCACCGTGTCCTGCTGCAGACATCCAGTTTGCAGACAGTTTGATACGTTTAATATCGCCAATGTTAGTGCCTGCAATGTTGGTAATGGATTCAGCCACCGCTAAACGTGCAGAAGCACCAAAATCTAATAATGCCACCGGTGCACGTTCGCCCATTGCCATGGCTTCGCCGTGATAGCTGTCTAATGATGCGGTGGTGACGGCCACATCAGACACGGGAATTTGCCATGGACCGACCATTTGATCGCGTGCCACCATACCGGTTACCGAACGGTCGCCAATGGTGATTAAGAAAGTTTTTTCTGCCACCACCGGTAAGCGTAATACGCGATGGAAAGCTTCTTTTAATTGAATATTTTCTGTTGCAAGCGGTCGATTTTCGACAGTTTTTGACGAAACCTCACGCGTCATTTTCGGGGTTTTACCTAATAACACATTCATCGGTAAATCAATTGGATTATTGTCGAAATGGCTATCGTGCAAGGTTAAATGCTTTTCTTTCGTTGCCTCGCCAATGACTGCAAACGGTGCACGCTCACGTTCACAAAGTGCGGTAAATAATTCGAGTTTTTCTGGTGCAACCGCTAATACATAACGTTCTTGCGATTCGTTACACCAAATTTCTAATGGCGACATGCCTTTTTCATCGCAAAGGATGGAACGCAAATCAAATTTACCGCCACGTTCACCATCGTGCACTAATTCAGGCATCGCATTGGATAAACCACCCGCACCCACATCATGGATAAAGAGAATTGGGTTTTCATCACCTAATTGCCAGCAACGGTCAATCACCTCTTGGCAGCGACGTTCCATTTCTGGGTTTTCACGTTGAACAGAGGCAAAATCTAAGTCTTCTTTTGATTTACCGCTGTCCATAGATGAAGCCGCACCACCACCTAAGCCGATGTTCATGGCTGGGCCACCTAATACGATCAATTTCGCACCCACTGGAATTTCACCTTTTTGAACGTGTTCGCCACGAATATTACCGATACCACCCGCTAACATGATCGGTTTGTGATAACCACGCACTTCTTCACCGTTGAAGCTATTGACTTTCTCTTCATAGGTACGGAAATAACCCAATAACGCAGGGCGACCAAATTCATTGTTAAATGCAGCGCCACCTAATGGACCTTCAATCATAATATCTAAGGCTGAAGCAATACGGTTTGGTTTGGAGAGTGGATTTTCCCAAGGTTGCTCAAAGTTTGGAATGATAAGGTTTGATACCGAGAAACCGGTTAAACCTGCTTTAGGTTTTGCACCACGACCGGTTGCTCCTTCATCACGAATTTCACCGCCCGAACCTGTTGCGGCACCTGGGAATGGCGAAATTGCGGTTGGGTGGTTGTGGGTTTCCACTTTCATTAAGATATGTGCATCTTCATTGTGATAGCGATATTGCCCATCTTGATCCGCAAAGAAACGGCCGACTTTTGAGCCTTCCATTACCGCAGCATTATCTTTATAGGCTGAAAGCACGAAATCAGGGGTTTTCTCAAAGGTATTTTTAATCATTTTAAACAGAGATTTATCCTGTTTTTTTCCGTCGATAATCCAATCTGCATTAAAGATTTTATGGCGGCAGTGTTCAGAGTTGGCTTGCGCGAACATATAAAGTTCAATATCGTGAGGATTGCGCCCTAATTGAGTGAAGTTTTCCACTAAATAATCAATTTCATCTTCTGCCAGTGCTAAGCCTAATTCTACGTTGGCTGTGACCAAGGCTTCGCGTCCACCTTTTAAAATATCCACGGTTTTAAATGGTTTCGGATCTTGATGACGGAATAAAATCTCTGCATCTTGCGGATTACGCACCACCGTTTCCATCATTCGGTCATGTAAAAGTGCGGTCAATTTTTCAGTTGTTTTTTCATCAAGCGGTTGGCTTAGCTCAAAATAATATGCCAAACCACGTTCAATACGCTCCACTTCACTTAAACCACAGTTATGCGCAATGTCCGTCGCTTTAGAAGACCAAGAAGAAATCGTGCCAACGCGTGGAATCACGATAAAAGTTTCGCCTTTGGCATCGTGTTCTGCCAAGGTTGGGCCGTAATGTAACAATGCTTTTAATTTTGCTTCCTGCTCGCTAACAAGCGGTCGATTTAATTCCACAAAATGCAAATATTCCGCATAAACCGATTTCACCGGTAATTGATTTTGTTGGAATTTTTGCATTAAGCCTTGGATACGGAATTCAGAAAGGGCGGGTGAGCCACGAAAAGTTTGAAACATACGGGTACCTTTGAGTTGTGTTTGAGGTAAAAATCGCGGGCTATTATAAAGGAAAAACACCAAAACGAAAACGTTTGCGTCAATCATTTTAAAATGATTTTAAATGGGAGAAAGCATATAATCATCAAGCAATTTAAAACAATCCAAAAACTAACCGCACTTTGAGGCGTCACTATGATCATCAACGACATCAATTTCAACGATCTCTATCAACAACATCTAAAAGCTTGTAATCACTATAATCTTCCACCGACAAAATGGGATAAAAAAGCGCCTAAAATGGCTGAGAATTTAGTGGGCAAGCCAAGCCGCTATAACGAAACGTTGCTTAAAGCCATGAATGTGCAACCCAATGAAACCGTATTAGATATCGGCTGTGGCCCCGGCACTTTTGTAATTCCTTTAGCCCAACAATGCCAAGCCGTATATGCCCTCGATTACAGCCAAGGCATGTTGGATATGGTGCAACAATATAAAGAAAAGCATCAACTGAATAATATTACCCTTCTGCACAAATCATGGTCGGATAACTGGGATGATGTACCTCAAGCAGATGTAATACTCGCCTCTCGCTCGACGCTTGTGGATGATTTGGATGACATGATTGAAAAGCTGCAAAGCAAGGCAAAAAAACGCGTCTTTTTAACCTCAGTGACACAACGCCATTTTCTCGATGAAGGTGTATTTGAAGCCATTGGTCGTGATGATGTGGGCTTTCCAACTTATATCTATTTAGTCAATCGCCTTTACCAAAAAGGCATTCTCGCTAATGTAAGTTTTATTGAAACTGAATCAGGCCATTTCCAAGGTGAAACCTTTGAGGATTTATTAAATTCTGTAGAGTTTTCTCTCGGCAATCTCACTGAAAAAGAAAAACAAGATTTGGCTCAATTCTATCAACAAAAACAAATAAACAATGAACCGATAAAACACGGACAACGCAAATGGGCGTTGATTTGGTGGGAAGTTCAATAAAACAAAATATTTAACCTTAAAAGTTCACTAACTTTATAGACAGGCTAAAACTGAAATGATAGTCTCTCTGATAATTTTAAGGGTATTTTCGTCTATTTTTTAAATAAGGAATATTATTATGCTCTCTTTCAATCATGTTTTTAAATTTGGTGCCACTGCATTAGCCGCTTTCGTATTATCTGCTTGTGGTAGCGGTGGTGGCGGTGATAATCAAGATAGTTCACCCGTAAATAACCATGAATTAAATCAATCAAATACTCTTGTTAATAACAATCTAGCTCAACAACAAACCAATAGAAAAACAGGTACTGCATTTATCGATGATAATGGTTCCTTTCGTCGTGCTGCAATCAATGGCTATAATACAACGAGCATCAATGTTGAGGGAATCAATCTAGAAATTGGATTTCCAGACATTTCAGCGGGGGGGTGGGCTAAGACTACTGCCAATGACAGACGTATAGATGTATGCTGTGGACGTTATTCTGATATTCGTTTCGGTATTAACGATAGCTTAGATGACAATGGCAAATTTTATTTATTCTATAACGGTAACCCAACTCTTAATATGCCAACAAGCGGTAGCGCTTCTTATTCTGGTCAATCTATCCTTGCAATAGATATCACTGAATCAGATGAGGACGACTACCATATTGGTAACTCTCAATTTAGTGTTGATTTTGGTAATAAATCATTAAGTGGTTCATTAGGGATCAACAACATTCAATATGTAAATATTAATGCATCTATTTCAGGTAACAATTTTAGTGGATATGCAAATACTTCTTTATTACCATCGTCAGTAGCGAATGTAGAGGGTAAATTTTATGGAGAACAAGCAAAACAACTTGCTGGCTTAGCAGAGGCTAATGATAACAGCTGGGCTGCTGCATTCGGTGCTCAAAAACAATAATTAGTGTTATTTTAGGTATAGTAAAGCAAGCCTTGGGCTTGCTTTATTTCTCTTTTGACATAAATAATAAACTTACAAAAGTATAATATAAACACTGTAATTTATTTTTAAATTAAGATACTTAACCTTATAAAATCAACTAGCTTTATAGACAAACTGAAGTTGAAATGATAGTCTTTACAAGATACTTTTTAAAGGTATTTTACTTCTACTTTTTAAATAAGGAATATTAGTATGTCTTCTTTAAATCATATTTTAAAATTTGGTACAACAGCATTAGCTGCTTTAGTATTATCTGCGTGTGGTAGCAGCGGCGGTGGTAGTGATGCCCCAGATGTTTCAGCTTCAACCAATCAGACTAAGCAAAGTCAGCCAAGTACTACTGCTAATAATACGACTCAGCAACCAAGTACTACTGCCAATAATACGACTCAGCAACCAAGTACTACTGCCAATAATACGACTCAGCAATCAAGCACTACTACGTCTACAAATAATCAGACAACACCAAGCCAATCTACTCCAGCTGAAAATGTGGCTCAACCATCAACCCCTAATACTCAAAGTGGTAATACTAATCGAGCACTCACAGATAAACATGCAGGTTTCGTCATACCTAAAAAAGGTGGAACTATTCAAACCGCATCCATTTCTGGCAATCCAAATCTTTATGTGCTGGATGTTGAAGGTAAAAGTATTAATATAATTCCTACTGGAATGGGGGCTGGAAAGGTTCTCAAAATCACGGCCAACAATATTACCCGCATAGTTAACGGTTCATTATATAAAAATGTACGTTGGGGATTAATTACAGAGGATGGCTTAAATAATTATTACTTAGTCTCTTACGGTATCAATCCTACAACCAACATGCCAACTAGCGGTAGCGCTACCTATGTAGGACAAGGTGTACACGGTTATGCAGATAGTGGTTCAGCTATTGATACGTATCGCTTAAGTAACGCAAAATTTAATGTAAATTTTGCTGATAAATCATTTGAAGGCTCTATTACTCCAGATGATGGAAAAGCATTTGGCAATATCAACGCGGTTAAACTTTCTGCGAAAATTGATGGTAACCAATTTAACGGTAAAACTGCTGAAGGTACAGAAGCTGTCGGTCGTTTCTACGGAAATAACGCTAGTGAGTTAGCTGGTAGCTATGTAAATGAAAAAGCCTCTTACCTTGGGGTATTCGGCGCTCAAAAACAATAATTAGTTTTAATCCTGACATAATAAAGCAAGCCTAGTGCTTGCTTTATTTCTCTTTTGATAACAAATGAAATTTACAAAAACTTTTTTATATACAGTATTAAGCATGACATGTGCTCAGTGGGCAAATGCCGAAGTAGCACAATCTAAAAATGACGAGTTAGACAAAAATATTCAGGTTGCAGCGCCAAAGCTTCAAGCACCTGCGATCCAGCCGAAGACAAATAATGAAGGCTCAGTCTCAATGACTAAAGAAGAGCTAGCTCGTCATCCTGATTTAATCGTACGTGGGATGATTCCTTCAGTGTTACAAAATAACGAAGAAGCTGTTTCGCTTTTATTGCCTTTATATCGAGAACTACCTAAAAAGGATCCTGTGTTATTGAGCTGGGCTGAAGCTATTGATGCGCGTCATAAAGGCAACTATAGTGAGGCTGCGCAACGTTATCGTTCGCTATTCACCCAATACTCTGATAGTTTGCCCTTACGTTATCAACTTGCTCAAGCGCTCTTTTTAAATAACGATAATGAAGCAGCAAAAGATCAGTTCCAAAAATTACGTGCGGAGCAAATGACGCCTGAAATGACTGCCGTTATTGATCAATATTTATCTGCATTAAATCAACGCGATCAATGGAAATTTTATGGTGGTGTAAGTTACCTCAATGAAAGCAATATCAACAATGCGCCCAAAGCAGGTACTCATATTGGTAACTGGAAAGCTTGGAGTAAAGAAAGTGCACAAGGGCTTTCTTATTCATTAGGTGTTGAGAAAAAATGGTCTCTTGCACATAACTTTTTCACCAAATTAGGCTTAGATGGAAATGGTAAATACTACTGGAATAACAAAAAATATAACGAATTAAATGCGCGCTTAGGTTGGGGATTAGGTTATCAAACTTCCCATTTAGAATTGGCTTTAACACCATTTACCGAAAAACGTTGGTATAGTGGTGGCTCAAACGGTAGCGATGCACTCAAACAATACTCTAAAAACTCTGGCGTACGTTTTGATATTAGCTACTGGCTTAATCCTCGTTGGCAAATTTCATCTGCTTTGGAATATGGCGAACAACGCTATGATTGGCGAAAACATTTAAACGGCAACAATTATTTATTTTCCAACACATTACTTTATGTTCCGAAAAGCGGACAACATTGGTTTGCTGGGGTAGATTATTCTCGTGAAAATACTCGAGACAAAGATAACGCCTACCAACGAGCAGGTGGACGCCTTGGTTGGGGACAAGAATGGCCATGGGGAATTTCAACCCGAGTCACACTTTCATATGCTAAACGTCATTATCAAGCAGCTGATTTCTTTAACATTCGTCAGAAAAATAGAGAATATGCTTCAACGTTAACATTATGGCATCGCGATCTCTATTTCTGGGGGATTACGCCTAAGATTACATGGTCTTATCAAAAAGTGAAAAGCAATCATCCTTTCTATGGTTACGATAAAAATCGTGTATTCTTAGAAATGAGTAAAACATTTTAACCATAAAAAACGGTTGCTGAGACAAACTCAACAACCGTTTTGTTTATTATAAATTAAATATATCCTTGGCATAGCAACTAAAGCTATGCCATGAATTTTAACTTTCGATTAAGCTTTAATTTGTCCTTTCAAGAAATCTAACAACTGATCTTTTGCAATCATTTGTTTTTCACCGGTGCGGCGATTTTTGTACTCGATTTCACCGTTTGCAAGATTCTTCTCACCAATCACCACCATATGTGGCACGCCGATAAGTTCCATATCAGCAAACATCACACCTGGGCGTTCTTTACGGTCATCAAAGATCACTTCTACACCTTGTGCCTGTAAAGTGCGGTACAATTCTTCGGCATATTCTTGAACGCTTTCAGATTTATGCATATTCATTGGCACGATAGCTACGGTGAATGGCGCAATTTCATCTGTTGGCCACACAATACCGCGATCATCAAAATGTTGTTCAATCGCCGCAGCGACCACACGCGTTACACCAATACCGTAACATCCCATGGTTACGACCATTGGACGACCATCTTCACCTTGAACAGTCGCATTCATCGCTTCTGAGTATTTTTTACCTAATTGGAAAATGTGGCCTACTTCGATACCACGTTTAATCAATAAGGTACCTTTACCATCTGGGCTTGGGTCACCTTCAACTACGTTACGAATATCCGCCACTTTTGGTAAAGCTACATCACGTTCCCAGTTGATATTGAAGTAATGTTTACCATCAATGTTTGCACCTGCACTGAAATCAGACACTAATGCCACTGAACGGTCAATAATCACTGGAATATTGAGATTAACAGGACCTAATGAGCCTACACCTGCACCAATTTTTGCTTTAATAACAGCTTCATCCGCAAACTCAAATGGTGAAGCTACTTCGGGTAATTTTTCCGCTTTGATTTCGTTTAATTCATGGTCACCACGAATCACTAATGCCACCAACGGTTGCTCTTCACTTGCCCCTTTTACAATCAAGGTTTTAACCGTTTTCTCAATTGGCAAATTGAATTGTTCCACCAACTCTGCAATCGTTTTTGCATTTGGCGTATCAATTAATTCCATCGCTTTCGTTGGCACGGCACGTTCACCAATTGCCACCGCTTCCGCTAATTCAATGTTTGCTGCATAATCAGATTCAGTAGAGAAAATCACATCATCTTCACCGCTGTTTGCTAACACTTGGAATTCATGTGATGCACTACCACCGATAGAACCGGTGTCTGCCTGTACTGCACGGAAATCTAAACCTAAGCGATTGAAAATATTGCTGTAAGTTTGGTACATCACATCATAAGTTTGTTGCAAGCTAGCATGATCTGCATGGAAAGAATACGCATCTTTCATGATAAATTCACGTGAACGCATGACACCAAAACGAGGACGCACTTCATCACGGAATTTGGTTTGAATTTGGTATAAATTGATCGGAAGTTGTTTGTATGATGACACTTCGCGACGAACTAAATCGGTAATTACTTCTTCGTGTGTTGGACCTAATACAAAGTTACGGTTTCCGCGATCCACAAAACGTAGTAATTCTGGGCCATATTGTTCCCAACGACCTGACTCTTCCCATAATTCTGCTGGTTGTACCACTGGCATTTTGATTTCAAGCGCACCGCTTTTATCCATTTCTTCACGGATGATTTTTTCTACTTTACGAAGCACACGCCAGCCTGTTGGCATCCAGTTATAAAGACCTGAAGCAAGAGGACGAATCATTCCCGCACGAAGCATTAATTGATGGCTCACAATGGCCGCTTCAGCTGGGGTTTCTTTTAATGTTGAGAATAAATATTGACTTGTACGCATTGAATTAACCTTAGATTCTAAGCATTGAGAAAAAATTGGTGAGAGTATAACAAAAAGTGCGGTCATTTTTAACCGCACTTTTTTCTGTGAAAAGATTATCTTCTCGGTAAGTATCTAACTGGATCCACAGATTTACCTTTATAACGGATCTCGAAGTGAAGTTTCACAGCATTGGTCCCTGTGCTACCCATTTTCGCAATCTCTTGACCGGCTTTCACTTCTTGTTGATCGCTCACAAGGATCTTGTCGTTGTGCGCATAAGCACTTAAGAAATCATCGTTATGTTTGATGATAATTAAGTTACCATAGCCACGTAACGCGTTACCCGCATACACAACACGACCGTTCGCAGCAGCTTTAACTGCTTGGCCGCGAGAACCACTGATATCAACCCCTTTATTACCACCATCGGTATTAGAGAAGCCTTGAATCACGTTACCTTGGGTTGGCCATTGCCATGCAATATTCGACGCAACTGGTGCCACAACATTCGCATTAACTGGTGTATTGTTTGTAGTTTCTACTTGTGTTGTCGTTGTCACCGGTGTGCTAGGCGTATTGTTTGTGAAAACTGGTTTTGAAGGTTCACCGTTACCCACGCCTGATTTAATAGGACCAATTACCGTACCATCAGAACCAATTTGTGTACCATTTGCACCTGGTGTATAAGTCACTTCTGGCTCAGCAGGTGCCGCTGGTGCGGTAGTTTTCACTGGAACCGTTGTGGTGATTGTTTTGGTTGAACAATTTGAAATTTTTAATGTTTGACCCACACTTAAGCTGTAAGGCTCTTTCATATTGTTCATGCTCGCTAAATCTTTTACGTCCATACCCGTCAAGTAAGCGATTAAGAACATGGTATCGCCTTTGTTTACTTTATAGGTGTTTCCTTTGTATGAACCTTTTTGAATTTGGCTGTAATCCGGCGCATTGGTATTTGGATTACGCGGCACATTGATTGCGCCAGAG
>PPYF01370787.1_pt1 | contig 13856 bp, 9 predicted proteins | sample 1559871 | NCBI WGS metagenome assembly PPYF01 (sample SAMN08240021, study PRJNA423297) | Human gut metagenome, whole genome shotgun sequencing project. | reverse complement strand
CCTAAGGCAGAACCTTTTAAAATGTGGTTAGCAGAGGTTGGTAAAGAACGTATTGATGAAATCATTGATCCGGAACTCATGATTGATAGGGCTTTAGAATCATATGCGCGTAAGGGCTATAGCCGAGAATGGATTAATCAACGATTACAGGCCATTCAGGTTCGTAAAGAATTAACCGATACTTGGCAAGATCATGGTGTTAAAGCTGGTAATGAATATGCTATCCTAACGAATGAAATCTCTAAAGCTTGGTCTGGAATGACGACTAGAGAATATAAGGACTTTAAGGGGCTAAAAAAAGAAAATCTACGAGACAATATGTCTACTACAGAACTTATCTTAAATATGTTAGCCGAAACGGCTACAAAGGATATTGCGGAGGCAACTAATCCTCAAGGATTAGACGAGAATAAACAAGTTGCTCAAGATGGTGGTTCTATTGCTGGTGATGCACGTAAATCTATTGAAGCTAGAACTGGTAAGCCTGTTATTACTTCTAAAAATGCTATAGACTTGGGGCGACTAATTAGTGATGTGGTGAAACATGATAGATGAACGGCTTGAACGAATGAAACGAAAACATAATTGTAGAGTGCATTTTGATGCAGATTCTTTTCAAATATCTGATTGCACAGTAGCACCAGTACACGATATACCTGATGTAATATATGAAAATCAAGAGTTTGATTTTTATATTGAGTCTACCTATGATGTATATCTGCTTCGTATCATACATAGTCATGATTGTATTGTAAGTATTTATCCTGCAAAAGTGGATGGTATCATATACATCGTGAGTTCTATACCTGTGACTAAAGATAATGTGAAAGAGTCTATTCAAAAGGTTTTATCTGCGTTAGAAAAATATGGTTTTCCGAAATTGAAGAATCCGAAAAGTAGTATTACATTTAATATATAGTGATGAAATAGGTCGTAAAGAAAATAATACCACATCATATAGGAATTTTTTGTCCCGTATGATGTGGTATTTTATTTATATATGATTCATGGGAGGTATTGCATTATGGAACATTACACAGGATTAGTATTATTGTATTTTATACTCTGGCTAGTAGTTCGGTTATACCGTGGTCCTGTTGATTTTACATGGTGGCCAATTAAAAGTGATGATGAAGATGCTATTAATGAGGATATGGAAGATTATGTTGAGTCCAATCGATTTATAGTTTTTGCTAATGCCACACCTGAAATTAAAAGAGTTATTATATCGCTTGTTAGTCTAGGCATCTTTATATTTAACCTTATTAACGCAGTAGGTTTTTATTTAATCATTCAAACAATAAGTATGCCAGTTTTTATGTATTATTTACTTGCTGTCATTATGATTCTAGCCTTTATAGATGCAGTAGAAAGTACTTGTGAGTTTTATCTTTATTTTGTATCTATGTTTACAAAGAATGTTCCTGTAAAAGTTATATATAGATATCTTGATGTATATCGTATTAAGTTGTTGCCGGAATATATGGATGAAGTACTATGTGCATTGTCTATATTGGGGTCAATTTATGGGATATATTGTTACGTTGTTATTTCGTAAAAAAAATATGTTGATCTCTTATTTTTGAAGATATTTAATTTTTGCCACATGTTTCACTATTACTGTAGTAAAGTGTTTATATGTGGCTGTTTTTATAGTAAAATTAACTTAATTAGTATGAATAAATTATGAATATATAGGAGATATCATGGGGGCGGAATTAAATCAAAAATTATTTAGTACTGCAGATAGTTTGCGTGGCAAAATGAGTGCTGATCAATATAAAGATTATTTATTAGGATTAATATTTTATAAATATTTGTCAGATAAACTACTTGAAGCAACAGTGGTAAAAGCCTATAAATCTCTTGATGAGTACAATACTTTGGAGAAGCAAACAGAATTATATAAATCTTACATTTTAGATGATAAAAGTAAAGAATTTTTTATTGCAACTATGTCAGATACATTAGGCTATCATATTGAGCCACAATATCTATTTAGCGAATTAGCAAATTCTGTTAAAAATAACTCTTTTGAGTTAGTACATTTAAAAAATGCTTTTGTGCGCCTAGAAACAGCATATACACAGTTTGAAGGGCTGTTTGATGATATAGATTTAGATTCTAAACAATTAGGTGTTGATGCAAATCAACGCAATATTACAATTAGTGATGTTATTAAGAAACTTGATGATATTGATGTATTAGGTCATGATGGTGATGTTATTGGTGACGCTTACGAGTATTTAATAGGTGAATTCGCGGCTGGCTCTGGTAAAAAAGCAGGTGAATTTTATACACCACAACAAGTATCAGACATGATGGCTCAAATTGTAACAATAGGACAAGAGAGTACACCTGCATTTACTGTATATGATCCTACAATGGGGTCTGGTTCATTAATGTTAAATGTGCGAAAGTATTTGAAGAACCCAGATCGTGTGCAATACCATGGTCAAGAACTTAATGTAACAACTTACAATTTGGCACGTATGAATTTAATTTTGCATGAAGTAAATTCGGATGATCAAAATTTACATAATGGCGATACTTTAAATAAAGATTGGCCGGTTGATGAACCGTACATGTTTGATTCAGTAGTTATGAATCCACCATATTCCGCAAAGTGGTCTGCTGATCCAACATTTATGGATGATGCAAGATTTAATCGTTATGGTAAGTTAGCACCTAAGTCCAAAGCCGATTTTGCATTCCTTTTACATGGATTTTATCACTTAAAAACATCAGGTACTATGGCAATTGTTTTACCACATGGTGTGTTATTTAGAGGGGCTGCAGAAGGCACAATTCGTAAAAAGTTGTTAGAAGATGGCAGTATTTATGCTGTTATTGGTATGCCAGCTAATTTATTCTTTGGTACATCAATACCGACAACAGTAATTATTCTTAAAAAGAATCGCCCAGGACGTGATGTATTATTCATTGATGCAAGCAATGATTTTACAAAATTCAAAAATCAGAATAAATTGGAACCAGAGCACATTAAACGCATTGTTGATACTTATAAAAATCGTAAAAGTATAGAAAAATATTCTTATTTGGCATCGTTTGATGAAATTAAAGATAATGATTTTAACTTAAATATTCCACGCTATGTTGATACATTCGAAGAAGAAGCTCCTATTGACATGGTTGCACTTGGTAAAGAGATTAAATCTATTAATGAAGAAGAAGCAAAATTAGAAAAAGGAATTTATGATATGCTTCTTCAATTAGACTGTGCTGATGAAGATAGAGACTGGTTAAATGGTGTACTCGAGGTGTTCAATCATGGGAAATAAACCGAGAATACGATTTAAGGGTTTTACTGAAGATTGGGAACAGCGTAAGTTATCAGAGCTAGCCACTATGAATGCACGAATTGGATGGCAAAATTTACGAACTAGTGAATTTTTAGATAGCGGTGATTATTTATTAATTACAGGTACAGATTTTGATAATGGTCGTATTAAATATGGTACGTGTCATTATGTAGAAAAAAAGCGGTTTGATCAAGATACAAAAATACAATTAAGTACTGGTAGTATACTTATTACCAAAGATGGTACTTTAGGTAAGGTGGCATTAGTAGAGGAACTACCAAAGCCTGCAACGCTTAACGCTGGCGTATTTAATGTACGAGTTAAAGATGATGCTGTATTGTCATACAAATATTTATATCACTATCTTAAAGCTCCTTTTCTAATGAAATATGTTACTGCAAATGCAACTGGCGGTACTATCAAGCACTTAAATCAAAGTATATTAGTTGACTTTCCTATCCCAATTACAGAGAAACTGGAGCAAGATAGAATTGCTAAATTGCTTGATTCGTTAGAATTAAGTATTACCCTTCATCAGTGTAAGCTTGAAAAGCTAAAATTAACGAAAAAAGCTTTATTACAAAAATTATTTCCTAAAAATGGAAAACATATTCCTGAAATCAGATTTAAAGGTTTTACTGATGCTTGGGAACAGCGTAAGTTAGGTGAATTTGTAAAAATAATATCTGGTGATGCACCGTCTACCTTTATTTCCGGTAGGTGTATTTATGTAAAAGTTGATGATCTTAACTATTCAGATAGAATTCAATTATCTTCATCAAATTTGGTAAATATTAATCCTAAAGCACATTTAGTTAATAAAGGTGCGACAATCTTTCCTAAAAGGGGAGCAGCCATTATGACCAATAAGGTACGTATTATGGGAAAAGATGGTTATTTGGATACTAATATGATGGCTTTAATTCCGGAAGAAATAGATAAAGATTTTTTATTTACTTTTATTCAAAAAACAGGTTTGTATAAAATAGCGGATACTTCTACGATTCCACAAATTAATAATAAACATATTGAACCATATATGATTCAAGTCCCAAATGATAAAGAACAAGAGTGTATCGGTGTCGTTTTTGAAAAAATAGATAAAATTATTACCCTTCATCAGCGTAAGTTAGAAAGATTACAAGAAGTGAAAAAAGGCTTGCTTCAAAAAATGTTTGTATAGAATGACAGGAATAGATATATGGGGAAATTAAATAATACAAAAGAAGCACAGCTAGAACAAAATCTTATTGATTTGCTATGTGCACGACATGGACAATGGACTTTTCGCCCTGATTTAAAAACAGAAGAAGATTTGTGGAATAACTTACGTAATATTATTGAAATTCGGAACAAAAGTGAACTTAATGATAATGCGTTAACTGATAGTGAATTTGAGAGAATCCAATCAGAAATATTGGCAAATACGAAGACACCTTTTGAAGCAGCAAAATGGTTGCGTGGTGAAAAGGGGAAATGTTCTATTGTTCTTGAAAGAGATAATGGGTTAGGTCGTATAGAATTAGTTATTTATTCTAGTAATGAGAAAAATGGCGGTTTTTCTTCCTATGAGGTGGTACACCAAATTGCAAAAAGTAAATCCAATCTAGAAGAACGTAATCGTCGTTTTGATGTTACTTTATTGATATGTGGATTGCCAATTATTCAAATAGAATTAAAAACGGCTATTGCTAAGGATGGAGTTAAGCAAGCTTATTATCAAATAGAAAAATATATTGATGAAGGAACCTTCTCAAATACTATATTCCAAACGTTACAGTTATATGTTATGTCTAATGAACAAACGACTCGATATATGGCTGCTGCGCCAAAAGGTGAGTTGCAAGAGAAGTATATGTTCGCTTGGCGAACTCGAGATAATACAAGAGTTGAGAACATTAATGAATTTGCAAAGCAAGTATTGAATATTCCAAGAGCTCATGAACTAGTATCTGAGTACATGATTCTTAGTGAAGAACAAAGTAGTAAAGTATTAATGGTTTTGCATCCATATCAAATTCATGCTATAGAAGCTATTTTTGAGGCTGCAAGTAAGCATCAGTCTGGATATATTTGGCATGCAACTGGTTCAGGTAAGACTATAACAAGCTTTGTATCTACAAAGCTACTTGCTCAAAGAAGTGGTATAGATAGAACTGTTATGTTGCTAGATAGAAAAGATTTAGATAATCAAACAACATCGGAGTTTACTAAGTTTGCATCTGCTTATTCAACAGGTGTAAATACTAATAAAAATACACTTATAGTAGGCACGGGGAATACCGATGATCTTTCGAATGCTCTTAAAGAAGATTCAAGTTCTAACGTTGTAATTGTGACTACACGCCAAAAATTAAATAAGGCTGTTGAGTATTTAAAAGATAAGGAACCTAGAAAACTAGCTAAGCTCCGAGGAAAACATATTGTATTTATTGTTGATGAATGTCATAGAGCTATTAGTGCTCAAAATATGGATGATATTAAAAAAGTATTTCCGAAATCGACATGGTTTGGATTTACTGGCACACCTATTTTTGAAGAGAATAAAAAAAGTTCTGATGGACAATATGCGCGTACTACACATGATCAGTATGGTGAAGTTTTACATCGATATACGATAAAAAATGCATTAGAAGATGGCTCTGTATTAGGCTTTCAGGTAGAGCATGAATCAACTATACATAAGGATGAGCTTGCGAATGTAGTGTATCGAGCAATGCGCTCAGAAGAAAAGAATCTTAATTATACTGATGAGGAATTAGTGTCTACGGTTGAATCCATGAAGGATATTGATAAAGAAAAATATCTACAAAGTGCACACTATGAGTCTGATGACCACATTCAATCTGTAATTCGTAAAATTTTAAGTCCCAATAATGCATATAGGAAATTTGTCTTTAAAGATGGTAAGCCTACCATGTCTGCTATTTTAACAACTAGTTCCATCGATATGGCAAAACGTTATTATAAGGCTATTAAGAAATTTACAACTGATAAAAATTGGTTAGAAACACAATTTCCGCATCACCCATTGCGACAAGGGGCGGTTATGAATGATCCAGATTTTCCTCGTGTAGCTATTACTTATTCTTTAGAAGAAAATACAAAAGGTGCGGCATTAAAACAGTCTGAAATGAAAGGGATTATTGATGAATATAATTTAATGTATGGGACGTCTTGGAGTGTTGAAAGTATAGAACGTTATAATGGAGATATTAATAATCGGTTAGCACGTAAGAAGGGTGAGTTCAAAGAGTTTGGTAATCATTTAGATTTAGTTATTGTCGTTGATCGATTACTTACTGGTTTCGATGCACCTAGATGTCAAACATTGTTTGTAGATCGTAATTTACAATATGCTGGATTAATACAAGCATTTTCTAGAACTAACCGAACCTATAAAGGTAAAGAAAAAGGGCTTATTACAACTTTTAGAAAGCCTGCAACGATGAAAGAACATGTTTTTGCAGCAACAAGATTGTATTCACAAGCCAATAATAATGATAGTTTGATTTATCCAACTTATGAAGAATCTAAAAAAAAGTTTAATGCTGCATATAATGCTTTAATAAAGCTGGATGCAATTAATGTGAATAATCCAATTACAGAACATGCGCCAAAATCAGATCGTATTAATTTTGTGAGATGCTTTCAAGATTTAAATAAAGCATATAGAGCAATTGCTTCTTATGATGAATTTAATATAGAATTTGATTCTGATAAATCAGGTAAATTTGCTAAGAAGATAGCAATTATAGAAGATAATATTGGGCTTTATAATACAATAAAAGCCTCATTAAGTCCTGATGATAAAAATGAGCCAGGTATTGAACTTATAGATTTTTTTGATTCTAGTACCGTACAGACTTATACTGTTGATAAAGGTTATATAGATGCTTTATTGAAGGAGTATGAGCCTAATAGTCAGGATACTCGTGTAAAAATAGAGAATGCACTTACCAAGTTAAATAAGAGTGAGTTAGTTCGGAAGATATATAAACAAATACTTGATGATATAGATGCACAGGTTATTAAAAAGGATAGTAATTTTTTACAGCTTAAACGAGACTATTTTACTGATAAGTATGATTCTGTAGTAGAAGCTTTTTCTAAGACGTGGTGTGTTAGTATCCATGAATTAGTTGTTTCTGTTAATCAATCTACCGTTGGGGAGGATATTTATAATAAGAAACGAATAATAGATAGCACAGATTACCCTACATATGTGCAACAACATCCAGATGCGGATCCGTTTTCATATCCACAACATATGATTGAAGCATGGGGAAAGTGCTTGTTTGAAGATATTATTCCTTTAAGAGATGAGTTGAAATAGTAAGGTTAAATTTTAATTTATAATTGTAAACAATAGAATATCCGAAGTTTTGTCCATATATGGTCAAGAACGTTTATTTTAAGTCGTATTAGACATTATATGGTGTTTAATACGGCTTTTTGTTTTCTTGGGAACAGCGTAAGTTAAGTGATGTAGCTGATGTCAGGGATGGAACTCATGATTCGCCTAAATTCTATAACGATGGTTTTCCATTAGTTACATCAAAGAATTTAAAAGGTGGTAGTATAGATTTTTCAGACTGTTCGTTTATTTCTGAACAAGATTTTAATGAGATTAATAAGAGATCTAAGGTTGACCCAGGTGATATTTTATTTGGGATGATAGGCACCATAGGGAATCCAGCAATAGTAGAGCATACAGGCTTTGCAATAAAAAATGTTGCGTTGATTAAAGAAGGAAATATTATAAATAATAGATTTATCTACCATTTACTATCCTCAAAAGTTTTTGAAAATTATATAGCTCGTGAAAATGCAGGTGGGACACAAAAATTTATTGCGCTTAATCAAATTAGAAATTTTGATTTTTTAGCTCCTGCATTAGTAGAACAAAATAAAATCATAGAATTATTAGATTGTATAAGTCAAAATATTACCCTTCATCAGCAAGAGCCATTTCTATGTGGGAACAGCATAAATGGTGGGGTAGAATTATGTTAACAATAGAGGAAAAATCCGAACTATTTTATATTTATTATGAAAAATGGATACACATATATAAGGAAGGGGCTATTCGTGATGTAACAATGCGAAAATATGAGATAACGTTATTATGGTTAAAGCGATTAGTACCTGATCTGAGGCTTTCACAATTAAATAGAATATCATATCAACAATTATTAAATGATTATGCTGAGTTTCATGAACGGCAAACAACAATGGACTTTCATCATCAAATAAAGGCTGCCATATTAGATGCCGTGGATGAAGGTTTAATTGATAGAGATCCAACGCGAAAGGCTATCATTAAAGGTAGATCACCGAGAATCAAGAAGATTAAATATCTGAATCAGTTTGAATTACATACATTATTAGTAAACTTGAAGCTGACATCAGAAATTAATTGGGATTGGTTGATATTGATAATTGCAAAAACAGGTATGCGATTTTCCGAAGCTTTAGCATTAACACCGAAGGATTTTGATTTTTCACATCAGTCATTAATCGTAGATAAAACATGGGACTATAAAGGGGTTGGTGGATTTCTGCCAACTAAGAATCGATCATCAGTGAGAAAAATACAGCTTGATTGGCAGACGATTATTAAGTTTTCGGAACTAATAAAAGGCTTACCAGAAGATAAGCCTATATTTGTGAATGGGCGTGTATTCAATTCAACAATAAATGGCGTATTAGAACGGTATTGTAAAAAGTTAGGAATACCAGTCATATCGATTCATGGTTTACGACATACGCATGCTTCATTATTACTTTTTGCCGGTGTGTCGATTGCAAGCGTAGCAAGAAGACTTGGTCATGCAAGTATGACAACAACACAGAAAACATATATACATATAATTCAAGAAATGGAAAATAGAGATATTGATCTAGTGATGCGGTCGATGGCTGGATTGGCTTAGGCAATATTTTGTAGAAATGGCTTTTACTGATGAAGGGTAATAATTTCATTATAGAATTTCACCAAATTAACAATTTTAACTTGCTCTTCAAAACTTGGAATTAATATAGTTAATTCTGATAATGATTTTGAATTAATATGCTTTACAGTAGTTCCAGTTACGAAGGGTAATATATTTTTACTAAATAGGTTAATATAAATAGATACAAAATCAGAATCAATATTTGTATCTATAGTATTAATAAGTACATCTCCACCGGCTCTAACATCTTTAAGTTTACAAGATGTTGTACGTGCCAAACCATAAGGAGTAACATCTGACATTGGAAATAATATTGAATTAGGAGCAATAAGTGCCCCAATGATCTCGTTAATAGTCCAATGAACTACATTACTAAGAAATTCACTAGTTTGATATAAATCTGCATAATGAACAAACATTCTTCCAGATTGTTTTGTATTTAAATCGTCTTTAGTTCCACCAATACCTTTATACCATTTACCTATTTCACCTAACTTACGCTGTTCCCAAGTTTTATTAAATGAAAGGTTGTTGTTCAATGAATAAAATAAATTATATTAATTTTGAAAATATAAAAAGTTTTGGATCTGGAAATGAATCTTTTAAATTAAAATTTCAAAACTGTGATGCTAATAGTTTTAATATTATTGTAGCGCCAAATGGTAGTGGAAAAAGTAGTCTTGCGACTGCATTACAGGGAGTTGCACATGGAACAATAAAATTGGATAGTCGAGATTTATATAAATTAGATTCTGAACCTAGTGTAACTATAAAATTAGATGGAATATACAATGGTATATATATTTCAGATAAAAGCAAATCTGAAATAAGTAAGCATATGGATATTTTTGTAATTAATAGCTCATTAAATGCTAGAAAAGTAAATCACTATGCGTCGGGAAGTGTATTTAGTACTGCAGATTTAGCAATAGATGGAATTAAATTATATGAAAATATTCCTGAAAAGTGTGTGCTTAATTATAGGTATCAAGCTATATGTAAATTATATCGTTTAAAAAGAAATTATTTAGTAAATTTAAGTAATATATTTTTGGATTATAATTTTCTGGAAAGTATTTATAATCATAAAAACATAATAAAAAAATGTTTTGATCAAAAGAGGATAAAAAATGCTTTTAGTGTATATTTAGATGGTATTAGAACCTCTAACATAAATAATGATTCTTTTAATCGAGCCAAAACTTTTATAATGAATAACGTTAATGTTATTCAACTTATAGATATTATAAAAGCGTTTATAAAAACAGATGATATTAACGTAATAATTATAACATTAATTCAAGTTATTAGATTTTGTGGAGAGCAATTATTGATTGATAGTAAAATTATAGATAAATCGTTTAATTATACAAAGTATAAATATGACAAAAAACGTATTGATGAACACATTAATATTTTCAATACGACAGGAAGAACGATTGTATCTAAGGTTAAAAATAATTCATTAATTATAGATTTTGTTAGCCCTAAAATGATATCGAATGGTGAACGTGATATTTTATGTTTTATTGGAAATTTGATAAAATTTGAAATTAACTTTAAGAAAAATATTGGATTATTAGTAATTGATGAAATCTTTGATTATTTAGATGGTGGGAATCTTTTGGCGGTTCAATACTACCTTAGTAACTTTATAAAAAGCTGTAAAAAGAATAATAAAGTATTATTTCCACTGATTTTAACTCATCTTGATCCTGAGGTTTTTAAAACATATGTCTTCAAAAAACAAAAGATACATTATTATATAAGTCATTCTCGCTCTTTTGATTTTAATAGTGAACTTATTAAATTGATAAAATTACGCTCATCATTACAAGACTCTGACAAAAAGAAGGTAATTGAGAAATTCTGTTTACATTACTGTAATAAAGGGTGTAATTTGTCTGATTATGAAATATCGTTGGGAGATATTACTAACAACTTTGAGTTATATAAGGAGCTATTTCAGGAGGTAAATGATAAATATCTAGTTTCTGATTCGAATACTTTTGATCCTATAAAAGTGGCTTTAGCAATAAGAATTAAAATTGAAAAGATAATTTATAATAAAGTCTCATCCAATCTAAAAGATAAGTTAATTGAAGAGCATACAACGAAAGGTAAAATTGAATTTGCAGAATCTCATAATGTCGAAGTCCCCGAAATTTATTATATATTGAGCCCTGTATATAATGATATTTTGCATTTACCAAATAATAATGATGTTGTTAAACAAAAAATGGTTTCATGTTATTTATATTTGAATAATAGATTAATTCGTCAAATGGTTAAGTTAGTTTTTCAAGAGACATAATCATATGTGAACAATTATATTAAGATATAGTTACAGAATTTATCTATTAATGATAGTTAATAATTGAATCTTAAACTTTTTAAAGAGCTTGGATGAGTACTTTATAAATAGAAGCTTTAATACAATAAATGGATATTTGATAATATAAGCTTATCTTGGCTAAAAATTTTCATTAAATTCTTTTATTCAACCTGTATAATACCCTCATTAGTCTAATGAGAGGGTAGATATAGATGAGAGATACTACAAAGCAAATTATAAATTATTGGTATTCACTGGAGTGTTTGCAACCGAAAGAGGTTCCTAAGTATAAAGCAATTCCAAAGAAGTATGTAAATGAGCTCGTATTTACTACTGAAAATGATAGAACTACTATCTATCAACAGTCTGTAATTAAGCCCCTTTGGAAAAAGGCTCATGTTTCCACGTATGTAGTACCGTTGCCAAATTATTCTTATAATTACTCTATTATTGATGAGATTAATAGTTTTAAGGATAAAAAGGACTATGTGTTAGATGATGAACATGCGGTTCTGTTAAGTGTAGTCAAAGGGACTGAAGTACTAGAAGCTTTTATTGATAAATTAAAAATTGAACATCCAGAAAAACCATATTTAGGGAATGTGTATAGTGCATCGTTTACTGTTGATGCAGAGGGATACTATAAAGAGGGGAGTCTTCAAATTGCTCCCTTTATTTGGGTGATTTATCAAATGATGTGTCAGCCTGATGTAGAGTTTAAAGATATTAAGTTAGATGGTTGGGATGAGGTTGTCAAAGCCATCGAGAATAGTTTTAATCTTCCTGAGGAAAAGGTATCCCTTGATAAGGCTGCACATGAGATTAATGTGTATCTACAAGAGAATATTTTGAAGCCTATGGGTGTTACTATGTTTCGTGCTGGTGATATTTATGGCTACTGTGGATTTACGACAGAGGAGATTCAGCTTGTTAAGGCTGAGACAATGCCTATTAATGATTTAAAATCTAGTTTTTTCCTTGATGATCTACAGTTAGTGTTACATCATATTGATAGATTAAAGGATAATGATAAGGTATTGTCTTATATCAATAGTCTTAATCAAGATATTGAGCATTATGATTTATTAAAAGATACAGATCAAATGCGCAAGTGGTATAATCCGAAGGTTTTACCTCATGGTCGATGGCCTTCAAAGTTTAATTTATCCTTTATGCAGCAAATTGCTGTTAATATTGCTAAGGAGAATCCTAAAGATATCTTTTCTGTTAATGGCCCTCCTGGTACAGGCAAAACTACGTTATTGAAGGATATAATTGCTAATAATATTGTTGAGCGTGCTGCTAAGTTTTGTGAAAGTAATCATGTAAATGATATCTTCAAAAAGGTTGTTGGCCGAGATGGAACATCTTTTTACTATACTATACCTAGTGACATTGCCGTATATGGCATGTTGGTACTTTCATCAAATAACAAGGCCGTTGAAAATATTACATTAGAATTACCCAATATTTCCTCTGTAAAAGCGGGAACTAATGGGTCGACCTTATTTAATCCCGAGTTCTCAGACCAACAGGTTGATTTATCTTGTTTCGCTAAAGATGAGAAATATAAATATGTTAAATCAAGTGAGGTATACTTTACATTTTTAGCTGATCGTTTAGCAGAGAGTAATACGCAATGGGGATTAATTTCTGCTAGACTTGGTAAGAAATCTAATATCAATACCTTTATGCCTGCATTAAATGTATTATCCTCAGACATGTCTTCAATCATGCGTATGCCTAGTGCTCAAGATGCTTTTGAAGGTGCTAAAAGACAGTTTCAGGCTCAGTATAAGCTTGTGAAAACATTGTTTGCTTATGTAACAACATATGAAGAGAATACCCAATCAATTCAAGAGTTAAAGCTTAAAATCAATCAGTTACAAGAGGAAGTTGTTTCAATCGATGAACAATTAAGTAAATATGATTCATTAAATGATGATTTGATGCAGTTGATAGAGCATAAAAATAGTATTGAAACTAAATTAATAGAGTATAACAATCAACGATCTATTTTTGATAAGCTGTGGCACGCTACGAACTGGTCTATTTTAAAAGCTATGGGTAACCCTACATTGTTATCGGTAATTGAAGAGGAGACTACAAAGCTTCAAACTATTAAGGGTCAATTGGATGCATTACACCAATTGGTTAATGAGCGTGAATCCATAATTAATACGAAAGATGGCTTATTATCTGATATTAAAAATCTTGATGGTACTGTTCAAGGTGTAGAGA